>Ga0209557_1000588_pt1 | contig 21430 bp, 16 predicted proteins | sample SaaInlV_120m_DNA_4_FD_184672 | JGI IMG/M metagenome (GOLD analysis project Ga0209557, IMG submission 184672) | Marine microbial communities from expanding oxygen minimum zones in the Saanich Inlet - Saanich Inlet SI074_LV_10m_DNA (SPAdes) (version 2) | ecosystem: Environmental > Aquatic > Marine... | reverse complement strand
TTTTGTTGATGATAGTGGTAATGGTATATTCGACAATGACCCGATCGTGATGATCGATATGTTGAAGTCTGGTAAACTGGTTAGGGTTCCTCGTAGTTTCGGTAAAGCAAACATCAACCCCGCTATCCGGATCAAGGACGGAGTGGTTGTTGATGTGGTTGGGCCTACTGCTGATGGTAACCTCTTAGAGTCTAAGGTTGTTGATGCGAGGCATGTTAGCCCTATCGAACCAAACAATACGCGGGCAGCTATAATAGCTAGTATTCCTTTTAAGAAAGCTGAGTTACCGGCAGGCGTCAAAGACTTCGATCCTCTCAATGGGGGTCCGAAGTCTGAGGACTTCGCTGATACTACTACGATCAAACGCCGCATTGGTGTATTCTCCCTTGAGTTAGAGAAGACGGGAGAAGAAGCGAACCGTAGAGTTCAAAGCCGTCTTGAATCAAACAGCGGAGAACTTAGTCCTGAGTTCCGTATGGCTGCGCTAGAATCAGCCAAACAAGAATTCTTGTTTAACGCGCAGTTGATTAGTCTCCGTGAGAAGTTACTTGCGAACCCTGCTACAATCATAGATGAGGTAGTCGCGCAGACAGGATCGTCAAATGTAAACCAAGCAGCGCAAAGACTGCTGCCGTTCATTAAAGTAGAATCTAATAATAACCTTACGGGTAGCGCAATCCTTGGATTGTTTGTGGAGCAGAAACTCCAGAACAACCCTGACTTCGCAAACAACGCACCGCCGACCTTCGATACGTTACTTACTAAAGCAGCTAATAGGTTTAAGTCTCAAGAAGAAACTGCTACCTCACTTAGACAACAGAGAGCGGCGACTACTCTCCCATTCGATAGAACTCCATCTGAGTTCAGGAATCCTAAAGTAAGTGAGTGGATTGCGAACTTCGGGCGTAACCCTGAAGGCGATCTAGCGTCTCCGGAAGATATAAGCAGCGCAGTGTCTGGAGCAATCAATACTGCGATTGACGCAGTAAACACTGATCCCGACTTACGTAGAGCAATCAATAAGATTACTCTAGACCACGTCTTGAACGACGGCACTCCTGAAATGGCTGACATGGTTCAGACTGCGAGTGCGAGGGACATCTTCGGATTGTTCGCTTCATGGATGTCATCTGGTAACGGTAACACCAGAGAATCGGTTACTGAGTTTGTGGAGCAGTTGGAGCTTGGGATCTACCCATCTAGCGCAGAGTTCCAGAACGCATTACTTCTGGTTAACTTAGCTAACCGTTCTGATGGTTCTAGCTATGAAAATTCTGACGCCGTTAACGCCTACCGCGATCTGTTCAATGAGGGTGCCAAACAAGAGATCGATACTGATCAGGCGAGGAACACAATGATTGCTTTGACCAAAGCAGTCCGGACTCACCTATCGAGATCAAACATATCTTCTGCGGAGCGGTCAGCCATCACGGCTCAGAACGAATCAGATATTCAAAGACTGAAGCTTGAGAGTGGCAACCCTGAGAGTGTTATCGAAGCCCTTAAAGACGTTTCTAAGAATTCAGATAACCCATCGCATAAAGTTGTAGCCGACTTGCTACTGCTCGACACTGACTTCCTCAAGAAGGTTAAGTTTGTATTGGGATCAGCGACTGCGGACATCGCAGGCAAATACGTCAAAGGACTCGACGGTTCCCACACTGTATTCATTAACAAGACATCTGGCAACGGTCGTGGTCTAGTTAACACATTACTTGAGGAATACGTCCACGCATTTATTTCTGACATTACTTCGGCTACTGATGCTCAAATTGAGAGTATGCCGAAGGTGTTGAAGACTAGGCTTAAATCTTTATCAACTGTTTTTAACAATGCTTCAAGAGCTTACGAAGCACAGAAGCAAGAAAGTGGACCAGTCCCAGCTCTTGAGAATGCTCTTGTTGATCTCAATGAGTTTGCTGCTCAGTTCTTGTTATCAGAAGACGTTCAAAAACATGTGAGGAGCCTCGTGCCACCACCAAATAGGTCGTCATTCTTCTCCCGTTTCCTGACTAATATAGTCATGCTGTTCCCTAAAGTGGGACCAAAAAGCGCGAAGGAAGCTGCAAAAGCTCTAGAAGATGTTCTTGATGTAGGGAGCAATACTCGCAAGACGGCTCCTACTGACCCTAAAGTTTTAGGCGGTTCACTTGCTGGTAAAGCGTTATTCAGTTCACCAGTTACCAGACCTAAAGATAGGGAGAGGGCAAAGCAGTTACTTGAAGTACAGCGCGAAGCAGAGAACGCACGACTTGAGGCTAATAGTCGGGAAGTCGAGGCATTCAGAGAAGCATTCTTAGCGAGCGTCCCAGAAGCAGATCGACCTAAGATGGGTAACCTACTCAACTACGTTAGAGGGTTACTTCCGTTGGGTATGGACATGAAGATCACTACTGAATCAGGTGGGAGTTCTGCTTTTGTAACTTCTGACTCTTCAACGGTCTTTGTTAATCCGATTGCTATGTTGAAGCAGGCAGGTGATATCAGTGATGCCGCTAGCCGCGCAATCATTGGCACTATAATCAACGAGGAACTGACCCACACCGCCAGCTTTAACGCCTTGAGTATGGAAGAGGTTCAGGAATACATCGATAGTCTTTCTGAATCAGACTTCGTTGACATCGCCAAAGAATACCACGGCGACAACGACGCTGGACTCAAAACTACATTAGCGCAACTAAACTCAGAAGATCCTTCAGTAGTCGCAGATGCTCGCTACAGAATGGCAGAAGAGAAACTTCGTATGCACCTCCAGAAGGTCACACGAGGGTTTACTACTGAGGACGACATACAATTCTGGAAATCCAAGCCGTCCTTATTGGGAATGCTAGGTCGTTACTTTAGAGGTATCATCAACCGCTGGGTCGCTAAACGCAAACAGATTGGACCCGCCGCAGATGTTGCACTCAATAAGTTGATTATTGAAATGCGGGCTATCGAAGTTGGGTTCGTTCGCCAGCCTACTAAGATGCCCTTCGACCCTGAAACCCCGATGAATGTTTTCCGGATGTTCGGAACCGTGAATCAGAACTTCGTCGGATTGGCAGCAGGGGCTTTAAGTGCGGCCCCAATCAAAGGATTTAAAAAGAAAAACTCTTTGAGATTACGCATGACTCGAAAGGAGATCATTGAAGCAGTCGAAAGCTCAAGAGATTGGAAAGACTTTTATGATCGACATGAAGCTCTTTTAAAAGACTACTTCGGCCCTGACGCTGAACTATTCCAAAGAATTCTCAGTGCTACCTCACAGGCCGCAAGTGTGAAATCCAATGTCGCTTTAGCTCTTAAAGCGTATGGCCAGATGAAGCGGGGGGAGCCTTTTCTTGATAGTAAAGGAAAAGGGTATCTTAAAGGGGTAGCTATTAACCTTGAGAAGATCAGAGACGGTGAAGAGCTAGGTGGGAGGAAGATATCTAACTACGACAAAGCCTCCGCTGGGGATACGAGTAAAGTTGTTGTTGATAGGCACATTGCTCGTATGCTCTTCAACACAACATCACCTAGTAAAGCTCAGTTTGAAAAAGCAGAAAAGGTCTTGACTGAAGTAGCTAATACTTTAGGGTGGCAACCCAGAGAAGTTCAAGCCGCTTTGTGGGGAGCTTCTATAAGAAAATCTGGAGAAACACCCGTTAGTTATAATGGTCACTTAGAAACACTTTATGAAAGAAACGACATCGAACGAAGAATTGGAAGCCCTCTTCCAAGAGACGGAGGAGATCCTATCCTCGCAAGCGCAGCAAGATCTGATACTAGACGAGGTGACGACGCGCTTGCAGCAGGGCGGAGAAGAACTAGATCCGGAAGTGGACGGGGTGGAAGAGCGGCAGAGACGCCACTTGCGGATGCGCCTACGATCGCAGGCATTAGCGGAGGCATCCCGAAGCTCATCCGATCAGCAGAGTCCTACGCAAAACGAGTAGGTATAGAACACCGCAGGCAGTCGGAGTATGCAACAATTGATAAAGATTTCTCTGAGAGGTTAGCCAAAGCCTATGATGAGATGGATCATGACCCCAATGATCCTGAAGTTGCGGAAGCCTACTCAGAGTTAATCCGACAAGTTAGGGATCAGTATGATGAGTTAGTATCCAATGGATACGAGTTTTGGTTTATAGATCCTGATAAAGATCCTTATGAAGGGAAGCCGTGGAGAGCTATGGCGGATCTCCGGAACAACGATAGTATGGGGGTTTTCCCAACAACGGCTGGTTTCGGAACTATAACTGAGATATCAGATAACCCGTTAGAAAAGACGGACACTGGGCTTGAATGGTCTTATGGAAGCCCAGACGGACCTAAGAAACCTGTGTTAGCGAACGACTTATTTAGGGCCGTTCACGACGCGTTTGGTCATGGATTAGAGGGATCTGGTTTCAGAGCGCAAGGGGAAGAGAATGCATGGCAAGCTCACTCTAGGTTATTTTACGGGTCAGCTTTACCTGCTATGACTTCTGAAACAAGAGGTCAAAACTCTTGGCTTAATTTTGGTACTTACGGCAAAAAGAATCAGAAAGCTCTTATAGAAGATACCACCTTCGCTGATCAGAAGACTGGATTATTACCTAGTTGGGCTTGGGAAGAAAGAGTCGTGCCTGATGAGCCTAGGGCTTTATTCTCCGCTCCTGTTGAGGACGGCTCACGCAGGTTCCTTTACTCTGCGCCGATGTCAGCAGCCGCGCCGTCAGGCCAACCAACAGGAACGGGCATAGACTTCTCCGCAGTGGTAGATTTACTTGAGGCTCCTGTATACGAGATCGAAACGGGACAACCTAAGAACTTTATAACGAAGTTCTTGACTGAGATGTTCGCTGGTCAGCTTCCAGAAGCTTTCCGTCGGTTAGTCCAGAACCGTGACGCTTACAAGAGACTCACTGAGAGTAACGTAATTGCCTACAAGACTGAGATGGATAAGCTCATCAAGGCTACTTACGGTAGCTATGAGAATGCGCCGATGGAAATGATCGCACGCGCTCAAGGTTACTATTCCGGTAACGTGGTTACTGAAGAAGTTCTTAACCGTATTGAGGAAGCTTATGACAAAGCCCACGCTGCGGCAGAGGCAGACCGTAAAGCAGGTAATATTACTGACGAACAAGCTGAAGCCCTAAAGTCCATAGCTGATAAAATACGAACCAACGACACTAACAAGGCTTACGACGCTGCTGTTAAGGTTAGGGAAGCTGACCGTGATGCGGCTCTGAGAGACCTCGCTAAGGAATCACCTAAGCTGGCTGCTCATATTATTGATATTAGGGAGAAGCTTATCATTCCTCTACAGAAGAAACTTGTTAACTCTGGCCTCGATAAAAACATCGGAGTTAAGATTTCTAAGACCGGAGGGATCTACGTGACCCGTAGTTACCAGATGTTCACTGACTCATCATACCTTGAGAAAGTGAAGACAGATCCCAATTATCAAAAGGTGCGGGACGTTGCTATGGAGTTCTTCAAGGACGAGTTTTTAAAGAAGACTACCAATGATCTAGTTAACAGTGGTATGGACCCTTCTCTCGCTAAGATTGAAGCTGGCAAGATTCTCGAAAGAGAGAACCAAAGCAGTCCCCACAATTCTTATGGTCAAGAAGCACTCAACGCTTTCTTGATGCAGTATGAGAAAGGTGGTAGAGATTCAACGACCCTTGGTCCGAAAGACTACAAGATGATTGAGGATAATCTCAAACGTCGTAGAGATCTGCCGGAAGAGATCCGAGATCTTCTCGGCGAACTCGGACCGAAGTCCGGTATTGATTTGATCCTCCGGACTTACTCGACTGTTGCGACGCTCACATCGCAGCAAGCATTCCTGAACCAACTGAAAGACTTCGGCGTGAAATCAGGAGTCATGGTCACGACAGAAAATAAATTCGCTACCAAAGAGAACCGCGACAAGTATAGTAACTTTGTTCCTGCAAGGTCTGGTGTCCCAAGCAAGAGTGATCCTCTTTCTGGGATGCACGTCTCGCCTGAATTTAAAGAGGCTCTCGATGTTACACTCAAAGATTCCTACATGATGGACTACGCCGACACGGCGGAGAAAGCTGTTAAGGGGATATTTGGTTTAGCCTCTAACCTAAGTGGTAAAGCAATGGCAGCTAAGACATTAGGTTCGATCGGATTCTACGGTCGTAACGCTGTCGGTAACTTACTGTTTGGAACCTCACAAGGATTCTTCCGCTACGATAAGATGATCGCTGCCATGACGAAGTCATCTATCGACGCGTTCACAGGAGCCTCCGGCAAGATTGACCCAGTGGTTAGTGAGCTTATCGGTCTGAATGTTATGGGAGACGAACTCCGTGCTGGAGTCATGAGAGACCTCCTTAACGGCAAGGTCACTCCTGAAGGCATAAGGAAGCAGATCGCAGAGTTAGGTGAAAAGACGAAACTCATTAAACTCACTAAGGGGCTAGCGTTTGTTGAGAAGAAAGCTCAGGATTTATCCGCTGCTCTCGACGCTGCTTACAAGGTCGCCTACTACAACCACGAGTTGAACATCTTGAAGGAAGCGCAAGCCGCAGACACAGGTGAAGGTGACTTTGCTGGGATGAGCGAAACGAAGATCAAGCGTTTAGCCGCTCGTAAAGTTGTCATGACCTCGCAGGCATACAGCCAAGCACCACCAGCCGTTGCCGCATTCACGAAGTCTGGACTCGGCCTAGTATTCGCTCCGTTCATCCGATTCAAGATGGAGGTTCCGCGAATCGTGATTAACACGTTCAAGCTCGCTAAAGAAGAGATCGGTAGTGGTAATCCTGTTCTGGTTCGGAGAGGTAGATTGAGAATGGGTTCAATGATTGGGACGCTCGGAGTTCTTTCTTCCGCTCTCCCTATGATCCTCGCCGCGCTATCGGGCATCGGGGATGAGGAGGACGAGGCAATGCGTGCATCCATTCCAGATTATCTAAGAGGGCATACGTTCTTCTATTACAGATGGAACGGTGAGCTGAAGTCGATTGATTTGACCTATGTTAATCCTTACTCCCTCATAGTTGATCCGTTCTTACGATCGTATGAGAACATCCGGAGAGGAGAGTTCACTGAAGCAGGAGCTGCATTGGCTATAGGCTTTGTGAGAGATCAATACTTAGATGATCAGATTCTCTCAGGGGCTGTCCGCGATGCGACAAGGAATCTTAACCCATCTACTGGTAAACCTATTTGGAACAATGGGGCCGATGGTCCGGTTGAAGCGGGTTCTAAAATCCTCAGCTACATCGCTAAGGAAGCCTACGCGCCACGGCTCGGTAAAGACTTTGTCAATGGTTGGGCTACCGGAAGCCTGTTCGGAATGGTCGGCGAGATCTCGGACGGAGCGATGCCTGCACGAATTCACGATGTCGATCTCCAGAAACAGTATTCACGTTACTTGTTGGATCTGAACAAGAGATTCAACAATGTGAAGAGCGGACTCAATGCAGTGAAGCGGAACGCCCCGATGAGTGACGGCGAGGTTGCAGACATCATCGACGATAACATCGAAGACCGTCGCCTCCTCAACTACGAGCTGATGCGAATCAATAAAGGGTTCTCCTCACTCGGCCTCACCGACACCGATCTTCTGAAAGGGATGAAGGAGATGAAGCTCGGTCGTGATCGAGTCGCTCTACTAAGTCGCGGATACATGGACAGGCCATCGCCCAAATACATTATCGAAAGTTTACTCGATCCAAGGACCGATGAGTATGGCGAGGGTCGGGCGCAGCAGATCCTCAACCATTATCGGAACATCAATCGATACATTCCTATCCGGCCTATTACAGAATCTGAATAGAGCTTGCGTGCAGTAAATGATGATACTGGCCAGAGCCGCCGCACCAAAAATAAGTGGGAAAAATCGCTCGGAAATTTCCCACTTATCGGCGCGGTTTCTTTGGGTCAGGACACAAAAAAAGGAGGCAGGGATTTCTCCCTACCTCCTTGTCATTCCTGAAAGAACTACTACGTTGTCATTAATGACGGTTGGATCCAATCAGGCGGATACCGCCTTGTCCATTTTAAATTACGGAATATTTTTGTCCGGTAGAACTCCCGCACCTTATCCACTTTATCAGGAAAAAAGATATGGTCGGGATCGACGGGCGGGAGGCTTAGAGAGTCCATCTTCTCACTAGCCTCGATCAGCGGCAGGCTGTCTTCAAGGCAGGCAGGCTTCCGGAATCGGTAATAAAGCTCGTGTGTTGCTGAATTACCATGATCTACGACCCATCTAAGGTTCGCGAGACTGGCGCAGGCCCACCGGATATACGGGTCACTGCTCTGTGTGCGAATCTCAGAGGCTTCCTTAAACACTTTTCTAGTGAATGAGACAGTCTCGCGGAGATGTCGATCACATAGATTGCTCGCAGCCTCATCCGGATCGGAGTCAGTGAAATAGATCATGCCCGCCGTCCTTTCTTTCTATCGGCCTGTTCCCGCATCTTGCGGAGGCGGCGCGATTCAGTCTTAACCATGTTCGCAGTAATCACGATAAGAGCTAACGGGGCCATGATGATCAGGCCGATGATTTGTAAATAGTCCATATCTAGAATCATGGGTGGTTCAGGGTTTTCGCTTACGTTTCGTGGGTGATACTCTACCTTTCGCGTGCTTCGACACGCCGTTTCGTTGTTCGCGAACGAGACTAGTGTCGCTAGTCTTGCAGCTTCCCATTGATTTTGCGTAATAATTACGCCTTTTGCTTTTTGATTTCATTGGTTCAGGGTTCAGTGAAGGATGTCTATCGAGACGGATTCATTTTTAAAAATGTGAGTCCGGTAGTCTCCGTCTCCGCCTTCTACGATAGTCTGCACTAACTCCGCGCCGACTTCGACGGGACCAAGAGATTGATCGTAGATGTTGAAGGTCGGTCTTCCCGCATCGAGGAGCAATGTCTTCCCGTTTGAGAGGTGGACTTGATCCACAACGTCAAAGTCGTCGGCGTAATCGACTGATTCAATTATTATCTTTTTCATGGTTTTTTGGTTTAGAATGTGAAGAAGAGGATTTCAAGGATCTTACGAGTGATAGTATCTAGCCCGATCCATGAGACGAGCGCGAGAGCCGGAAGGTAAAGGACCGACACGATTATTAAATGTTTGCGTGGAATCATTTTTAATTGGTTTTTTAGTTTTATTGTTAAGAAGGATTGATCTGATCAATCCACCTAAGCCCTCGCCCGAAGGCGAGAGCAACGGTGAAGCGACTAGCTTTCCCGATAGATCGGAGCGACTTCTCCGAATTTGTAGAGGCTTGGATAATATCCATAATCTAGCCAGAGAACCGGAAGCGATGGCTCTTCCAACTCTTCCCAGTCGCTCGCGAATCCGTCAGTGATATAAACGATCCCCTTAGCATCGGGCGCGTTTTCCTCGACCCAATCGAAAGCGGGTTTAAACTTCGTTCCCCATCCGCCGTGAAGCTCGCGATCGATAGGATCGCCAGCGTTCAATTCCTCATGATGCCGGACGATGTAATCAACGTGTAAGACGTGGATCGTCTTCGGCGCGGCATCGGTTGAAAGCGACTCGATTTGATCAAGGGCGGAAGTCACAATCTTATTATTGCTGACCAGAGAGCCGGACGTGTCAACTACTAAGACAAGCTCGCCAACATTGCGGCAGGATCTTTCGTCTTCTACTAGTCCGGTTCCGGAATAATGGGCGGCATCGATCCCGTCAAACTCGCCTCCGGCGATCGAGGAAGAAAGCCATTGCGAGAGGTGATCCTGCCAATCGACTTTCTGGAATTCGTTGCGAGTGTTTGCCACCGCTTTCGAGAGGGCATCGCCTCCGCCGATTCCAGCGATATTGTCCATTGCATCTTGCGCGGCGTTTTGCTCGATCGTTTCGTTAACTTCCTGATCGAATTCGCCGACCGTCTCGCCGTCATTCAATGAAGGCTCAAAGAAGTCTCCGGAATGGATGTCAGAAAGATCATCAGCCTTGCCGCCTTTGCTGTCGCTGTCGCTGTCGCTGTCGCTGTCGCTGTCGCTGTCGCTGTCGCTGTCGCTGTCGCTGTCGCTGTCGCTGTCGCTGTCGCTGTCGCTGTCGCTATCTTCCGGCTCCGGCTCCGGCTCCGCAGTTTGCAAAAGGTAATTGTAGAGCGAAACGGCGTCATGCCCATCACTTAAATCTCGATCGAGATAAGCTCCTTCAATGATCGGGAAAGGAACAAGGCCGACCGTCTCACGATTGATCTGATCGATCAGGGCATTGACCAAGTAGTCAACGGCGATATTCGCCGTCTTCCGGTCGCTAAAGTCGCGGCATCGGAGAGGGTGGCGGAGCATTGCGTGAAGAGCTTCATGCAAGAGAAGGAAGGCCGTAAAGCCTACCGGATCGGCGGAGCGAGATAGCTTGTCGATCCCTTCGGGATTCAGGAATAGGGAACGGCCATCGGTCGCGCCGTAATTCGTTCCGCTTGTTTCCTCCATCGGCATAGAGAGGAAGCTTTGATAGCCAAGCCCGCCGTATTGGCGGAGGCGGCGAGAGGCTTTTTCGATTAAGTCTGTATTCATTTTATTAGTTCTACTGTTAAGAGTTAGATTCCGAATCCGGCAAGCAATCCTTTAGCTTCGGATCGGACGGCCTTTGCCTTGTCGGCGTGCTTCTCGCGATCGGCGGCGGAGGGCAGATCTTCCTTCTTAGTCGCGAGGCTTTCAAGCTTAGTCGCCAAGCTAGAAAGATCCGGCAAGCCAAGCCAGTTTTGCTCGCGCATGTCGGCGGCGACCGATGCCACCTTATCGAGTCGCTCTTGCCGGAGTCGCTTGCCATCTACAAGCTGGTCGATTGTTTCGGTCAACTCGCTGATGCATGTTCTGATTGGTTGAGCATGCGCGTTCTTGAATTCGCTTTGCACCTTCGCGTTATTAGCGCGGAGGCGGGCGGCGACTTCATCACTGACTTGATTCAAGACATCATTACTGACGCCGGAATCGACCGACCGGAATTCCATATCGAAAGAGAAGTCCGAAAGAAAATCCTCACGGGTAGGAACTTCTACTTCGGCGGCAAGATTGCCAAGCTCAGACAGTCTTGATTTTATCAAGCTATCGTATTGGTCGCCGATCTGATTCAAAAGGCGATCAAGATTTGAGCGGCGGGCGTCAAATTCTTTTTGAATCGTTTCAACCTCTCGCGCCTTGATGTAAGTCGCTCCGGCTATTTCATCGACGGCCAAGCCTTTGGCGAGTCGCTCGCCAGTCACGCCTTCCTTGCCCTTTCTGAGAAATGGCGTCATTCCATTAATTAGTTTGAAGGCTTCTTTCACAAGCTCCGATTTAACGACCTTAACGGAAGGCGCGTTTACTTCCTTCTCATCTACTCCGGCGCGGCGGCAGATCTCCGAAAGTTGCTTCGGAAGTGAACGAGTGAGTGAAGGCTTCGCGGTTGAAACTTTGGCGATCAGGATTGAATTTAGTCCTTTCATAATGTTTATTAGGTTTATTGGTTTTTGGTTTTAGCGATTAGAGGTTCTGAAGTTTGGATTGTGCGGGATGTTGATCGAGTGGGATTCCAGCGGCAAGAGCGGCATTGAAGGACCAGCTCCGCATCTCCGGATCGAGTGGAAGCAAGATCTTTTCAATGATCGGATCCAGCTTGCCACCAGCAACGGCGGCGGCGGGATCCTTTCCGGCCATGTCAATGGCGCGGCGGATCGCACAATGCGCGATTGCGTAGCGATCCTGTGGACCATTAGGAAGCGGAGCCTCGCCGATCAAGATTGATTCCATGAGCGGCAGAATCTTCTTGGCCAGCGACAAGAACGCCGTGCAAGCATCGGAGGCCGACTGGCCAACGGCGGAGGCGATGACCAAATTTTGCAAGGCCGGATCGGATGGCCAGTCGGCGGAAGCCTCCGCCTTGATCAGGCCGGACCATTCACGAGGCTGCGGATAAGGCTCGCCGCGCCAAGGCTTCGGCGGAGCGGGACAAAAGAAGTCGGCGACATCGCTTCCGGCCTTGCCGCAATACGACAAGAAAGCGGCGATCGGAGAGGCGGCGGCGGCGGGGCCTTCATGATCCCGCCATGATTTGACAGTTGGCAACCATTCAACCGACATTGAACGGCCAACGACCGGAGCTTTCTCAGTATTCGAGGCGGCGGCGTCTTCTTTTCGGTTTCCGGTCAGGATGACGAAAAGCTTCGGCGGTAGCTCATGGCTACCGACTCGCGGCATGCCGTCCGGAGATTTGAGGCCGTGAAACAGGCATTGGATCGATTGATCCCATGAAGCGAATTCATCGAGGACCAAAAGAAATGGATCATCGCCGACTCTCTCGCGGAGCGGCAGATCGATCGGTTTGGTTCGCCAGCTTTCACGGCTGGCCGCATCCGGCATTAACTGGCCAATCACTTGGGAAGGAAGCGATCCGGCGAAGTTCACGATCAAAACGCGATCGGCATCGATGCCAAGACACGGCGCGAGATCGGCGGCAATGGTAGTCTTTCCGGCTCCGGATCGGCCTAGGATCCGGAGGTAGTTTCCGGAAGCCTTGGCGGCGTTTGCGACTGATTGAAGGGCGGCAACCGTTTTGACGGTCGGGATTTGGTTTGTAGTAGTAGCTTTCATAGCGAACCCAAGCTAGCCGGATTCCTGATTAAGTCGATTAAAATCAGTCAAATTCTTTTCTTTTTCTTTAATCCCTTACCATTCAACCATTTACGGCGATTCTCTACCTCTTTCGATTTTCTCCCTATATAGTACAAGGTCGGCGATTCGGGAAACACTGTTCAAGGAAACACTGAATCGGGAATCGGGAAACATCGAATCGGGATCCAAGGTGATGCCGATCGACATCGCCCCGCCCGCTTGATCGTCCGGAGAGTGCAAGCCTGATCCCCGTTTCCTGATTCCCTTATCCTGATTCCTGATCCCTCTAATAAGGAAGACGCATCACCGGATCTTGATTCGATGATAGTGATTCGTGGCTCGGGATTCGGGATACGCCACCGGTGGGGGTCCGGATTTTTCTGCGTGTGCTTACATATATAATACAGTGTATAGAAAAAAATTGACGGGGGTCCAGCTTTTGATTAGAGTTGGTTATGGCCAAATACGACCCAAAAAAGAAGAAGGAATACTACCTCAAGAATCGGGAAAAACGTCTCAACTACCAAAACGAGTATTATCAGAAGACGAAATACAGCTACTCGCGCAAAATAGAGATAAGCAAAGTCCTTGAACCAGAGGAGTATGAGATGTTCAAAAAGCATGTAAGTGACTACAACAAAGAGTATTACCGCAAAAATAAGGCTAAAATCATGGCTAGACGAAATGCTGCAAAAATGACATACCCCAAATAAAAACTTTTCTCTATATACTTGAGTATTAATTGTATATGTTATAAATACCCAAGAGGTTTTGAAAAAGTTTTTTAACAGTAAACATAAAATGAAAATACCAGAAGGTTGGAAACCAATATCCGGAGCATCGCAATACGCGGTTTCACCGGATGATTACGTATATAATCTTAAAACGGGGAAACGAGTTAAGCGTTATTGGCACAATCTAAAAAACCGCTCGCGGGTCTATGACGATTACGGAGATGCTAAGATGGTTGACCACTCCAAATTGACTGTCGAGAGATACGACCTACCGGATGAGGAGTATGTAGTCCTAAAGGATTACCCAGATTATAAAGTAACACCGTATGGGGCGGTTTGGAAATACCAGAACATGGCTAAAAGATATAGGAACAACCCCTTTATAGTAGGCTCTATAAATAGAGGTAAGAGTGAGAAAGAGTATGTCCGCCTCAAAACTGAGGACGGTCGCGCCCATTGGGTTCGCATGGAGAAGATTATGGAGGAGGCATACCCCAATGATTGACATTACCTGTCAATTCAATATACTCGCCAAGTATGTCAAACTTAATTGACTTAGACGGCCTCGACTTAGGGAGCCTTGATGAGAAGGGTAAGCCTGTTGAAACACGTCTCAAGGATGTAAAAGCTGCTATAGGTATCTTTGCAACCTTGCTCCGCGCTGATGAAAAGTCTGCTGTTAACCGTTCTCGGATCGACAGTATGTTTGACGGCGTTGCGCCTTACAGCCAATCACAGTTAGCGGCTAGTGGTCAGGGACTCAAGACCAACTTGAACTTCGGGGAAGCCCAGCGTTTGCTAGACATCTCTCTTTCGGCCTACGTTGACCTCTACACCTCTTTAGAGAAGTTAGTGGAGGTCAAGGCTACGACAGGCGAGAGAAGCGAAGTAGGGCCAAAGGAGGACATCGTAGCGGAAGAGCTGACAAACCTCTTCCGCCGCTGGCCAGAGTTTCATAGTAGTTACCTCCGCCTTTGCACACAATTTATTAAGCACGGAGTTGGCATTGCCTACTTCGACTCACCGGAAGACTGGAAGTTCCGTATCGGTGGTTTTGCAGACATCTTGATTCCGCGTCAGTCGCAAGCGTCAGAGAATGCAATCGATATTGCCGTTGGTCGCCGCCAGTATCAGCTACACGAGCTATACCATTTCATTAAGAATGAGAAAGCGGCTAAGGCGGTCGGCTGGAACGTCGAAGAGGTCAAGCGAGTCATGATGGAGAACGTCAAGACTTCGGGCCGCGCTTACACGTCTGGCAATACATATTCTGACTACGAGGCATTACAGGCAGAGATTAAGAACAACGATCTCTACACAGGCATCCAGAACCCTACCGTTGACGTGCTGCACTACTGGGTGCGTGAGATTGACGGTAGCGTGAGTCATTACATATCCGCTGAGTCTAGTCCTAAAGATTTCCTCTACAAGAAGGTCAGTCGCTACGATACACCTGAGCAGGCGTATATCTTCTTCACATATGGAGTTGGTAGTAATGGCACTTATCATTCGATTAGAGGACTTGGCCAGCGGATCTTCTCCCACGTCCAGACAAGTAATAGACTTCGTTGCCAGCAGATTGATGGCGCGATGTTAGCGTCGTCGGTGATGATCCAGCCAGAAAACCAACGCTCATTAGATGAACTCAGCTTTACGTTCTATGGCGCGTATGCCGTGATGTCACCTAATGTTAAGATCGTCGAGAAAGCTATCCCTAACTTAGGCACAGCGGTCCAACCAGCTTTGCAGGATCTTTCTCAGCAGCTTTCGTTAAACACCGACACGATGTCGCCGTATGGGCCGAACCAGACTTCACCATACAAGAACCAGATGCAGGTTGTAGCGGACATGGATGTGGCTACACGGATTAGTGGTTCAACGCTAAACCTCTTTTATTCAAGTTGGACTCGCCTGATGCGCGAGATGGTCCGTCGTATTGTTCAGGTCAAGCGGCCTGATGCGGCGATTAAAGATTTCTTCGACCGTTGTGAGAAGCGGGGCGTAGAAAAAGAATTCATTAAGAAATTAGATGTCGCACAGACCAAAGCAGTTCGTTCCATTGGTAATGGATCGCACGCAAACAGACTCGTCTCGCTTCGCGAGCTTCAAGGAATTAGTGGCCAATTCGACGACGTTGGTCGCCGCAACCTTACTCGTGACATCGTTAGCACTCGTGTCGGTCACGACCTCGCGGATCGCTACGTTCCGGCGCAAGAAGACGACCGGAAGACGGTAGATACCAAGATTGCTTATCTTGAGAACCAGCAACTGCAACAAGGCCAGCCAGTTCCGGTTGTCTCTAGCGAGATGCACGGCCAGCACTTGCAGCTACACGTTCCGTTGTTGCAGCAGTTCATTCAGGCTATCAACGAAGGTCAAGCAGATCCGCAACAAGTTCTTCCGGCATTACAGGCACTTTACCAGCATATCGCTGAGACTGCCCAATACGCTGCTGGCGATCCGGCATTGGAGGCAGTAGTAGGAAACGCGAAGCAAGTCCTTCAATACGCTGAAGAAGCGATTAACAACACCATGAAGGCGTTGGAAAAGATCCAGAGAGAGCAGCAGCAAATTTCTGAAGAAGAGGGTGGACAACCTGAAACGTCTGAGGTAGATATGAAGCTACAGAAGGCGCAAGTCGATATGCAGATTACGCAGCAGAAGGCTGAACTTGAGATGGCTATTAAGCAGAAGAAGTTCGACCAAGAGCAAGCGATCCGCGATGCCGAAGCCGCCTTAAGGTTTCGTGAACAAGAATAATGCCAGCTAAAAAGAAAGCCACAGTTCCCATCAAACTGGAACACTGGTTCAACGATTTAAAGTCAGTTACAAGGCTGCGGGAGATTATTGATGATCCTGCCTTGCAGCAAGCTATTGCAATTTTGAAAGAGGCGTCTGGCCCAACGGTTACGTCGTTGGACGCAGACCCGCAAGCTAATAGCCATAAACTGGCTTGGTATGCGGGATACAGAGACGCCTTTAATGATCTGGAGAAGCTGACTCATCGGCCCTCCACTACCAAAACTAACCAACCAGACGAATGGACGCACCTGTAGAAGCAGCCGTAGAGGCCACCGAAGCCGTAGAAGCACCAACTAATGTGGATGCCCTACCTGACGCCACTGAATCCCCCTCCTTTGAAGCCTCTTTGGAGGCAGCGTTTGCTAACCTTGATCAAGCACCCGCAGAGCCTGAACCGGAGCCAGCCGCAGAGCCAGAGCCAGTCGCTGAACCGGAGCCAGTCGCTGAGGAATCGTCGGAAGAGGTTCAGGATACGGGAAACGAGGTTCAGGAATCAGATGATCCAATCGAAAATTTAACGGAAGACATCGGTGACGAGTGGACCCCTAAAGCGGCTAATCGATTTAAGGAACTCAAGACTGAGTTAAAGACAAACCGTTCTGAATTGGAGCAGTTGCGCCAGCAATCGAAGGAATATGAGTCGAAGATTCAAGAATTGACCGGACTTGCTGAGAATAAAGATGTTGAGCAACTTCAAGAGAGGCTTGCTCAATATGAACAGCAGCAGGCTTTATCAAATCTGGAGCAGACCCAAGCGTATCAGCAGGCGGTATCACAGCCGTTGGAAGCCCTTGTTGAGCAGGCAGACCAGATCGCTGACAAGTATGAGGTAGATTCGGATGCTCTGATTGATGTGTTGTCGTTAGACGACCCACAAGAACAGGAAGAGCAGTTATCTGAGCTTTTACCGAATGCTAGTGATCGGGATAAGGCAAAGATCTACCGGATCATGGAAGACATCGACCCGATCTTACAGCGGCGTGAAAAGCTTTATGAGAATGCTGACGCAGCGTTAGCAGAAGCTAAACAGCTTGAAGAGCAGCAGAGTGCCGTCACAGCCGCTGAAAACGCCCAGTTGAGGCAGAACATCACTAAAAATGTCGTCGAAAGAGTCCAGCAGAAGTTACCTTTCCTCAAAGGAATCGAAGGTCTCGACATGTCAGCTATCCAGCAGAAGGCATCAGAGACTGATCCTACTGTCCTCCATCCTGTTGACCACGCCTACAATGCGGTATCAGCCCAAGTGTTCCCGACGGTTGTTCGACAATATCTTGAGATGAGGAAAGAAGTCGAGTCATTGACTGACCGTCTTGCTGAGTATGAGGATGCAGAGCCAGCGATGTCTGGTCAGACGAAAGCATCAGCAGCTAGTTCAGGTGTTCCTGAAAACGGTACCTTTGAAGAAAGAGTAGCGGCTGCTTTGGGTGCTGTGTGACCCCGTTGACAGATTGCCAGACGATGTTAATATGCGCTTATCAGTTGGGTTGCTCTAGCCTTAAATAGTTCTAAACAACTGATAAAGCACATAGAAACTCCGGTTGCTCTAGCCATTGATTAGTTCTAAGAGGTTCGCCCTAAAACTCTTTAGTTTCCGACCACGTTGGTTGGAAGCGCAAACCCTTATTTATTTATTACAATGTCTACATTTAATTTGGGGTCTACGGGCCTCGCATCTGTCAACACTATTCTCGCTGAAGAAGCTAACCGCATCGGCAAGGACATCTACTCACGCACGCTCCACACCTCTCCTTGGTTGGACCTAACTAAGCAGGGAGCTTTTCCTGATGGTCAAGGATACACCCAACAGACTTTGGTGTATGATCGTGCTATCGCTACTACTACCGCTGGTGGTGGAACTGCTGGAGTAAACTGGTCCACTCTTGGTAGCGCCTTCTCAGGAACTTCTATTGCAGACGCACAGGAGCCGGGAACCATGCAAGATTTCCAAGGTGGTCGCGGTGATGGGCAAGATGCCTCTGACAACGACCCCACCGGAACCGACCGACGCTCTTACGTTCAGTTCGGTAAGAAGCTGAAGCCTTACTCATTGAAGCGTGCTGTTATCGAGTCTCCTAAGATTTCTTTGGAAGACCTTCGATTCGCTGCTCATCGTCAGGACCAGCTCCGCGCCATCATGAACATCATGACGGAGGTTACCCGTAACACTTGGGAGAACCGCTACCGTGATGAGTTTGAGCTTATTTCCGACAACCTCGTCCTTTGTAAGACCGCTGGAACAGTTATTACTGGAGCTAGAGAAGGTCTTACATTGACCGATCTTGATGTGGATGCAGGGAGTGACGGTAGCGACATCACTGGTAACATCTCTAACGCAATCTTGGATAAAGTTTACTTTAAGCAAGTTCGTGGTGGAGCTGGTGCAAATGCTTACGGTCGTGAGAACGGTCGCCCAGTATTTTCGGTTGTCCTTTCTTCTGAAGCGTCCTACGCGCTCCAGACTGAAACTGGATTCCGTGATGACATTCGCTATAACAACTCTAAGGTAAGTGATCTTATCGCACCACTTGGTGTTGAAAAGTCCTTCCGTGGGTTCTACCACCTCATCGACGATATGGCTCCTCGCTATAACTTCAATGGTACTACTGACAAACTTGAGAGGGTCGAGCCTTATACTGTTGCTGCTGGAGTTGCTACTCCAAATGCCGCTTATGAGACCGCGACTCACGAAGCCGCTTTCGTTCTTCACCCTGAAGTTTGTGAAGCCCTCATTCCTAATCCAATGAGTGGTTCGAACGGACTCAGCTTCGATCCTGTTAACTACCGCGGTAAGTTTGACTGGAAGAACATCGTTAGTGAGATCACCAACCCTGACGGAACCATTGGTTTCTTCCGTGGAGTTCTCGCCAGTGCTACTAAGCCGATCAAGACCGAGTTTGGTTTTGTAATCGTATATCTTCGCGGAGCAGCCGCAGGTGCTTAATATAGCCTAACACTTAACATGAACCCCGTTACCTGTCTCTAAAACGGGTAGCGGGGTTCTTTTTTACATAAACATTTATTATGTCAGAATTCCCATCAATTAGTTTTTTAAATGCAATCGAGCGAAATATGTCAGGAGGGTTTACCCCCGAAGAACAAGTAGCTGAAGGCCGTCGGATTGCATCAAACCCAAGAGCGGTAGACGGAACTGCCCGTAAACTTGATGATCTTTACAAAACCCTACTTTCAGGGGATTATTTAGAGGATCTAATTAACGCCGCTGAGTTGGGTCTTGCCGACGCAAATGAAATTGCTATAAATCCGCGTAATGTCCCTGAAAGGGGAGGCGCGCGTAACGTAGCTCAGGCTACTAACAGAGGGCAAATCGACAGAAAACAGAAAGAAGTAGATAGAATGCAGAATCTTTTCGATGTCTTGAGTAAAATCAAGTCAGGTAGTCAAGAAGAAGCACCTCCTTCTCAAGAAGTTGTTGAAAAGCCTAAGAAAGTCGCTAAGACTGCCCCGAAAGAACCGTCAGGCGGTTTTGGAGACATTCTAGATGAGATTAGAGAAGGTGTAAAATCAGGTATGGAGGCAGAGAAAGCTAGTGACGAAGGCATGGCAGGAGCTTTAAAAGCTGAAGCTGCGCGTCAAGCTAGTAACGAAGGCATGGCAGGAGCTTTAAAAGCTGAAGCTGCTCGTCAAGCTGAAGTGTCCGCGAAAGCTAAGGAACCAGTAACAAGAGGCGACCTTGATCCTGACATGCAAGACATGATGGGGACTACGGGAGTTGACCCTGACGATTACACCCAACAAGCGGTGGATTTGTTTAAGACGGTCCACGCTACTGATTATGACCCTAAGTCCAGCATGGACAAAGGCAAGCTTGAGAAGATGAAGTCAATGCTTGAAAAGCAAGGCGGTTTGGGAGACATGTCCGCCAACCAATTTGCTTTACAGGTTTATCGTAATTCCTAATGAACGAAGTTTATCAATCCGAAGATTCTCCTCAGCATGAAAATGCTGAGAAGGATCTGGAGATGATTCATCAGCAGCTTTCCAATGTGCAAGCTAATGTTGAGGCACTCCTGCAACAGTGTGGCTGTGGCTCACCTAAGCTTTCAGAAGCGTGGGTTCAGTCCAAAGTGACGCTGGCTAATGATTATCTGGACACGGTTCATTCCTACGTCGTGAACGGAGGGGACGCCAAACCGGACGCTGGACAAAAAGATCCCAATAATGTAGGATTCGTCATCGCCGTAGAGAAGGCTATGACTGATGGCAGCAGCAAAACATAACATTACAGTAGGTCGCGGCGAAGATTTTTCGTTTACATTAACGATAGCAACTAGCGGAGGACCTGTTAATTTAACGAACGACCTGTTTAAAGCAGAAGTTAGGAGAGATGCGGGGAAGCCCCTTGTCGCGACATTCACCGTAACAATATCAAATCCACCAGAGGGAGGGGTTGTTGTAGTTAAGCTTCCGAAAGAAGAGACATTAAAACTAGATGGGAACGCCCGATACAAGTGGGATTTGTTCCGTATTATCGATGGGGATACGGGTGATCCTGCTGAAGGAGACACAGTTCGTCTTATTTATGGGGATCTTCAAGTAGAGAATAACATCACTGACTTCTAATGTCTTTAACAGTAAATGAGAATAAGTATGGATTAACCGTTAGTGAAACCCCCACGCACAGTCTAACTGTCAGTGGCACTAGCGCCCCATTAACCATTGCTAGCGATGATTTAACTCTAACGGTTGATGAATCACTTACTTCTTTAATCACAGTAAGCGGCTCGACAGACCCGTCGATAACGGTTCAGGATAACAACATACTGCTGACTATTGACCAGTCTACGGGGTCATCCTCGTCGGCTAATCCATTTGACCAAGATTTAAATACGACGGACTCTCCGACCTTTGCTGCCCTAACGGTTAGCGGGACGGTAGACGGTCGAGATCTCTCTGTAGACGGGGCTAAGTTGGATGGAATATCGGCTCAGGCCAACAAATACGTCCACCCTACTTACACGTCCCGTAGTATTAATACTAGTGGGGCGTCTGTATTAGACGAATTTACCTCTGATGTTGCGGGCCATGTGACTAATATCACGACTAGGACGCTTACTTTAGCTGACTTAGGATATACCGGAGCTGCGGATGCTAATAAATTTATACACCCTACTGAAACATCTAGGTCTATTTCAGTAAGTGCAACTGGAGCTGAAGTTGTAGATGCTATTGGTTTTACGAGTAACGCGTTAGGTCATGTAACTTCAGCTAGTGCGACTAAGAGGACGCTTACTTTAGCTGACTTAGGATATACCGGAGCTGCGGATGCTAATAAATTTATACACCCTACTGAAACATCTAGGTC
>Ga0209557_1000580_pt1 | contig 21529 bp, 29 predicted proteins | sample SaaInlV_120m_DNA_4_FD_184672 | JGI IMG/M metagenome (GOLD analysis project Ga0209557, IMG submission 184672) | Marine microbial communities from expanding oxygen minimum zones in the Saanich Inlet - Saanich Inlet SI074_LV_10m_DNA (SPAdes) (version 2) | ecosystem: Environmental > Aquatic > Marine... | reverse complement strand
CCTGTTTCCATTTATTCAGGATGTTTTGGGTAATTGTCATGTGCTGTGACTCATCTCTGGCAATAAGTCCAATAATTTTAGCACTTCCTTCCAAGAGTTTAAGTTCACCAAAAGCAAAAGAGCAGGCGAAACTAACATAGAATCTAATACCCTCAAGGATATAGACATTAGCAACAGCTCGATATAGTTTTCTCTTAAGTTCATAGAGTTCTCCCTGTGCCATGGGTACTTCATCTAGTGCATGTTGCCACATGTTACTAGCCCCATATGAATGTGCTGCTTGTAGAAATTCGTCATATGAACGAGTAACTGACTGTGCCCGTTGAAGAATTTTCTCATCATCCAAAATATGATCAAAGACATCAGAAGGATCTGCATATACATTCTTGATGATATGGGTGTAAGAGCGACTATGGATCATCTCCATGGTCTGCCAGATATTCATGGCACCCTCAAGTTCGGGTAGGCTACAATAAGGCATAAAAGCCATCCCAGGACCACGCCCTTGTACAGAATCCAAGAGGATTTGGTATTTAAGATTACTAGTGAAGATGTGTTTTTGTGCTGCATTAAGTGTCTGATAGTCGGCACGATCTTTTTGTAATGATACTTCTTCTGGACGCCAAAAAAATCCAAGTTGTTGCTGTGTGAGTTTATCAAACACAGGATACTTAAACTTATCATATCTCTGAACCCCAAGAGGGGCTCCAAAGAACATTTTTTGTTTTGTGCTGTCAACGATACTTGTATTAAATACCGTCATCCCATCTACTTTACTACGCATTGGTTCATTAACTCTAAAGTTTGCAGCTGTCACAATCTTCTTCCTCGGTTTCTAAAATGTTGTTTAATAAATTTTCTATTCCTTGTTTCTTCTCGTCTGTTAGTTCAGGTTCCTCTCCTTTTTGATCGTAAGTGTTCTGATAATAAGAAGTTTTCCATCCATACTTGTAAGTCTTCAGGAAATCACCTGCCATAACAGAGACTGGAACCTCATTGTTCTCATAGTTCTCTGGATTATAACTCCAATTGCCAGAGATTGCCTGGTCAAAGAACTTTTGCATAGCAGCAACGATTTTGATGTATCCATCGTTGCTTTTCATGTCCCATAGAAGAGTGTAATTATTCTTTAAGGAACCGAATTGCGGAACAATCTGCTTAAGAGGTCCCTTCTTGGATTTTTTAGTGGACAAGAATGCTCTAGGAGGTTCGATTCCATTGGTTGCGTTTGACACAACGGAACTACTCTCCGATGGCATTTGTGCGGACAATGTGCTGTGTCGCAATCCGAACTCTTTAATAGATGAGCGAAGACTATCCCAGTCATGATTCAATTCCGTCCCACAGAACTCATCGATATCACGCTTGTAAGTGTCGATTGGGAGGATACCGTCTGCATACTTGGTGCGATTGAAATATTCGCACTGCCCCTTTTCTTTTGCGATTGCATTACTGGATTTGAGAAGATAGAACTGGAAAGATTCAGACAAGTCGTGGACGAGTTTCCATGCTCCTGGGTCATCGTAGTGTTCTCCTTGCTTGGCGAGATAGTGTGCTAGTCCGATATACCCAACACCGAGAGAACGGCGAGCAAGAGTGCTAATCTCTGCTGCTTTTACAGGATAATCTTGATAATCAATAAGTTCCTCAAGACCACGGACTGCTAGGTCACAGAGAACTTCAAGTTCATCTAACTTATTGATCTTACCAATGTTGATGGCAGAGAGAATACACAAAGCAATCTCCCCTTCGCCATCAATATGTTGCAAAGGTGTAGTAGGAAGTGTAATCTCTTGGCAAAGATTAGACATCGTTACTTTATCCTTAAAAGAAGAATGCTCATTACAATGGTCGATGTTCATAATGTACAAACGACCAGTCTCTGCTCTCTCCTTCAAGAGGTCCAGAAAAAGTTCTTGACCACCAATAGTTTTCTTTGGAATGCTTCCATCAGATTCATAACGTTTATAGAGATCATCAAAATCAGGAGTCCCGAAAGCATCATAAAGACCTGGGACATCGTGAGGTGAGAATAATGTGATGTCTTCATTATTGATGAATCTTTCGTAGAAGATTTTTGAGATCTGGATACTGTAGTCGAGTTTTCTGACACGATTGTCCTCCGTACCTTTATTATTTTTAAGAACAAGAATGTCCTCTATTTCTTGGTGCCAGATTGGGAAGTGGACGGTTGCTGATCCACCTCTAATCCCATTTTGTGTGCAGCATCGTACAGTTGATTCAAACTTTTTAAGGAAAGGAATAACACCAGTGTGCTGTACTTCTCCGCCTCGGATTTTAGCGTTGATGCCACGGATTCGGCCTGCGTTGATACCGATTCCCGCCCTTTGTGCAACGTATCGGCCAATAGCCATATCACTGCTAAAGATACTATCGAGGGTGTCATCAGCATCAACAAGAACACAAGAAGCAAATTGTCGAAGTGGTGTTCGCACTCCCGCCATGATTGGCGTGGGGATGTTGATTTTGTGCTTGCTGATTGCGGTGTAGTATTGTCTGACATAATCCAGTCTAGTCTCTGTAGGATAGTTTTGGAAGAGAGTCACTGCAATCATCATATACATGTATTGGGGAGTCTCATACACATCACCAGAACTACGATCTTGAACCAGATACTTATCCACTACCTGGCGAAGACCAGCATAAGTGAATATCATATCTCGCTCATGATCAATCCAAGAATTAATCTTGTTCCACTCTTCTTGAGTATATTTACGCAAGATCTCTTCATCATATACAGAATTTGAAACGCATTTCAATGCGTGATCCAACAAAGTAGGATAACCATCAACCCAAGATGGTCCAAAAACCTGCTTACGAACTGCGAAGAGAAGTAGACGAGCAGCAACAAATTGATAGTTAGGATTATCCAAACTAATCAAGTCACTAGCGGAGCGAACAAGGATTTCTTGAATGTCCTTTGTCTCTATGCCATCAAAGAACTGGAGACCAGAGTTCATTTCGACTTGTGAGGCACTCACACCGCTCCCTAAACCCTCACACGCCTCTTCTACCATCTTATGAATCTTGTCGAGGTTCAACGCCTCCACAGCGCCGTTTCGCTTCGTTACTTTAATACCGTGCCCGTTGGTCATACTTTTTTCCAGTCGTTAAATTTAAGGGTTGCTTCTAGTCCAGCATAGACATTAGAGTCTACCATGTTCTGAACGTCGTGTCCAGCAAGGAACATGTCATTTATGTCCTTTTCCTGTATCTTCTTTGGCCAAATGACTACCTTATCTCCTCGGTCAATAACTTTAGAGATTCGGTTGACGATTTCTTTGTTGCGTGGTTCGTTATCAAAAATCCAAATATGATCGCTCCAAGCAAACGTCCGAATATCAACATCGGACCCAGCCATAGCAACCGAGTTTTTAATAAAGATGGAGTCAAATGGTCCCTCTACAATGTAGATAGATTTTTCTGTATTAATTCTATCCAGTCCAAAGATCTTTGGGTGTTCTTCGTCCAGCATGATCGTGATGTATCTTATTTTTGCCTTGGGGGCGAGCGATCTGCCTTGGTATCCAAACAGGTTACCTTCTTTGTCTTTGAATGGGATAATGATGCGAGCACTATCTTGTTTTAGATTGTCAAAAATCTTCTTTTTGTTATTTGTCCATGCTTTAAATTTAGGACAATAGTAAAAATAATCTAGATCTTTGATGCCTCTTTGTTCAAGATATGTCCTTGCTGGGTGAGAAATATTTAGGTCAGAAATTTTCTCTAGATCGGTATCACGTTTTACAAATTGTGGTTGCTTGAAATTAAATTTTGGATTCGGAACTTCAGTTCCTTTTCCAGTTCTACCTTCTTTGAATTTCTCCATAACATATTGATCATGGAGAAGGTTATCTTGATCCTTCAAAAAATTAGCAAGTGTCCTTCCAACACCACAGTTGTGGCATTTATACACGAAGTTATTTTTGATCTGAAAAATATATCCCCTCGCCTTATTCTTTCTCTTCTGACTATCGCCACAGTAAGGACACCTGAAATTGTACAGGTTTGCCTTCTTGCGGCTGAAGAGGGTAAGACGAGGGGATACTAGTTGTATGTACTTTACGTCAAGATAACTCAATAGAAGGCATTGCCACTGCAGACAGTGTACCAGCAGTTGCCGTAGGTGTCAATGATTTTATGACAGGTGGGACCACTTGTAATACTGCCATAAGGGTAGCAAGCACAGCACCAGCACCTATCACAAACTTTGCATTGATATCCACTTTTTTCTGTATATCATTCACTCTTTCGTGTATAACATCAATATCTTTAATCTGCTTATCTTTCATTTCCTCAAGCATACCGATGATAAGTTTATCGGCACGATCAGATTCATCCAATCGATTCTCGTGGCGCTCCAAGATAATAGAAATTTTATTACTATTATCTGAAATTGTTCCTACTGCTCTTTCGAGTTTGTCAAGCATCTCTTTCGAGAGGTCTTCATAAATATCCAGTTTTGATTCTAAAACTGCTAATCTACCAAAACCAAAAGCCATTAAACGTTCCTTACTGCGAAATTGAGGGCAGATTGATACGAAGATGCATCTTTGTTCAACATATACTGAAACTGTTGCTTGTGACTATCATCTAATTGAGCATAACAAGCAGCAATACGTTTTGCAGAGAAGTTGTCAAGATTTTGTACGCTACCATCAGAGAACTGTACCTTTGCGAAAGACTGTTCGCCCTGTGGATTAAGTTCAGCGGTTGCAACATCCAATGCGACTTGGATTACATCTTGGTTTTCGGTCATGATATTAGTAGTCACTTCAGTTTCTTCTTTTTTAAGTTTTTTTGTTTGTGAAGTCGCTTTCTTTTTAAAATCAGAAAGACGTGCTTTCATCAGAACATCCATTTCTTTGGTTTTGTTCTGCATTTTCTTCTTCGCTTCTTGGCGATTCTTCTGAAGATCTTTAGCACGGTTCAGTTTTTTCATTTGACCAATTTGCTTCTGTGCTCTCTCGGTTTCAGAGGGCACTGCTTCAGAAATAATTTGTTCTAATTCTTCTTTCATTTTTCTACTTTGAATACGGGAAAAGAGAGCACGAGCGCCTTTTGTGCGCCCATCCATTTTATCTTGATTGCCTTTCTTATATTTACGATGTTGTTTTGGATTAACCATAACAAAAGCAGGAGGTAATGCTAGACCAGATCCGTCTCCAGCAGCATTAATCATTTCGTTTAGATTAGATTCAGTTCCTTCAGACATTCTTCGTCAACTTCGTGGTTTAAAGAGAGTGGTAATCTATTTAGAAACAACATAAACGCCTTAATTATTGGCCAATAAGTTGCTTCAATTTTGTAGAAGAGCAGTGGAGTTGCTGCGTCATCAAAAACATTATATAATAAAATTATATGATTTAGAATAAGATGTTTTTTAAATTCACCCGTTGTTTGATACCTACGCAGTAATCTTTTTATATACTTGAAGCGTTTAATATCTTCTTCAAAGTCCGCGTAGGTAACAGAGGTGGGATTATTATAATTTTTTATTGCAAAGAACATCCAGTTCTCTGGAGTCAATTCACTGAAATTCATTTACTATGACGTGGTTACAACAGCAACAGCAGAGATTTTCTCTGTAGCACCATTGGTAGAGTTAATCTTGACACGGTAGGAACCAGCGTCAGTAGCAGCATAGGTAGCAACATCAAATGTGGTTGCCGTCTTACCAGCAACATCTGCCCAACGCTTACCACTCTTCTTCTGCCACTGATAGGTGAGAACAGAAGCATCTGCAGGTGGTGTTGCAGTAGCAGCAAGTACAAGTTGTAGAGCGGCACCGACAGCAACAGCAGTATCTGCTGGTTGTGTCTGGATGTCAATAATGACCGCAACGTCTGCTGCCTGTGCATCGTCTGCTTGGGTCTCATTGGCATTGATGTCTCCACCAGCAACGAAAACTACCTGCTCTGCCTTATGGCGAGTAGCGCCAGATGCATCGGTGTATGAAAAATATGACCACCAACCAGGGGCGTTTAGACCACGCTCCTTATTTGATTCTAATGCTGCTTCTGTCTCATCAATGTAGATGACAGTTGTTGCTTGACTTGACGCTGCAATGCCCACACCAGCTTTGGTTTTGTTTGCATTGCTGTCAGTTCTTCCGTAAAGGGACATTGACGTGTGCTCCGATATTTAATATTATCTGTATTTTATTTATAAAAAATGGGGACTTTCGTCCCCAAGTATTATGCTTCTTCGCGTGCCATCATTGCTTTCCTAACAACTTCTAGAAGTTGATCGTCCATGTCAGTCTTGGTTAGCTTAACCGCTTTACCCAAGATAGTAAGACAGATCTCAACCAACTTTTCACCGAGTTCTTCGTTTTCTGGAATTTTGTTAACGGCATCCGAAATTACCTTTGATGCGAGTGGAAGTAGAAATGAGAGCATGGTATGAGCCTCAATGAGTCATACTATTTATTGATTATTAGGCTTGCTAACCATGCCCTTCTTTCCATCAGGAATATTAGGCATAATTTCTACTGGTGCCTTTTTCTTTTTACCTTTAACTTTGTTATCCTCTTTCTCCTCGCAACCACAGTCTTCAAGGAGTTGTTTAAATGTTTTCATTTTTTCTTTGACATACCAATAATCTTGGAGACCTTCTTACGACGCATGTGGAGATACTTGTCAGACTTATCTACATCGCCATCGTTGTCGATGTCAGCATCTGCCTTACCTACGGGGTCAAGTTTCTTTTCAGTGAGTTCATCACCTTCATATTCAACGCCTGCTTTTACACAGTTGTTTACTTCTTTACCACCCTTTTCTTTAGTTCCCTGCTTCTTATATCCTTTCCAGCAGGAGCTATTGCCATTGTCATCTTTGCCATCCATCTTCACTTTTTCAAGAACATAAATCTCGCCATCGATCTCATACTCTTCAGTCTCTAGAACTTCATACTCAACCTCTTCGGCAGCAGGAGCAGCAGCAGGAGAAGATTCTTGACCAATATAAGAACCTTTCTTTGCAGTTTTTCTGCGCTTGGTAGTATCTTCAATCTCTGCACCATTAGATTGAGGATCCATTCCATCAAAAGGTGCTTCATGTAAGTTCAGTTCCACTGGTTCAGTGTTTTGAAATCCTTCACCATCCATCCAGCGACCATATGCTTCCATCAATCCAGACGAAAACCCATCATTGCTATTGACCGTGTTAACTGGCTTCTGATACTTCATTGTTGTAGAAAGAGGTTCTTCTGTGTTTATTTATAGATCTAATGTTCTTAATCCATTCACGAAACATATTTTTATCCTCGGTAATAATAATGGCATAGTTACCACCGATTCTGTGAATATATCCTTTATCTCCAGTGCGAGAGGACATAACAATGTCACCTTCTTTAAAGACTTCATCATGTCTTTGCTCTTGACGGATTGCTTCTTCTCGTAGTTTTTTAAAATTCTTCATTTGAAATTTTTTGGTAGTAACTTCTGAATTTCATTCATCAATTCTGCACAGTCTCTATCAGATAATGTTCTAGGAATACCTTTCCTAAAAGTTACAAAATCACCAGCAAATGCTGCACGTCGCATCTTTGTTCCAGAAATAGCAAAGGTATCTCCATCAGCATCTCTGCTACCTGAAGATTTAATCTCGATCTTTCTGAAAGAGAATTCTGTTCCATTATATTTATGGAGGAACTGCATCGCAGAAACTCTATCAGATCCCACAAGAAAAACTACTTCATTATATCCTGCCATCATCAAATCTTGCAAGATTGCTACAGGTTGTTTAGGACCAGAAAAGATTTTACCTTTATGTTCTGGAAACATTTTTTCCATATAGAAAAGTTTTCTATCTGGTGGCAACGGATTACTACCTTTTTTATCTACTGTTTGTGAGATATAAATGCGGTAGTCATGAGAACCTGCTGCCTGTTTTACTCCAGCAAAATTCTCTTTATGTCCAGTAGTTGGTGGTTGAAACCTACCAAATGTAAAGTAACAAGTCTTACAATTTAACGCCATTGCTTCTGTATAGTGAAGTTGTTGAATGCAAATTCAAAACGATTGACAAACTTAATCATGCTGCCATCTTTATGCATAACATATCCTTCAGGAGTTGTGACCTTGTATCCATTATCAGTCTGAACATAAGTTCTAAACTCTTCCAAATGATCCAGTTTATCTATAACCATTTGCTTAAGATCTTGTAACTCTTTATACAGAGCAATCATAGACTTAAATTTATAAACATTATCTAAAAGATAGTTCTCACTCTTATAAACCAATGCACATTTTTTTGTTCTGTTGGCAACTGTTTTTATCTTTGCCAACTCTTTCTGCATCTTCTCGTCATAGAAATTTACGAGAGAATTAATTGTCTCATCTACATTAGTAATTTGTTTACCAGCTCTGACTTCACTGTTGAAAAATTGTTTAATGTAAGATGATATGTGAAACTTTGCATCACCAGTGCTACCAAAATTAGAAACAAGGTCATCAAGAAATGGACCAGCAACAGAACACATACGTTCTATTTTTTGCACATGGTTGTCAAAACTTTGTAACTCTCTTTTACTAAATCCAACACGATCCATTGGAGTATCATTTTTAATTACTAATGCATCAATAGAACCAGTTACATCGGCACCTGCATGTGCTTGCATTTCAGCAAGAACACTACCAGTATAATGTGTATGAAATACCACGCCAATTTTTGATCTACTTGCTGCTACTCCAATAGGATGATCTACTGGTATACCATATGTAATAGTATTTGGTCTGAATGTATAGAGTTGTTCTCCATTGACATTCTCCTTTTTTAAATCACTAGTGAAGAGAAGATCTCCCTGGACTACTCCTTTGATATTTAATTTACTAAAGTATCTCAAAGAGAACTTTAGTTTTTCTGCCAAGTCTCCCTGATATAGCATGTCAATCTTTGCTTCTGACGCACAGATCTTTGGTTCTGTCTTATTAAATACTGACTTGGTTCCTACAAAGAAATACCCATGCTCTGGATGCACACCACATATAACAGATGGAGCACCATCCCATTTGGTTTGCATGAATCCACTACTGTCCTGCTGACCTAACATCTTACGAAGTTCTTTCAAAAAGGACACGGCGGCTTTGCAACCATCTACTCCATAGTTAAGCATCTCATCTTCTAGGTGTTCTAGGTGCTTGAGCTGTTTGATGTTTGACATTAGTCCTCTCTATCTACTCCTCTGTCAATTGAACCAGGCCATGGAGCAACACTCATCTTCAATCCAGTTGCTAGTTGTGTACCAGAAAATTTAAATCTAATCTGAACAATTTGTTTAGTTCCTGCTTTAACTCCGATAGTATATCCGTCATCACCACCAAGTTCTTCATAAGTCAGAGGAAGATTTTTCTTTACCAGTGCTTCAAATTTTGCATTGGATAAAGGATCATCTACTGTAGCTTCTATGTTTGTTAATTTTGCATCAGATCTTCCAGTAACTTTTACGTACTTTGGAAGTTTATCTGTATCTAAAAGTTCATCAAGTATATACATCTTCATATCAATATCACCCATTCTATTGAGTTCTTTGATAAGAAGTGCTCTACATCCACCAAGTATTTGTTTAGTATATTTTTCTCTAGCAACTAAAAACTCTGGATCTTTATCTTCAATAAGTTTTTTAATCTTCTGTTTGTGTAGATACTTACCATCATAAGGAATAGATGTTTCTTTGTGTGCTGCATCAACACCTTCTTTTAAAATCTTTTGGAAAGCATCTGGTTTTTTAATAAAGTCTTCGATCTTACCCATGCCAGGATTTTTTACGGGTGCTTCCTGTGTCAAAGTTTTAAGTAGAGATTTTGCAGACAATCCAAGATGAGGATCTTCGTACCTAGTAGAATTTTTAAATTCCACTAATACATCAGTTGGATTATTTTTACTTTCCTCAACATAAAGTTTTGAAAATTTTCCTGGCAAACTTTTATAATTGAAATCTGATCTAGCAGTCCAATACACATTCTTTACACCAGAATACCCATGGCGATTTGCCCATTTTATAAACTCCTCTGCCATTTTTTCTGCTTGAAGAATTCTTGCTTGAAGTTCTAATGGTTTCTTTTGGAGTTTTTCTGTACGATCATCATACACTCTTTTATCGGTTGCGTCTAAACCACCACTCCATTTTTTTCCGTTCAGGACCCAAGCGCAATGCAATTCATTTACGTCAGCACTAATATTTTCTGCCATAAAAAACCTCCCGCCTAACTATTTAGAGGGGAGGTTGATGTAATCATGTTCATTTTTGTATGGTGTTGTTTGTCCTGACCATAGTTTATATCCTTCCTTGACTTCTGGCAAGAGCCACTGGTCCACCCGAACACACTGCTCCCAGTTGACAGGGTGAGCACAACTCACCACCACAACAGAAAAGAATGCTCGTAGGTGGATCCAGAGACTATACATTATCTGTCGCCTGCTTTACGGTTTTCAGAAAAATAGATGTCGAAAGATCCTTTAGGATAACGCTTCTCCAGTTTCTTGACGTTGGCGGCAATCACCTCATCGAAGGATATATCAAGTGCCATTGTAGCTTGAGCCACATACCACATAACGTCACCCAGCTCAATAATAAGATGCTCACGATTATCTTCGTTCCACGGTTTTCCTTGGAAGACCATTTTTTTAATGATCTCAAGGAACTCACCACCTTCAGCATTAATACCAACGCCAGCAGTAAGCAGTCGTTCAATACGGGCACCTTGGCGATCAAGCTCACCGATACGATCAGCAAAGTCAACAAAGTTTGTAGAAGTATTTGAAGTAACTGCTGCCACAAATTCTTCATAACGTTCAAATTTAATAGTCATACGTTCCATTCAGCAAATTTAGATAGTCGGTTTTGTGTGTCAGCGAACTGGGAGAACTGTTCCCCTGTGTCCTCTGCATTGATGCTGATATCGGAAGCATCATCCGCTACATCATACAGCTTCATCTTTGATCTGTCAATGCCCACCATGAATTTTCGTGAGGTAGTAGTTTCGTTGTATCTGTTCTTGAGTTGTTTAATCATAATGCGACCTTGCTGCTCCAACTCATCTGTAGAGATAAGCGCAAACATAAAGTCAGCAGTAGCAGGCAAACCAAAACTTTCAGAAGTATCGGTAAGGTCAGGATCACTGTTACCATAACCACTACGAGTAGTTTGGGTAGCACTGACAATTGGTACATTATGTTCCACAGCAAGACCACGTAGTTCTTCAGCAATTGCTTTTACATAAGTGTAAGAGTTTACAATTGCACCTTTGTATCTGGCAGAGGCACAGATGTTAAGATAATCAATGAAGATAATCTGTGGTTTAAAATCTTTCTTTAGAGAAAGATCACTCAAGAGTGCCTTGAAGTGTCCGACATGAGCGGACGCTGTGGGATATTCCTTGATAATAAGTTTGCCTCTAGTTTTCCTAGAGATTTCCTGAACCTTACTAGTGAAGATAACTTCTGGTAGTTCAGAAATATCTTTGATAGAAACATTTAAAAGATTCGCGTCAATTCGTTCAGCAATTTTTTCTTCTGCCATTTCACATGTAATGTAGAGAACGTTGTACCCCGCAGTGAGACAGGCACTAGCTTGATGGCACATGAATAGAGATTTCCCGACACCTGTACCAGCAAGAGCGATGTTGAGAGTCTTGTTAGGGAGACCACCTTTCGTGATAAAGTTAAACTTTTCGAGATCAAAGGGTATTTTTTCTTCGACTCGGTGGTAGAAATCATAACGTTCTTCTGCTTGTTCAATGTAATCGTGTCCTATATGCTCGTCGAACGATACAGCCAAGGCTTCTTGGAGTATCCCTGGGATCGCATTCGTTGATAGTTTCGGATCGCCTCCATCTGCGATCTTGATCGAGGACATAAGGGCGAGATAGATTGCTCGTTCTTTACACCAGTTTTCTGTGGAGTCTGTGAGCCAGTTGATATCAACCCATTCATCTGATAGTCCCTGTACTGTCGATAACGAATCTCTGAACGTTTCGTCAGTAAGATCATTACGATTTTGGAGATTAATCGCCAAGACTTCTTTAGTAGGTATCTTGTCATACTTACTAGAGAAATCAGCGATCTCCTCAAAGATAACTTTTTCATGGTAGTCGTTAAAATATTCGGATTTGAGGAAGGGAACTACCTTGCGATAATATTCTTCATTACATAGAAGATTACGTAGGATAGTTTCTTCAATACGTTCAGTTGCCATAACTAAATTCTTTCTGTGCTGCCTCCTCCAACTTCTCCATCACTTCTTCAGTGAAGTATTTTTCGGGATCAGCAAGTACAGCAGAAGGATAAACGGAAGCTTCCCCAATAAGAACCCTATTGCCGTTCTTCCCGAAGACTCCGTGTTCGATACCCAACTCCAATAAGCCGTAGTATTTGTCAAGACCTCGCTCGTCAAAAAATAGACGTGTTGCAACTTTACTTCCCTCCACGGTTAGTCGAGACTTCTTCGCTTCGCATTTAATAATGTTACCGATAACTTCTTTCTTACTATCACGTTCTTTACTTTTAGTAAGATAGATGATAGTAGATGCAGCATACTTAAGACCTGTACCACCACCCATTTCCTTGGTAGGAACATAGGAACCGATCATATCATATGTATGGTTAGTAACAATCATAGGAACACCTGCCTGACCCAGTTTAAGTGTAAGCACACGAAAGGCACCCTTAATCAACTGACTCTTTGTCATGTCCCTGACCTGTTTGTCATTAGCAACGTCTTCCATCTCCTTGGATGTTGAAAGCATACCAAGAGAGTCTAGCACGAACATCATGGGAACTCTCTCTTCTTTAGGTTCCTTCATGTACTTATCTAGAATACGACACGCTTGAGTTCTAAATTCCTCAATGGTAGAGACAGGCATCATGATCATACGTTTGCTGTCAATGCCACGTTCCTCAATCATATTGCGGGAGATAGCAGATTCAGACTCGAAATAAATGACACCACCTGTAGGATTAGCGTCAAGGAAATTACGAACGACAGAGAGAGCAAAAAAAGTCTTCCCCGTGCTCGATTCTCCTGCCAGGGCAGTAACCTTATTGGAAGGAAGACCTCTATACAACGAACCACTAACAAGGGCATTAAAAATATAAGACCCAGTGTCAACATAAGAAGTGATGTCGCCTGCAGCAACCCCTTCAGAAACAACACTAGCAAATTCATTACCAGACTCTTTGATTACATTATCTAGGAATCCCATTTTTCTACTTTCTCCTCGTAAAAGTTTACATAATTATAATTCTGCTTCATGAGTTTAGCAAACCCAAGAGCAGTTGCATAGTCCTCAAAGCACTTGATGTCCTCTGGTCCTACTTGACCGATAAGATGGTTAGTCCATGTTACCACATAGATTTGTTTACTCACCCAAAGAAACTCCCGATCTTGACAGTTTTTTTGTGCTGCCAACCAATGCAGTATAGCACGTTTTTCAGTGGTTCGAGAAAAGACTTTTCAAATTGTGTCTGGTAGTCCACATACTTCTCGATACCAAACTCCTTTGGCAACTCCCCAAAGAAACTAATTACATTTTCATGAATTGGATTTGGTGTCTTGAGATACATGAACTTGACCTTCTCACCTTCTTGAATAAGAGGATGCTTGTGTTCTACCTTATGTTTTTTGACATAATGATTATAGAGTAGAGCACCTCTTACTGCAATGGGTGTTCCTTTCTTGTAAATCTCAATTGGGTGGCGATATTTTGCCAGGTTATTACATCCTCTGGGGAAGGCAACCTCTTCATAGGGTCGCTCTCTGGTCTCTGTTCTGACAACATTGATGAAATCGATAAGTTCATCATTTGTCTTGCCGATAATAATCTTAAACGCTGCATACAACTTGTCTCTAAAATACGCTGGTGTGGATGACCTAGCAGTTTCAAGACCCATGATTTTCATCTTGGGTTCTTTGTATCTAACACCCTCACTGTCCCATACGTTGAGAATGTAACGCTTCTTCGCAGTCCAGATACCACGATCGGCAATGTTCTCACGCTTCATGCTCATCTTTTGTTCATACGCCGAAACGTAATCCGCAAGTTCCTGATAAGAGGATTCGATGAATGGTTCCAACTTGTCTTCGCAGATCTTATCAAGTATCGAAACAATTGCTGCTTTATCGCTAGACTTATTAGCAAAAAATTTATCAACAAGAGGTCCGAGATTAAGATAAATTGAGTCAGTGTCAGATGCGATGACATAATCAACCGAATCTGTAGAGAGCAGTTTATTTAGGTATCGGTTCATCTTACTCTCAATCCATCTGATAGAAACCTGACCAGACAAAGTGATTGCTTCAGCATTAGCAAGACGGTAATAACGAAAGTGTTCGTTTCCGATAGCACCATAAGCAGAGTTCAAAGAAATCTTCTTTGCCATCTGAATGTTGTTGCAGCGAGCAATCTCTTTCATGAGTTCAACAGTAGGAGTCTTCTCATACTGTTGCTTTGCTTTGATCATCCTCTTCTTGAATATAACACGACTGTCATACATCTTCTTCATCATTTGTGGCAAGAACCCGTGCTTATCTTTACGATACTGTGCCCCATTAGCACACACGGCAAACTCACCATCGATCTCTACTTCCTTCTCAAGTATCTTATCAACTGTAACCGTTGAATGTCTAGTATCCTTGAGGGTTTCGGGAGAGATGTTGTACTGCATAATGAGATGAGGGTACAAAGAGTTAAGATCAAAAGACACCACCCAATCATAGAATCCAGGTTTCGGTTCCTTAACATATGCCCCCGCATACTTCTCTGTTTTAGTTGCGCTTTCCTTTTTGGGAGGAATAGCAATCTTACGTCTTAAAAGTTCGCAGTATATGTAGTTGTCCCACATACGAACTTGACTGAATACATCTTCATAATTTACCTTGGCGTCATATGCCATGGTATATGCAAGTTCAATCAACTTCATTTTGTCGTCTAGTTGGTCTACCAGGCGAACGTCATGAATATTGTATTCAATGAACTTCTGCCAGTCTCCCTCATAGAACTCTTTGAATGTGTCAAATTCAGAGTGATCTAATTTTTTAGATCCAAGTTCAACGAAAGCAATGTGATCTAAACGATATGATTCTTGATTGGAATAAGTAAATTTCTTGTACAACTCAAGATAATCAAGTTGAGAAATTCCAAGAACATCAATAGTACATTGCTCACGACCTTGGATAAAGATCTTTCTTTGTGATACAAGTTTCCAAGGCGATAAAAGTTTTACAAATTTTTCACCAAGAATACGATTGACTCTGTTGTGAATGTATGGCATGTCAAACAACTGCACATTCCATCCAGTAATTACATCAGGATAATTTTGCTGCCAGTAATCAATGAACGCACCCAACATAGTCTCTTCTGACCTGAAGTGCATGTAGTCAACCATCTTATCCTGGTTGTCAAAAGAACGGGCACCAAAGACCATTATACGCCCCGTGAAGGAGTCCTTAACACTGATGGCAAGGATCTCCTGGTCAGCACTCTCAATGTCAGGGAAACCGTTTTCAGCAGCAGTCTCAATGTCAATACAAAAGACTCGAATCTTGCTACTGTCAAATTTCAGTTCTTCTTCTGGATGCTGCTCTGCAATATATTGATACAGAAACCGTGAGTTACCACAGATCTCAAAGTCATCAACCTCTTTGTATTGCTTTAAAAAATCTCTTGCTTCTGTGATAGATCCAAACTTATGTGGTTCAACACAATCACCCTCAAGTGTTCGCCACTCGGAATAATTTTTTGTTGGCAGATACATGGTAGGGTTAAAAGGAACCCTTACCGTGTATCGATTACCATTTTCATAACCACGTACAAGCAGACGATTGCCTGCTTGCTCCACACTAGTGTAAAACTTCATTCAAGACATTCAATATAACGAGCAAGCAATTGCTTGCTTGGATTAGTAACAACAGTCAAGTCAGAAGACCTAACATTAAATTCACGTTCAGCAGCATGAGGAGCCCATTGAGTTATCTGACCTTCACAGTCTACCACATATGGTTCGACCATCCAGACATCAGGGTCACCTGGCAAACTGTCTCCTTCAGCAGCTTCCACTTGAGCGATGATCCACTCATCACGTAGGTTAATTAAGTTTGCTGTGATTTCCATTACTCTAAAACTTCAGGTGAAATTAGTGCAGATTCGTTTTCATCTTCTTTTGCGTCAGCAATTTTCTCCAAGTATGCTCGCATCAATCCAGCGTCTGGATTACTAATAGCAAGAACTCCATCATATGGAATCTTAAACTGATTGTCTATAGAGAAAGGATTCCATTTTGAAAACTGAACTTGCAACTCGTCTGTGTATTGACCAGAAGGAGTTTGATTTGATACTGAAAGAATATAAGGACTATCAAAAATTAAGCAAATTCCTTTTTTATCTTCTGCCTCTCCATCATATGCTTCTTTTAGTTCGGTGATGAGTCTCTCACCTGTTTTCATTGTTACAATTTGAACGCTCATTCTGCTTCTCCTTTATTTTTATTATCGTTTTCGTTTTCTAAATCAACTTCCCTCTGTAAATGTTCAGGCAAGCCGTCTTTAAATATTTCTTTAATATAAGTGTCCCGAATCGAGATTGTAGGTCTACCGACAGACATAATTTTATCTGGCATTAGTCGATAGTCTACGTCTCTACAAAACGGCATGTATCGATCAAAAGAAACTTTATACTGATCAGACTCTTCTAGATATTCAGTAAATCCTAGAACTAAAGGACAATGCATCTGAAGATAAAGAAGTTCTCCCGCTGGATCTGGTGATCCATCTTCTTTGGGAGTTCTTACTTCAGTAAAATCAGCAATAAGATCTTGTCCTGTTGAAAGTTTTGCTACAACAATACTCATTTTTTAAAATACCTTTCCCATAGTATACAACCAAAAAAGGGGACCGTCAAGTCCCCTTCATGTTTATTTAGAACCAAGTTTTTCGCTTCTGTTTCTCTGGTAGGTTCTTCATAAGAGTAATTGTAAGAAGTCCATCTTCAAATTTTACTTCTTCTACTTCTACATCATCTGCCATTTGCCAGTTGCGAGCAAAGGTTCTGTAGGAGATTCCTTTATGAGAATATTTACGTTCTTTATCTGGTGGTGCTTTATTAGCAGATACTGTCAGAACATTTCGTTCTGTTGTGACCTCAATATCTCCTCCTGAAAATCCTGCAAGAGCGACTTCCAGCAATGTTCTACCATCACCTCCATCGACAACATTGTAAGGTGGGTAATTTGATCCACCTCCTGCAAGAGCTTCAAGTCTACTGAATGTTTCATTAAATCCTAGTGAATAGGGAGTATAAGTTTCCCATGTAATATTAGTCATGTCCTTAAATAAGCGACGTGTGCATTAGGACCCCAAAGGCATCCTGGCGTGAAAGCGGGACGGTGAACCGTCCCTTGCCCTCTCACGGTTTTATTTAATCTATACACGAGAAAAGAAGATACAGTGAGAACCGTATCTTCTTATGAGGGTTTCCGACTTTTGAAGCGACCGCACGAGAGATCGCAAAATTATTTATGCCGTTTCTTGTTTTTTCCGACCGATATTATATTTACTTTCTAAAGTCCAATCATTCTTTTCTTTGAACGAGAGTACTTTAATTTGATTGAGAGGAGCTACATCTTCAATTTTTGCAAAGTCAACAACTGTGATTAGTCCCCAATCAGAGAGAAGTTGAATAATTCTATTACGTCTCTGAACATCATTAGATGAAAGATTAGTTTTCTTTCCATCTAAAGCAAACAACTCTTTGAAGTGAACGATATAATACTTACCTTGTTTATGTAAGATGTGACAAGATTGATAAATCTTTTTTTCTTTTCGAGACGCAACACCAATACGAGTCAAAGTCTCACGAACCTTGAGGAAATCATCTGGCTCTCCAAGAACCACTTCCACCATATCAGATTGCTGCCACTGGATTTCAATTTCAGTAGTCATGTTTTCCCACCTTTGTACACTAATTTTTTAATATGATCAAGTTGGTCTTTAGTGAGAATCCTCAAGGCTTGTAGAGCTTTATCGTCATTATAACCATAATACTCTTTTACCACATCAAGATAATCAAGAGACTCTTTGCGACTCCAAGGAGAAAAACGCTTCCTTGGTTTCACACTATTTAGCAAAAAGTCATATTGCATTTTCTTTGGAAGATGTGGATTTTTATTCATCTCATTGACAAATAAAATAGTATCCGTAAAAGATGAGAGGCACCTATTAATAATGTAAGGAGGATAACTACGTTCCGCTTCGTTATCGTCTTCCAATATATTTTTTTTAGATTGGTTGATCGCGTACAAGTAGTCTTTCAGTTGATATGCCATTATAAAAAATAAAATATTTAAATTGTCTTGTGTAGACGTACCCCATTGCCACTAGGATTTACTCTCCAAATTTGTGTCTTGCCATTATCCAAAGTAATAATAGCTTCGTCTCCCTGCATCAATGCACTAGAAACATTAACACCAAAAGTTTGAACAAGTTTACCATCCTTGATTACTTGTGCTCTGCCATTGTATGGTCGTACAAAAAAAGACATTTGATTAATAATTGAATAGGACTAGTTCTTTTCTCTTTGCTTGATCTGTGTTGTAAGTACCAACTGATCGCATAGTGTATGTATGAGCGAATTCTGCTACTTGCCAATCTTTGAATCTCTCTTTAATAAGAGCAGACGCATTGTAAGATACGAGTTGAGGACCGATAAAGCGATCACAAATAGTAGCGAACCCATCATGATCGAATCCTTTGTGCATGTTTCCACGCTTACCGTATAGATTGGATCCAATCTCATATGGGGGATCGAGGTACGTAAAGGACTGCTTGTCATCAGTTAAAAGTTCCTGGTATCGAAGGTTAGTAATGTTCCAATTACAAATTAGTTTTTGATATTCAGCTAGTCTTTCAATGCCTGCCACGGAAAAGTTGGATTCGCTTGCTTGTTTTGAGAAGGAACTCGATTCTGTGAGACCAGAGAAACTACACTTATTGACGACATAAAAAGAAACAGCGCGATGAATGTTTTCACTCTCACTGATATCTTTCTCAAGATATGCCTTTGAATCCAAAAATAAGGATTTAGCGGAACTGGGGTCAGGGTGCCTTTGTTTAAGTTGGAGGAGGATGTTCTTAATTTCATTGCCGTTATCCTGTAGTTCTCTCCAAAAATTATAAAGTGGTTCGTAAAGATCGTTAACCCAAATATTTAAATGAGGATAACGTTTGGTAACCTCAAGTGCTACAGAACCGCCACCAACAAAAGGTTCTCTGTATTCTGTATAGTTTTTTAAATCTGGTATAAACTGAAAGAGTTTTGATAGAGCACGACTCTTGCCACCAGGATAACGAAGAGGTGTTTTTAAAGACTTCAAAGTTTTCATAATTAAAAATTACTGATAAGACTCCCGATGACCATCTGGAAGTTCTACTAGAATATTTCCAGAGATAGAAATTCTATAATCATCAGAAGTATAAAATGGATATACTACATGTTTTAAACATGAAGGAAATATAACCATACATCCTTCATGTTCTTTAGTAAGAGGAACTAGCAAGTTACTAACAGCACCAATAATATTAGTGTAGATAAAAGCAAAGTTGCTGGAACACTTGTCTTCCACTTTAGCACTAGATGGATGATTATATTCATCTTCTAGTTCGTAAGGAATTTTTACCCAATAAACAAAACTATAATCTCCAGTATGATCGTGAACAGGATTAAATTCATACTTTTGTTGGTAGTTAACCCAGCAACGCATCATCTTGCTGTTCCATGTATCTTTACCGTATTTGTCGTTTAAACGTTTACCATAAGTTTGATCAAATATTGCAGTAAAATAGTTGCACATGTTTTCAGATCCAGCATACTCATGCACAAGGTGTCCAGCAAGTCTATGATTTTGGTCAACTTTCTCATCAGAATTAAAAATTTTCATAGCATCTTCAAGGAGATGATGATTCTCATAAAGTCTGATCCAATATATTGGTGGTTGATAAAACTCAACCAGCGATACATCAGCTGCCTTCGTTTCCGTACTTACATCTTGCATAATCAATCAAAGCATTTTTTGTGTTTACATCTTCCACCATGGGACTCAATTCCATGATTCTATCAAATTTACTTTTCTTGTAAATTTTATGCGCTTCCTCTTCAGTAGTACACTTGACGTACTTGACAGTTCCATCAGATACTCTAGTAGCTGCGTATATGAGATGTCCTCTAATTACTACTCCTTTAAGAGCACGAGGATGAGTTGCCTGGTCAACTAATATTTGATTAATTTTTTTAGGAAGAAGACAGCATGTATCTGGACCGTAAACAGTATTTCCTGGGACTAGCAAATCTTTATCAAGTTGTAGATTTTGCCAGTTGTCATGTGACTCCATCCATTCTTTAAATACAGAGAACTTATACCAACGTTCATCGACAGTACAAAACTCATATCGAGCATTTACTTTGTGAGCGTAAACTTTTGGGTTATAGCAACGACTCAATAACCCTTTCCATCGCATGTAAAGATCATCACGAATTTCTCTTCCATTTTCATCTTTACCAAAATTGGTAACTTGATCAACATCGTTGATACCAACTCCAGCAACTAATCTAGTTTTTGCTTTTAACTTTTTCATTTGAATTCACAACTCATCATAATTTCTGTTAGACATGCAAGAAGATTAATTTCTTGATCAGGAACAATAGGAATACTATTCATGTACTTGGCAATAATAAGAACTGCTTCAGGAATAGCAGCAGGTTTTAAAACTCCATACAGACTGTCATAGATCTTACGCATCACCATCGTAGGATCATTGTCCATATGTTGAACAACCCATGCTTTGACATTAGTAAACTCTTTCTTCTTCAGAGATGTAAGTAGAGAGTCCAGATTAACATCTGCAACGTCAACCAGGATAGCAGAAGTAATACTCCCTGTGGCAGCATAACGCTGACACTCGTTAATGAGACGACGCCAATCAGGATAATACCTCTTGACAAGCTTCGCGAGAACTTTATCTTCATACTCAACATTCTCATTTGTCAGAATAGTTTTGAGACGAGTAAAAAATTCTCCCTGAAGTTTAACCGCTTGCTCGGGCTTAATTCTAAAATCAACCACCGTACAACGTGAATGCAACGGTTCAATAATTTTATTGATGAAGTTGCAGGTAAAGATGAAACGGCAATTGCCATGGAACTCCTCCACAGCAGTCCTCAAGGACAGTTGCACATCGTTAGTGGTGTTGTCTGCCTCATCAATGATAACGACCTTGTGAGACGCCCCAGAGGTCAGAGAGACAGTTGTAGCAAACTGACGGACACGGTTCCTCACAGTGTCTAGGAAGCGTCCCTCATCGGATCCATTGATCACAATATAAGAGGCACCAATCTCCTCACACATTGCCTTGGCAATAGTAGTCTTACCAACACCTGCAGTGCCCGTCAGTAGCAAGTTAGGAAGTTCCCCTTGATCAACAAAACCCTTAAAAACTTTACGGGTGCTATCAGGAAGAA
>Ga0209557_1000567_pt1 | contig 21748 bp, 12 predicted proteins | sample SaaInlV_120m_DNA_4_FD_184672 | JGI IMG/M metagenome (GOLD analysis project Ga0209557, IMG submission 184672) | Marine microbial communities from expanding oxygen minimum zones in the Saanich Inlet - Saanich Inlet SI074_LV_10m_DNA (SPAdes) (version 2) | ecosystem: Environmental > Aquatic > Marine... | reverse complement strand
AGGTGCTCATTACAAGAAGAGATTTTCCTGGCTGATAAGAAAATACCTTTGTTGTTTCTCTAACTACTTCTGCGTTTGCTACAGTAGTTACTGTTAAATCAACTAATCCTTGACTAGCATTAAAATTGGTAGATCCTCCAGTTACAGTTGCCGTGCTCCAAAGATTATTGTCGGCAAATCTGTGAGATGAATCAAAAAGAGTTAATGGATTTGATACTCTCGTTCTCCCAAAAGCATCTGGATTTATACTTACGGGAAATCTGTTAATGTTATCTACTATTCTTCCGTCCCTTGTTGCAACACCATTAACCTCAAAGAGACTTCTCTCTTGATTGAGAAAGTCCTGTGTATTCTTATTCCACTGTGCCATTAGTCACTCCACGATAATCTTTCAGGTTGATACCTTTGAGAATTTTTAATCCTTGAAGTATTTACCTCACCTGGATATACATTATGTACCATTGCACCAGGATATTCTCCTTGAATTTGTTCAGCAAGTTCTTTCTTCGAAAGCATTTTACCTTCTACTTCTAAACGATACATCTTACCTTCCCACACAATATCTGCGGAATAAGTTTCCTGCTGTTGTTGTGGTTCTGAACCTCCTACATTGAGAGTTCCATTAAAATCACCATTAATAGTGATACTTTCTGAGAGAAATTGTTTAAAGTTTTTCATATCAGCAATTCCACGCTCTAAGGGACTTATTGATTCTACTATCTGGATCTCTTGCAGTTTTAGCAGAAGTTAATTTCTTTTTCATTCCTTTCATTCTCGCACAGAATGATGCTCTTCTTTTGTTACCTTTCTTTTTGGATGGTGCTTTCAGGTCAGAACCAGGATTTTCTCTTTCATAAGACTTACGTCCCTTTTCATTGAGACCGCCTTCTTTATTCTTGCCAGACTTCTTAGTCCATGCAGCACCTTCTTCAAGTTCATTTCTCCAATCAGATTGTTCAAATCTCACCTTTGATTTTAGTTTTTTCTTTCCATCTAATGAAGGAATAAATTCTCCAGTCTCTGAGGACTTCATATCATCAGTATCTACATCACCATCAACATCGGCATCGACTCTTCTTACTGCTTTTGTTGCAAGTTTCTTTAGATTACCACCACCAATTTTTTTCTCCTCTTCTCCAAACATCTTAGGACCTTTTGTTTTTCTTTCTGCTGCAGATCTTTCACCTTCAGTAGATCCTTTCTTTGCAAGATTTCTTATTTTTGCAGCACGTTGCTGTCGTCTATGTTCTTCGGTATCAATAGTATAAGATTCTTGTATTAATGGTTCTGGTTTAATTAAGTCTATAAATTCATATTCAGTTGCTTTAAAATCATCTCTCCAATCAGAATAATCATAACTTTCCTTCTTAGTGGATTTGCCATAATTATCAGCACCCTTTTTACGGCACTGAACTAATCTACCACTAGCATATGCAGAAGGCCAAACCTTTGCACTTGCTTTTACTTTTTTATAGCAAGCATCTTTCTCACCTGCTTTTTCACTAACAAATTCTTCTTTCTTGATACCAGCAGCACGATCTACTAAGTTACCAAGTGCTCTACCAATCTTATCACGCTTACGCTCTTTAGGTTTTGGGGCAGCAGTAGACTTGGGTTTCTGACGTTTATTATAATCATAATAAGACTCACCTGTTCTCAGTTTCTTAGGATCGGACTTTGGTTTAGATGCTGCAGCACGATCTTCACGGGCACGAGCATTAGCACCAGGACCACCTAACTTACGGTCCTTCTCAGGATCCGGATGCCAATGATCACCACGCTCTAGAATAGTTTCTTCAGTCTTCACGTTGATTGCTTTCCCCTTTCTATCTGGATTTGGATCTTCTTTACGTTTTTTCTTTGCTCTCTTTTCTTTTTCTTCTTTACTCATTGCTGCACGATCATCAGCATCACGACAATATGGTTTTGTCTTTTGACCTGGCTGTTTTGCACAAGGTTTTCCGTCGTACTTACCACCTGCCTGTTTCCACCCACCACCTTTAAACCAGTCACGAAGAGAATAATTTTTATCTTTAGATGACTTACCGTCTCTCATGATATCTAGTCATTATCTTTATTATTTAGGAAACCTTGCTTTAACATTTTTTGTAGATCTGCTGTACTACCAACAAACATTGCATTATTTGTAACACTGGTTGGACCTGTTTTGCCATTATCTTCTTCCAAATCTTTTACTTTCTTTTGAAGATCTGCCAACTTATCTGTAGTATCAGCAACACTTTTTATCAATTGTCCAGCAACTTCATATGCTCTAGGACTTGCACTTTCACCTGCAAGTTCCATAATTCCATTTATTGCTTCTTGACCCTTCTCTATAAGTGAATATAAGTTAGCACGAGTATATTCATAATCTTTTTTTATATCATCTGTTTCTTTTGGTTTTGGTTTTATAATCTCAGAAGTTTCAACTTCTACAATATCACTCTCAATATTCAGAGATTGATCAATCGAATCATAATTTGTCATAATAATTAAATATCCATTTGTCGGGTTGGACTATATTTTTTTATATCCTCAAATTGTTCCCATGATTCATTGAAACCAAAATCATCATCTGATGATACGAAGGGATCGTCATCTGCATTTATATCACCATCATTATTATAATCCTTCTCAGCTTTTGGTGTTGCAGTATATCTCATCTCCCTGCTAGATCTTCTATCAGAACTAGAAGATACATCAACTTGAACTTTTTTAATCAAACCTTCAGTAGATTCTGCAATAGGTCCAAAAAGATATACTTTTGCGGTAAATTGTAAAGTATATATTAAAGATCTCCTGGTTGTAAAATCACCTTCATAATCATCCTGAAAACTTATGCTATCAAGAATAATTGGTATATCCCTCTTCTCACCAATAGAATCAACTAAATCTACTGTAATATTAAATGATGGTTGAAAGTATGGCAAAATTTGTTCTACAATCTGCAAAGCATCATCATTTAACTTTGCAAGAATATTTAACTCAAATCCAATATTATATGGAACTGGCATGAAAACTTTCTTTAAATTACCAGATCCTTTCTCTACAGATTTGAAAGTCTGAGTAACACTTGACTTTCTAGATGGATCATATTGAATACTATTGTGTTCAAATGACATCCTAGGCAAAGTTATTGAATATGGCCTATTCAAATCTTTCTGCTGTGTAATTCTTGCTAAAAATTTCTGAGAAGGTCCATAATTAAGAGGAACTTTTAATATACTTACTACCCCATCATTTTCATCCTTATGTTCAATACTGATGTTATTGAATAGAGTACCAAAACCAATAATAGTTTTTCTAAGTATCTCGTGATAGTAATATGTTCCTAACATTAAAAGTTACCAAATGGATTTTCTTCAGTGAAGTCTAAGATGCCTATACCTTCATTTTCAAATTCATCACTTTGATCATATGGATCTTCAGTAATCATATCTGTGTGTTGCTTGACAGTCCATCTTGCACTAGATGCAGTGCCAACTATAGTTTCACCAGAAATAAAGTCACCAGTCACCTGAGCAACTAGTAATTGTCTACTATTTATATTCCAATTTCTAACTCTAGCTGTACTGCCACTAGTTTGACCAGCAATCTCTTCATTATCTTGGAAAGTACCGATGCCAGAGTTTGCTGAATCTAAAGGTTCTGGTATAGAAATTACTGGGAGATCTCCAACAGTAGCAGTTGGGGGGAAATAATAACCAGCACCAGCATCTTTAATACCAAAAGTAAGACTTCCTAGAGATGCATCTAACTGATTTGCAACAATGACAGCAGTAACTGAACCAATACCAGTTAAAGGTGGTGGAGAAACTCCGATAAGAGGTTCATCGAAATAAGCAACACCAGGATTGTAGACCCTAATAGAACCAATACCAATTCTTCCTGAAGTTTCAATTAATGCAGTTGCAGCTGCTCCAACACCACCTCCACCAGAGATTGTAATTATGGGTGGTTCATCATAACCATAACCAGTATTTGTAATAAAAATATCACTTACAGCATAAGCATTGCCTATTGAAGTTGTAATTGCAACAGCAGTTGCATTTGCTGTACTTAAACCTATTGGTGATGGTTGAATATTAACGGTAGGAATTGAAGTGTAATTATTACCATCTTCATTCAAGTAAATTTTTCGGACATAACCAGATCCACCAGTCATGTTTTGTACTCTAACAACAGCCTGCTGACCATCGTTGTATTGTACTAATGTTATAGTAGATGAGACATCTTTGATAAGTTCATCAACTTCAGATACTGACGTATCAATAAGTTCATCTTCATATTCGAATAATTCACATTGTAGTTCATAAACATAAGTCTTACCCAACTGATAGAAGGGTTTTTCGTGCTCAACAAACTTTACTTCAAATAATCTCTGACCAAGGGGGAAATATATTAAATCACCTTCTCTTGGCCTTGTAACTAACTCAACTTCATTTGGATCATTGTATATTAAATTTGGGTTATAAATTGAAGTTAAAATTGGTGCAATAAATTCTTCATACCTCTCCTGTGATATAGTCAGTGTAACTTCATCTTTTAAGGAAACACCAAATTTTGTCATCAAATCACCAGCACCAGAATAACCATCATAGTTATTGATGTATGCCTCAAGGACAAAATTATCGTCAAATTTTGAAGATTGAATCTCACCTAAGATATTATCACTTTTTAAAATTTTTCTGGGGATATACATAATATCTACCCCATACATCTTCAATTGTTCATTGATAAGATCTTGTATTAGACTCTGTTCATTAGAAGTGCCATTTAAAAAGAAAGGATTAAGAGCCATAATATCAACCTATAAGATCCATCGGTGGAAGTTCATATTCGGTCGTCATTTTACTCCGTATCTCTTCTATATCCCTCAAAGCATCATCATAAATTTGTCTACCATTTAGTTCAATACCACCCGGTAGTCTAACACCTTGAAACTTAATTAAATTCTGACCCCATTGCTTTTTAATTAAAGCGGTCAAATATTTTTTTAAAAAACTGTCATTATAAACTTTAGTAAATGATACTGGATCTAATGCTCTATAACATTCCAATATAATCCAGTTATCTGCCTTTTCAACACCCCAATCAATATCCAAATATAATCTATTCTGCCTCTTATTAAATCTAACTTGCTTGTCTGTTGTGAGAAGATGGTCAATATCTTCTAGATATGATTTGACCATTGCATATTGTATTAGTTCAACCGAATTAAAATTATACATATCATTCAAAAATAATTGATATTTAATACTAAACATCCCCCCAGATATTGTACTGGTATCAAATTTAAATATTTTTTCAATACCAATAACAGAATCTGGAACTTGAATATAATTCGAAGTTTCGTAGAAATTATGTGTACCTATACCAGAATTTGCGGTAGTAGTTACAATACCAACACCATCAGTTCCCTTTGCCTTACCTCTATCAATATCATCTTGTGTAATTTTGTACTTTAAGTACATTTTTTCTACACCATCAAAATGCCTCTCATTAAAGTATTGAAGGGCATCATCAACTAAATCATCAATTTGTTCTTCGGCAACATTAATCTCTAAGACTGGTTCTCCAAGTTGCCTTAGGCAATAATCTATAAGTTCTTGTCTTGAATTTGGTTTTGCCATCAGTAGAAACCTCCATCTATACTATCGGTCCAAACAGGAATGTTTTGTTCATTTGTTGTCAATAATAAATTTGTGGTTTGTATTCCTATTGATGGTGTTGCAGTTGAAATAATTTCAGAATCTGGACCAAAGAAAGCAATACCATATGTTTTACCAACACCTGCTTGCAGTGTTGTAATTCCTGTTAATGAAAGATTTGTTACATGAAGTTGCTTCCATCTTTGATCGGAAGAACCTAGATTGTATGTACTATCAAAATTTGGAATAAAATTTGAATTTACATCTGCTGTAAATTGCACATTATCAGTATTGGAGTTACCAATACCAATTGTTCCCCCATAAAATGTTGCTGTGCCAATAAAATCTGAGGATCCTACTACTTCTAGGTTGTGATTGACGACAACCCTAGAAAATGTTGAAATTCCTGAAAAATTTGCAGGACCATTAACATCTAAATCAGTAGTACTTACTGCACCACCAACAACGTTAGTAGCATTAACCGCAAGATATGGAATATCTGGTGAACCAAATGCGGTTATAACCTTTACTCTATTTTCTTGTCCTATCCTAACTGGTATTCTGGGCATTAGTAAGTTACTCCTTTTCTCACAAATACCATTCCTTCAACGACCTTAGTTTTTTTGGAACCATCATCTAATACCACGTCATATACATACCTACCTTCTTTTAGTGCTGCAGTTTGCGATTGCGTTAAACTGATTTCAAGTATTCCTTCTGTAGGCAATACAAAGTTTACACCAAATTCAATTTTATTTGAACTATTTGGGTGCTTTGACAGTTTAGACACGGCAGTATAACCACTCAAATCTAATGCACTATTACCAGAACTACTAGCCAAGGTAAAAATCTGATCAAAGTCTGTTCCTGTATTAATAATTAAATTGTTAACATAAACAGCAGACATCTGAATATTCTATTGTTTTAACTATTTAGGGACGTTACATATTACCTATAGAAGATAGAACTTCCTGTTGCTTAAGATATAGTTTTAAGTAACTTTTTGCAATATCTCTCATTGTTGAGAGAGAATCGCAACTATCAAGTTCTATGCAAATCTTTTGATATTGGAAACTCTTATTTATATTGTCAAGTTTGATTTCATTTGGATCCATTTAAAAACTCCCTCAAAAGTAATTTAATTTCATCTATATCTCGTTTCATTTGATCAATTTCCCTTTTCTCAGAGTCTCTTTTTACAATGGAATTGACATATTGATCATATGCAATAGAGTCGCAGTTAATAATAGCACCACTCTCTTCATCTCGATATAAATTTTGATGCCCCTCAACTTTAATCATTTTATTATCTCAATGCAAGTGTTCTAAACTCCCTAATTCTAGGTGGTTTGGATTGATCTGTACCAGACATTACAATCTTGATTGTATATCCAATAAACAAATCTACATTCTCTACGGTAAATGAATATTCTGAAAATTCCTGATCCAGACTTGGTGGTACATAAACATCTGGTCTGCCACTATTTTTAGATGTGTCTAAAATTGCAAAACCATCATCATTTAATACCTTTGTATTATCAAAACCTGGGAATAATTCAAACTGCTGGGCAACTTCAGAAGAGTCTGCTTTAATTAAACTATAAAGTACTCTAAAGTCTGAACTTGCATCTCTATAAGCACTGAATATTACTTTTAGAGTATCTGCAGGTTGTGCTAGATTTACTGTATTTGATACATAAACGGCAGCATGTGGATCATTCAGAATTGCATTTGCTCTGGGGTCAGTTAAATAATTATTAATTGGTCTATTCAATCTGTTAGATCTAAACTCTGTAATTGCATTGTCAAGATAAACGACTGGAGATAGATTTTCGTTTGAAGTTGATAACGTAATGCCGGTTTGGAATGATTTTTTTCTGAATAGATTTGCTAAACCAGGTTGATTTTCTTCATTTACTTCCGATGCAACCAATCTTAATGAATTTAATCTATTAAGAACATTCAATTGTATCGGTTCCGAAATTTGCTCAATAAAAGGAACTTCATTGCCACCAGGACTAGTACCACTTATACTTCTAATGAATGCATTTAATGATGTTTGAGTTCCTGGGGTAAGAATGTCATACGAAGGAATAATGCTGCTATAGTTAATGTTTTCGGAAGCAGATGCTGTCTGACCACCATATGAACCTTCATCTGAGAACGACATTTGTGGAGCACCTGATAAAGAATTATCAGTTCTTCTATCTGGACCACTTTCTTGCCTATCAATCTCAATATAATATGAATCAATTTCAATATCTGAAGAATGCATATCATGAACTTTATTTATTCTCCTAAGAGAAATGCCATTTAATTCATACTTAGTAATCAAACTATCTTTATCATGAAGTGTAATTAGGGTTGAATCGACACCTCTACCATTATTTGTAGATACTGTTAGAGCACCATTATTAACATCAGTATAACCAATAATCTCTTCACCAACTTTAACATATCCAGTATTTGCTGCACCAACTGGTCTACCTTCAAAAGTTTCAAAGTTTACAGTACTATTAACACTGATAGTAGTATTTTCATTCAAATCTAAAGATGCACTTAACGTTGTTGGTGCATAACTCGAAGAAACATCTCCAATTGAGACTTTATCAATACCAGAATACATGCCATGATCAAAATGATCAACTTTAATATAATTACCAGAATTTATACCACCATCTGGAACAAACTTAGTAATAGTTGTAGAACCAAGTGCAACTACGGGATCTGTGACATCATCTGGGAAGAAACTTACACCAGCACCTACAGAGAATGCATTTGCTTCACCCTGAACACCAGAAAGGTATAAAGTATCGATACCATTAATTGATGTGATAGAAATTTCAGCATCTCTGCCTTGAGCACCTTGTGGTGTCACTAAACCAACTACATCACCAACCTCATATCCAGTTCCGTTTTCAACAATTGAATGTACTGCGGAAATTTCACCAGAACTATTGACAATAACATCAACTCTTAAACCTGAACCTTTACCTATAATACTATTTGTATCCAAATTTGTAAGAGTTACTGATGCTGGGAAGTTATTACCCCCATTTGTTACTGTAGCTGTAGATACTTGTGATCCTCTACCAACAACAAACCCATATGTATTTGGAAGAGAACCAGCAATTTTTCTACCATCTTCCATAATGGAATCTAGAGTTGTAGAAGTTGTTATACCTAGAGTTGCTGTTTTTGGTAAAGTTGTGATTGGATTTGAAAGTAGAGGTGAAATATAACCATTGCTCTCATTGAGAGTTGGTGTGGTAAAGAATGCTGTACCTACTGTCTCTACAAAATTTGCTTTATATAATTTAAACTTGAGATCTTGGTATTGATTTGCTGTCCAAATAGAACCATTCTGAGACTTGAATAGGGAACCCATTGCAAACTGTCTAGAGTAGATGACAGATTCTGTGGATGGTAAAGATTGTGTTTTAATACTTGGTTCACCCATAGTTGCAATGAACATTTCATATTCATCGGAGTGGGCAGAAATAATAACAACACAATACTCAGTTCCAGGTGCCAAATAGATTGGTTCTTGGAAAGTTACCTTGGTTTCTACCTCACCATCTTCAGAGATTAATACTTGCTCAGGTCTTAATGTAACTGCTTTGCCAAGAACAATTCTAGTAGGTGTGCCTAATTCAACAGTTCTAATCTCGACTCTCAATGGTGCTGTTCCTTCATCTTTAGATCTAAAGAACAAACCAACAGAAGTCAAGAATGCTCCATTGATATCATCAATACTATCATTTTGAGCAGGTGCTTCAACTGTACCACCAACAGTAAAAGATTGTGCTAGTGGGTCGAAGAATTCTGCAACCGTAGTATTCGTATTTCTAGTTGTTGTTACGAGATTGGTTGTGAGATTTGCATTCAAATTTGTAACAGTTCTGGTAGTTAAATTGCTAGTAATTGTAGTAAGTTCATTTTCCCACTGATTTAAAGTGCCGTCTGAAGTATATCCAACTTCAGCAAAAGAAATCTTATTACTACCAGGGATAGAATGTTCGTTTGATTTGCTAGAAGTTAATTTGAACGTTTTGGTTCCAGTTGCAATCCTTACTGTTGGTACTGGAACTGTATTTGGTTCTCTTAGGAAGAAAGTGCCAATAAGATCACCATAGTTATCAGAAATAAGTCTTAAATCTTTTACATAAGCAACTGCACCACTTGCCTGACCAATAAGAAGCATACCCTTAGTCAGATACCCGTTAAATCTACCCTGAGCTTCTTCGCATAGGGAATTGGTATCAATATTCAGAACTTTTGTAGTGTTGCTGTAAGATGAGAGAAGTGTCTCTGATTTAATATATGGATTAATATTAAACTTAGTAGTTGGTGCGCTGAAAGGACCAAATTTATGGTCTGGTGTAGCGAGTCTAAATGAGATTAGATTTCTGCCATTTACAGATCCAATAACAGTTTCACCTGTTCTGAAAATACCACTGGTCCCAGTAGATGCGAGACTATTATCGGTCGCAACTTCAATCAGTTTTGGTGTAAAGTCAACAGCACTATTATCATCAAGGAATTGATAATATTGTGTTGATGGTTTTAGGTTAGAAACCTCAAATTGAGTGTTTCTAGACCTCATAAACGATTCATCACCAGATGCAACTAGAACATTTCTTATTGAAATATCAGTGTTAGTAATAGTATCAAATGTCGTATTCGATGATCTACTAGATGCTCTAAAGGATTGTGTGCTTGTAGATGTACTGGAAGTACTGCCAATATTTGCTCTTTGACCTCTTCTACTTGGGTTTGCAATACGTCTTACACTTGTGCTATTGTTTTGCCTAACAACTGGATTTTGAATAGTTTGTCTCAGATCAATAGAAAGATCTCTAGTAATAGTTCTAGATGAGTTATTAGTAATATTGACGTTTCTATCTGGTAATTGAATTGTTCTTACCCAAGTATCAACTGCTGGGTTAAGTTGGATAATGCCAGTATAGATAACAACATTAAATGGGTTTACATTTTCAACACCAGTAGCATACAACTGCTGAATCCAATCTTTCTCCTCATACTTTAATGTAATTGCATTTCCAGTTTTTTGAATATTTGAATCCAGAAGTTCAAAATTTGACTGGTAATCTAGAGTTTCATCTGCAATATCATCTGCCGATATAATTTTACTTTTAATAGAATTCCTAGTAATCATAGGAATCATTTCACGTGCAGTTGGGTTTACCTGGATAGTAGACAAACCACCATTTATCAATGAATTATTTCTAAAGTCATCGACAAAGAAACCACTCTTAAATCTGTTTTTACCATCAGCATCTTGTACTTGCAATGTTTGTGTTTGAACTTCAAGGAAAGATAGTGATGTAACTTTTTCTAAGTTTTCAATTCTATTATCAAGATAACCAATGTCTCTCATTGTATATCTTCTATTATCTCGAAGATCGAGAATAGCATCTTGTGGATTATACAGATATGGTGGTAACTGTATAGTTGCAATCTCCATCATTGCATCACTCTTAGTTGGTGCTTTTGGATTGATTGCAGATACACCCTTCTCCAATACAAACTCACCAATCTTACTTAGATAAAGTCTATCAATTCTTGGGAGATAGTAATCATAAGAAATTGTGAACGACTCATTTGGTGTTAGTACAATTTTGGGATTTGTTCCAAAATCTCTTGATGAAAATTCAAAAGGTGATTTATTTGTTGCAGTAAATGGCAACACTCTAGGTCTAAAATCTAAAGTATCAGATGCTCTGATACCAGAATTTGTCATTGGAATATCATTTGAAAATCTATCTTTATCATAACTTAATACTGTAAATACATCACCACTATCATCAGCAGATACTTCATACTGATCATAAATTACTGAAATTGCTCTACTAGGTACTGACGAATCTTTATTTCTGATTAATCTGGAGAAATCATAATATTGATCCTTTTGTCCTTTATCTAATTCAAAATCATTAGTAATATCTTTATAACTACCTAATGTAATTGCTTCAATTTTTGTAACAAGATTGGACTCTTCAAAATCAACTGCTTCACCAACATTAAATCTATCATTAGTAAGATATACAATCTCTAATGTATTTGATGGATTTGAAAGTCTCTCTACAACTCTTGCAACTGCTTTAGATTCTCTACCAACTATATTTTCACCTTTAATTGAGTTGACAGTGACATTATCTGTAGACGTGAAGAGTAGTCTATCTAAAGTGGGTAAATTTGAATCAAAAGATTCAAAAATACTCATAATTTTAACAACATCTGGTTTGTTTAGAGAAATTTCTTCATCTTGAACTCTCATACCATAATATTTGTCATATGTTAATCCATCACTTATAGATGTATTGGCACTAGTACCAGACTGTCTAAACATCGATTTAGAGATATTTAATCTTTCACTTCTGACATAATTTTTAATTTTATTCTTAACACCTGTTTTAACAAGAGTTACATTGACAGTAGCTGTTCCATTAGTGAGATTTGTAATAGAAAGAGTTTCATTAGTAATATCAACAGTATCTGAAGATAATGTTGCAATACTACCATTATCGTAGATGATAGAATATCTCTCTTGATCAAAGGAATCAAAATATGCAGATTCTATATCAATTTCGGATGCAACTGTTGCTGCACTTAAAGTGAGAGTATTGTTTAAAATACTTTGACCGGTTAATTGGACACTTATAGTAAGTGTTGAATTTGAAAGACTCACATCTGAAATATTTTGATGTGGGAACATACTATACAAATATCCTTCACTGGTACCTCTAATTCTAGTGGCACTTGGATACATATTTACTTGTGCTGCCTGAGATGGGAGAGAACCTTTATATACACCTGCTACACTCTGACCAAGTGCTTCAATTTTGAAAGAAGTATTATCATCTGATACTTCAACAATTTTATTATATGTTTCTGTTGATTCACCAGACTCTTGATATCTAACTACAGTCCCAACTCTAACGTTAAATTGTCTGCCTGGTGCAGTTACTGTACACTTATTAGCAGCTGGTGCAGATATACTAACTTGTTCAATGCCACCGATGAATCTAAATCTATCTAAAGTGGCATCTGCAGTAAATGTTGAAATACCAGTATTAACAAAGTCATCCTGTTTGAAAGATTTTATACTCTGGGTATTGTAAACTCTTGATGCAGTAATTGTTCTTTGAAAGTCAATGCCATTAACTTGAATTGCTTCACCAATAATAAAAGTACCTGAGGTTTCTCTTACACTAATTTCATTAGTACCACCAGCATCACTAACAGTATAACCAACTGCACCACTGTTTTTACCCTTAATATAAGAAGATGCTGGAATTTCTGCCGTAGTTGCAGTTTGATTTAAAGTTAATTTTGTATTTGTTTGAATATCATAAAGATACATATCCCAAAGAGTTATATCTCCAGTATATGGAGAATCTGTCAGATTGAATGCATATACTCTAGCTTTTCCTATAGATGATCCACCAGAACCCAGATCTTCAAATAAATCTAATTCACCTTTTTGTTGAGGTGTTCCAGTAACATTATTAACCCTAATTAGATTGCCCATCTCAAAGGAGATGCCAACATTATTTTCCGAATTTGTATCTCTTGGCTTTTCTACGTCTAAAATAGTTGTAGAAACTTTATCGATATCATAACCTCTCACATATGCCTTTCCTGGAGAGACTTTTACGCACATCAAATTTTCAGATGGCACATTATTATCTGTGGTAATTTCATCATCAAAGAAAAGACCATTATTACCAAGTCTATCATTTAGAGAGTGATGAATAGATGGATTAAATGGACTTACAGCATAATCACCCGATTCTTCATAAGTCCTTTTTGCTAGATAATCTCGTAATACTGAATTTGTAGTTTTACTCTCAATTTTTTTAATCTTACCAGCATCAAGTCTTAAAAGTTCAATAAAGTTACTATCCTCTATATCTGTAGGTAGTTTCTTATCTAAAGTTAATGTAATTTTAAGTCTATCTGCACCTGGAGCAGCATAATTTTCAAATCCCTTTGCATTGTCATATAATGTCTTATCGTCTTTAGACGTGATTATATTCTCTTCAATTGTCAGACCAATTCTATATGAAGGGGTATTTGTGTAATAATCTACAATTAATGTTTGACTTAGAACTTGTACAAAGAAACCTCTTACAAAGAAAATACCATCGGTGATGAAAACTGCAGAACCCGTAGCAGTTGAATTAAAAGAGATACATGACGCAACTGGTGTCCCTGCACCAATTGTTGTTCCTCCATAAGTGATATTTTGATTTGCACTAATTTGCTCACCATCGGCAAATTGTGTGAAATTGAATTCATTATCAGAATCCAAATATTTTACGTAGAGTGTTGGATCTAATACAGAAGTACCATTTGGATGTTCTACATGTTGAACTCTTGCAGTGACACCAGATGTTTGTCCTGTAATTTTTTTACCAACTAAACTATCCAAATACAGAGACACGTCTGTACCAGAATTTGTCTGGTTTAATTTAACTGCATAAAATTGCCCATCATAAGTTACACTACCAGGAACAACAATAGAACCCTCTTTAAATAGATGACTACCGAAAGATTCAATTTGATTCTGTAGCAAAGACTGAATAGACGTTAATTCCCTAGCCTGAACTGGTCTACCTGGATTGAATAAAATCTTATAAAGATTTTTATCTGCATCAAAATCATCATAGTATGGGCTTATATTTAAATTTGTTTTTTGTGCCATTAGAATTCCAGAATAATTTTAACGTCTTCTTTTTGTCTTAGATTTCTTGTAACCAGTGGTCTGTTGTCAATATAGATTACATCCCCAGACTTCTTATTTATCTCTGATGTAGAAAGACCATTTTGAAATAAAACTCCAAGATTAATAACTTTATTTCCGACAGTAACTTTATTGTCACTAAATGCTACGTCAATAGGTGCATTAAATCCGGAAGTTATAAATTGAATATTATTTGCAGTAGATTCAAATTCGTGGATTACTGAGACCTCACTAACATTTGAATCATCGGTTTCATCTGTTTTATTTGGAAAATACAAAGATCTATCTCTAAAGTATTTTAAAACTTTAGTATCTTCATCATATGATGCAACATATCCAGTTGCCGTGTTTCCATCCGATGTCAATTGAGTTATCTTTTCACCAATAGATGGTCTTCCTGGTATCGAAGAAAGTTTTATAGAATTCAAACCAGAAAATGCATTTTCATCAAAAACAGTACTAGATGATGAATACGTTGGATTTTTAATAACACCTACTTGAGAGAATTTGGTGTCAATAGGCAAATCTTTGGTAGAATCGTCAAATCTTGCATAAATTAAAACTCTATCTGCACCCAATTCTTTATAGATATCATATCCATGACCATTGGATGGTGGAATAATTGGAATTAATTTTGCATTTTGTGATAGGGTTCCAGTTCTAAGTGGTCCCAAATCAACAATACCATAAGTATAACCTTTACCACCAGAAGTTATCACTGCAGATTTAATAGAACTATTTTCTACAGTAATTAATGCCGTAGAACCTGCACCATCACCATTAATTTTAACTGTATATTCACCATTCACATAACCATCTCCTTCAGTATCAATATAAACTTTTTTGATTTGGTTTTCTTCTATTTCAGAATTTCCAGCATTTCTAATTCTTCTAATTTCACTATCAGTATCAGTTGACCAGTTATTTGGAAGAATAATATATTCAGTTGAATCAAATTTAATAATATCTGATGGAGAGACTGTAAACAAATATTTCCAAATATATCCATCATTACTAGAACCAGCAGCTGATGGTTCTGCATCAATAAATGTAGGCTCGTCTTGAGACTTATTTCCTAAAGTATTTGCCCCAGAAGAACCATTATCAATACAAACATAAACTCTGAAATTACTATTCATTACATAGAAGTCAGAGTCATACAATCTAGGTAAATTTGAATTTGGAGTTACATTTGTGGGACTATAATCATGTCGATACATATCATATCTTGTGTTAGATACCCAATTTACTTTTCTAATTACCCTTCTTACATTAGAAGAAATAATTTTCTTACCAAAAAGAAGACTATCTTTATAGTGAGAAAGATATTGTAAATTGTCAACAGGTGAAGGTGGGTTGGAATCCCAAGTAGTCTGTGTTCCTACTAAACCACTTGTTCTTCCAAAACCACCATCATTAGGATTTGCTAATCCCAAGAAAACATAATAAGAGTTGGTATTAACAGAATCTACAAAATTCCCCGCATTAAATATTCTAAATTGATCTGTTATTATGGATGCCATTCTAATAGTTTTTTATATATTTATAAAGTTATACGAGGCGGTTTGGTAATGCACCAGTATCATAGACTAGTTTTAGACCAAGACCTCTTCTTTGAATAGTTGGATAGGTGCTAAGACCAACATCTCCAACTTTTTCTGAGATATCTAAAGAAATTGGATTTGTACTTCTGGTAAATCCACTGAGTCTGCCCCAAGTGAATTTACCTACAGGTGTAATTTCAGTTCCCGATGCTGTAATATTAGTTAAATCACTATCTGGGTGTACATTGCAAGTAATAAGACCAACATTATCATCACCAACTATTCCAGACCATGCGGTAACGTTATAGATGCAATCAATGTAAGAAGAACCAATGCCAACAACATCACCAGAAGTATAAAGAGTGGTTACACCAGATCCAACTCTCGTATCGTAAACATACATGTTATAACCAGTGGATAGACCAGCCGTTATAAACTCATCAGACTCTAAATTACTTAGGTAGAATTGAATTGCCTTAGAAGTCCCAATACCAGTTGTAGAAGTAATACCAGTAATAACACCGGAAAAACCTTTGACAGAATTTACATTTTCTAATAATTCAAATGAACCTACAGGAGTTGTCGAAATGCCATTTACAACTAGTAAATCAAAGTTTTTATTAGCAACTTCATTATTATAATTAAACAATTCTGCATTTTCTACAAAAATTGTATCACTTGTAGTTGTTAAACCTGAAATTAGTTTTGTAGTTGGATAAATTTGACCTTCTATAGACTGTCTGGTCTTGGGAACAGTTTGACCAAGAACAACTTTTTCAGACTTTTGCTTAGTCCAATGTATGGGTCTTAGATTATTTTCATCAATACCAGGTCCAGAGTAAAGATCTGTTTCAATTCTATCAGCAAACTGAATATTATTAATTGATCTTACATCTTGTTTTATAGTATTAGAGTTATTATTATTTTTGTCAATTTGGACTGTATCACCAATTTTGAGAGATTGTGCAATATCAGAAATTAGATTACTATCACCACCAATTGTTCCTCTATAGAAGAATATATTAATATTATCTACTTTCTTAGGTGCATCAGTGAATACAAACTGAGTACCACCAGTAAAGTCGTATGCTTTACCAGGTTCCTGAAGAATTCCGTTAATGAAGATCAGAAGAAGATTTTTCATATCGAAGTTGGAATTGGCATCCCTTTCAAAACTCAATAATTGATTATTATAATAAAGTGGGAATGCAAGTCTCTTACCATCTTGATATGGTTTGATATTATCAATATAATCAAGATTGCCAAACTGCCAAAGTGCGAAAGAATCTGTGAATGTATCAAGAACAGTCAACGTAAATTCATTCACTGGTTCAGATAATCTATAATCTGTTACCAGACCTACTGGTCTGATTACATCACCTTTTTCGAATGAGTAACCTGCACGTGCAATTTCAAAATTCTTAACACTAAATAATGAACCTGGTGCAACAGTCTTATTTGCGGCATGTTGTGCAGTAGCACCATAAGCAACTACATTTGCAATTGTATGCGTAACAATACCCACGTATGAACCGATTGCAGAGGCAATATCTGCACAATCATTGCTGTACTCATAAACACCAGATACTTGTGATTTATCACCAATAACAGTGTTATCGATTACTTGTTTTTCTGCTGTATATAAATTTGTATTTTCTGTTCTATTGGGTAAAGTTCCTTGCCCAATAGCATTTGTAACGATACCAATGAAAGAATCAATTGCGGATGCAACAGTTGCACAAGAAGGACTGCCAGAATCAGGTAATATTGAACTATCTGTGAACTGAGTTTCGTATGAATATTCATCAATAGTAATTGTTTCATTACGCATTGCTTGAATTGCCATATCTCTTGCCTGTTCAAAAGCATAGATTGACTCAGTTTCTTCACCAGCAACATGTGCTCCATCAATGTATGATTTTGCACCATCGTATACTTTATCATTGCCACCATAAGTTAAGTTGAATGCAATTGCATCAAGAACTGCTTCAATATCATCTGCACATTCTTTATTGATATTAATTGTAATTGCAGAAGTACCGGCACCAACAAACTGATGCTCATAATCACCACCTTCTATGAGTGCATTTGGCAATGCACTTACAAATGTATGTCCAACTTGTGGGAGGTGCTGAACTGCAGAAGTTGCAGCACCAACAAAGGTATGAACTGATTGAGGTAGATGTTGGATAGCATTCGTTGTGGCACTCATAAAGGAGTGTGCAGCACCAACTGCAGAACCAGCATTACCAACATTTAAAGTAATTGTTGTTTCTGTCTTATCAGTAATGTTTGTAGAAATACCACCACCAAGTGGATCACTGCTTCTTGGGTATGGATGTGGTGTGGCATAATTATCTTCATCGCAAGAGAATACTAAAGATTCTTCTAGAATTACAATACCTTCACCAATATCTAAACCATGAGATCCAATAGTCAAGACAAGATCACCTGTTGCTGCATCGTAAATAGCATCTGACGGAGTGAAGAGTTGATTGTCACTAGAAACACCGACATTAACAGTAATTGTGGTGTCTGTAGTTGATCCAATAGAAATTGATCTTCCACTTGCATAATCTGCTGCTTTACCATTTGCAGCAGGTCTTGGGTAAGACTTCTGAGTCTGGTTACCATCCATATCACAAGTAAATGTGAGTGAATTGTCTTGAATGATGATAGGTAGTCCAGATACAAGATCATGTTGGCCAATTGTTAGGGTAGAATTTCCACTTACTGGGTCGTAAGTTACATCAGTTGGTGTATAATATTGATTTGGACCAGAAGCAGCAAGTTGTAATGTAACTGTATTTGCTGTTGTAGATGCAATACCAACAGTAGTGTTGTAATTGTCATCAGATACTCTTGGATAAGTATGTTCTGTAGCATGATTGTCCATACCACAAGTAAATGTAAATCCACCAGCCGTCATGAACACTCGTGTACCAACAACTAAATTGTGATTTGCGACTGTAATAGTTGATAGTCCACTTGCTGGATCATAAGTTGCATCAGTTGGTTGAAGATTTCTCAGAGTAGAGATACCAGCAAGAATTGTGAAAGTATTATCTGTTACTGAAAGAACTCTTATATCTTCTTGATAGATTGCATCATCTTTTACACGTGGATAGTTAACTTCTGTCTGATAATTATCACTGGAGCATGTGAAGGTTATAGAACCATCTGCGATTCTGATAATGTCATTTTTATGTATACCATGATTTGCATATGTGAATGTAGAGAGACCACTAGAACCATTGTAAGTTACATTTGTAGGTTGAATTTGTGTTTGACCAGGTATTTCAAATGAAGGGAACTGATTCAACATTCTGCCAATAGCAACATCAGCGATTAACTCTTTATTTGCAGAAATTAGATCTGCAGCATCTGAATTTGTACCATTAGTAATTGTGCGAGTAACAATCTCATCATTTCTCATTGCCTTAATCGCAAGATCACGGGCAGTATTATATACGTAAATTGATTCCTCTTCTTCACCAGCAATCAGGGTTTGATCATCAAGGTAGAAAGATGCTGCCTCATGTATACGATCATTGCCACCAAATCTCATGTTATGTATCATTGCATTTAAAACGTCTTTAACGTCGTCAATACAATTAACGTTTCCACCAGGTACTGTGAATGTTGGATATGCAACTGTCATTCTACCAACTGCAACATCAGCAATTAATTGAACATTTCTTTCAATTAGATTTGCAGCATCGTACATTCTACCACCAGCATCATATGGATTTGCATCAACTTTAAGATTGAGTTTCAGACCAATACCAGTATCTGTAGTATTACCAAGACTAACTCTAGAAATACCTTCAACTTCTAAATTTTGATATGATGGATCTGGCAATAATGCCATTGTTTTAGTAACAGTACTATATCCACTACCACCATCAACAATTGTAAATCCAAGAGTTCCACCAGCACCAACATTGACAGTGATAGATGCTCCTGTTCCAGTATGACCTTCCTGAGTAATACCAATGGAGACGTTACCCCTATAACCAGAACCATTATTTAAACTGTACCACGGATAAACAGTACCCATACCAATGTAATTATGGGGTAGAGTACTTATACCAATTTCAGCAACAAATGTTGTACTAGAAGCAACACTGACAATTGGGAAATGATTTTGGAGATCTGTGTTCGTATCTCTTGGGAATATTGATGTGATACCTGCATTAGATGGGCAAGTAAATCCAAGACCAGCAAGTCTAACCAGATCACGTTCAGATAGCATATGTGGTTGGTCTGTTGTGATCTCAAGCATTCCAGAGTAATTATTATAAGTTGCTGTACTTACAGACACTGCAGTGCCAGTATAAGAAGAACCTACAATACTAGTAATAGTTCCAGCAGAACTGACAATTGGTTTAACCATAGCACCAACTAAAGGTGCATAACCAACACCTAAAGTTGAACCAATAGAAACAATTAAACCACCCCTTGGTCTATCATTTTGATTGATATCATATTCTGATACTACATCGTCATTGGTTCTGATTGCCGAGAACACAACACTACTAATTCCGGAATTTTCTACAAGTTTGAAATTATTATTAGGGTTATTATCAGTAGATGGTGTCTGGAAGAGACCGTTGATTAATAGAAGACCATTACCACCACTAGTGCCGAGACCAACAGTATTTGCACTCCCAACAGTGAGGGAGAAGGTTCTACCAATACCATTGAAATTACTAGAAATATCGTCATATACAATATTTGTGGAGTAATCCTTTCTAAGAAATACTCTACCAGTAAAGTCCGATTTGGTAGAATCTAAGTTACCTGCATCCTTCAGTTCTTGAACATTGCCTCTTGGTGGATCGGTAAGGTGTAATGTATTTCCAACAATATTATATGCACCACTATTAACAGATACCTCAGTATTTGAACTATGAGGTACTGCACGAGTTCCTAAGAATCCTCTCTTAACAGTTACTAAATTAAACGTACCAATGCCTGTGATTGGACCAGTTGAACTTTGACCATATCCAACAGAAAGTACATTCATATATTCATTATCAATCTCAAGAATATTTTTAGGTACAACTGTACCAATTCCAGTCATCTGGAATATTGTTTGGTCGACTGATATTTCGTTTGATATATTATGATAGACCTGTTTAGGAAAAATTGGATATTGAATAACATCATCAATCGTAAATATACACTTAGTATTTTTCTTCTTCATCTCAAACATATGTGAATTACCCTCACCCTGATGTAAGAAAGTAACTGCTATGCCAGCTCTAGTTGTAGAAATTTGGAAAGTGTCATCTGTCTTGTTAATAACATAGACTTGAGATGGTAAAGTATCAATAACATTACCTTGCTTATATAAAAGTGCCGTAGAACCAATTCCAGTAATTGTTGATTTTGGTTCATATACAAGTTCCTCATCTTCACTAAAGAAGTGATCTTCAGATGTGAAGGTACCTGTATTTTTATTCAGATGGGTAATATCACTAGTATCAATTTCTCTACCAAAAATTGATTTACCATTAGAGAACATTAAAAAGTCTGTTCTATTAATTCTTTCACCATTGAAAGAATTATAGAATTTTTCATCTACACTTTCTTCACCAAAGAGAATACCATTATTTTTAAACTCTAGATTAGGGTAAATGTTTATAGAATCAACATCAGTATATAATGCTTGATTGAACGAAGATATATTTACGGTACTGCCAAAATAATCAGCATCTGGATAGAAAGATATAATCATCTCATTGTTAGATGAGATACTTGCGCCAAAAGTTCCCAAA
>Ga0209557_1000566_pt1 | contig 21753 bp, 11 predicted proteins | sample SaaInlV_120m_DNA_4_FD_184672 | JGI IMG/M metagenome (GOLD analysis project Ga0209557, IMG submission 184672) | Marine microbial communities from expanding oxygen minimum zones in the Saanich Inlet - Saanich Inlet SI074_LV_10m_DNA (SPAdes) (version 2) | ecosystem: Environmental > Aquatic > Marine... | reverse complement strand
ACAGGAAGGGGATTGTTTTCATCACAAACTGTGCCATCTTTAGTGGCAAGCATCCCTACTTCAAAAAGGGTTCTTTCTTGATTGAGAAAGTCCTGTGTATTCTTATTCCAAATTGCCATGTAATCTATGCCAAATAAGGACCTTGATGTTGGACCTTATTACTCCTGGTGATATTTAGATTATTACTATAACGTGGAATTGGATATACATTCTGCACAATTGCTCCAGGATAATCTCCCTGAAGCATCTCTGATAATTCTCTTCGGGATGGAATCTCACCTTCCTTTACCAGTTCAATCTGATACAACTCGCCATTCCATTCAACATCGGCAGAATACTTTTCATCTACCTGCTGTTGTTCAGCAGAGTTGATGTAGAGGTTGCCGTTAAAGTCGCCAGAGATGTTGACGCTTTCGGATAGAAAATTCTTAAAGGATTTCATTTGCATTTCCAGGCTCTAAGACTTTTCATTTGTTATTGGGATTCTTGGGACAATTTCTTTCGTGCTTCTCCATGTATGCATCGGGGCGTTGATGCCCCTTGGGAGAAGTCAATCCACAATACTTACAAGTTTTAATAGTCATTTCACTCTCCAATAAATTGCTTGAATGACATCACGTCTTCACCAAGACCCAACTTACGCTTGATCTTAGATCTCAGACCTTCCTTCTTAGGAGGTGACATCTTTGCACCTGCTTTCTGTAGACGCTCACGAGCAGTGCTACCACTTGACTTATAGGAAGACTTCTGACGCTTGGAATAGTCCATGTAGGACTCACCAGGACGCAGTTTCTTAGGATCTTCCTTGGGTTTGGATGCAGCAGCACGATCTTCACGAGCACGCTGGTTGGCACCAGGACCACCCAGTTTCTTATCCTTCTCAGGATCTGGATGCCACATGTCAGCACGCTCAGTGATAGACTCTTCACCCAGTTTGCGTGCTACGTTACGAGCACCACGGGAAAGGGATCTTGCACCAGCACCAACTGCTTTCTTGATACCACGCTTCAGTTTGCTACCAATTCTGCTGAGTAGACCAGGCTTCTTAGGACCTGAATCACTACTACTAGAAGAGCTGGAAGAGGATGACGAAGAAGAGGAAGATGAATCGCTACTGTCGCTAGAGGAAGAAGATGATTGAGTGGAATCATATCCTTTCTTAGCGGCACTTCCCATGTCCTTCGCCAGATTTTTGGCATGACCTGCTGCTTTACCAGCAACTTCAGATCCTTTGACAGCGCCTTTGCGTGCCAATTTAGCGCCAGTTTTAAGACCAGACTTCAGTGCAGATCCAACTTTCTTAGCAACACTCTTGACTTTAGAAAGTCTGTCGGATCTCGTTGAGGACGATGAAGATCCACTTCCAATGCGACTCCTTGCTTCAGCACCAGCATCTCTACCAGCACTTTGTCCCTGACCAGAAGCAGCAGATGATTTATCCTTCAAGCGAAGAGCATTAACCTTAGCAGGACTGGTAACCTCAGTAAGTAAACTCAGTGAATAGTCAACAGACTCACAGAGCATGTCTGAGATAGCGTCAATCTCTCTACCTTCTGCCAACTCTTCAGTGAATACATCAAGGATGATGTCCTCAATCATATCATCGGAGATCAATTCAATCTCCCAATCTGACAACTCTTCAAAGATGTCAACGCCATTCCACATTGACTCTTTCATTCTCTCGGCACGCTTGGCCTTTGCCTTTGCAAGGATTCTTGCACGAGCATCATCCTGATCCTGCTTAGGGATAGGAGTTACAGCACCAACCTTCTGATCAACATCACCAGGGGCATATCCCTCAGTCTTGGTTGTTTTCTTTCTGCGATTCATTTCCTTCGTCACTCTCTTCAACATGAATTGATTAGAGGGGAGACTCTGGTCAGCACCACTGACTTGCTTATGTAACGCTGCCAGTTTCTCATCTGACTGCTTACCCATCTTGGCATCTTCTTTAAGTGCTTTATCACCATGCTTAGCACGGATATCTGCTTTTACTTTTTCAAGTGCTGACATACCATCATAATTTGGTTTTTTCTTACCAAATGTATTTGGTGTGTTACTAACTGGTTTGCTGTAACGTCGGTTGCCACCAACGCCACCACGCTCCATGCGACGATCTTTCATGCGATCGTAGTCTTCTTCGTTAATAAATCCTTCTTTCTTCATTGGTAGATCTTTGTGTTTGGTGGAGGCGAAGTCTTTAGCGTCTTTCTTTTTTATGTTGGTAGCAACTTTAGCAACCTCAGGCGATGCTGCTCCTTCACCTTTTTGAGCAGCTCGGACCATCCCAAAGAAACGCTGCTGTTTTTTCGAGACGGCAGGCATCTTACTGACGTGCAATAGCGGTACATTTCAGACCAACACCATTGATGGTCTCCAGTGGCTCCTTTTCAAGATACACAGTTTCGCCAGCACCAATCGTCGTCGTCCTAGTGCCTAGAGTGTTATAGTCAGTGCGAGCAGCAACTTGTGCTGCATCATCAATAATGAGCACAATACTGGCATCAGTATCATTAAGCACTCTCACCATTCTGGCATTGCTCAGATTAGTGGGAACACTCAAAGTCACTTCGGCAGATTGGATGATAATTCTTCGTGACATGTTGATATAGTATTCTACCAGACTATTTATCTTGTTGAGACTTTAGAAATTTAGCTAGGTCTGCAGTGCTACCAACAAACATAGTGTTGTTTGTAGTATTGACCTCTTTTGTTTTCTTGGGGTTTTCGATCTCAGCAACCTTCTTCTGAAGGTCTACCAGTTTGTCTGCTACATCACCGACGTGCTTAATCAACTGACCAGCGACTTCAAAAGCACGAGGTTGATCGGACTCCTGTGCTAACTCAAGGATGCCATCCACTGCCTCTTGACCTTTTTCGATCAGTGAGTAAAGGTTGCCACGAGTGTATTCATAGTCTTTCTTGAGTTGCTCCTTCGTAGAAGTAACAATCTCTTCCGCTTTGGCGAGAGGTGCTGGTTCTGCAGGGACGACTTCCGTCTCTACATCCATAGCATCCTCAATACCATCAAACGTCTTCGTCTTGTCCTGTGACGGGGTTGTATTGTTTTGCATCGGTAAAGTAACTCGTCATTTCATTGAAACCAAAGTCGTCACCAGCATCCGCTGTAATAGGATCAGGTTGGACTGTATAACGCACCTCACGAGGAGCATTCTGGGTATCCATTGTAGTGGAATAATCCACAATCGCTTTCTTGATAACCTCGTTAGTGGAGTCATTGACAGGACCATAGAGATAGGTCTTGGCAACAAACTGCAAGGTATAAATCAGCGTGCGACGTGTGTCATAATCACCCTCATACTCATCTTGGTAATCTACCGACGTGAGTGTAACTGGATAATCTTTTTTGTCACCCAACTCAGGCACCAGTGTCATTGTGATATTGAAACTAGGTTGGAAGTATGGAAGAATTTGCTCCAGGATCTGCAACGAATCATCCTGGTTTTTAGCGAGGATCGCCAACTCAAAATTGATATTGTATGGGACAGGTGCAAACATCTTGACCTGCTTCCCATTCTCACCAGTGTTTCTGATGTATTGAGTAGGAGATACTTTCCGAGTGGGATCATAAGAGATGCCATTAATCTCGAAAGAGATTCGAGGCATAGTGATCTGCACTTGATCCTTCTGTGTTAGATCACCAACTTGGCGAAGTCTTGCAAGAAATTTTTGCTTAGGACCATACGCCAGAGGCACTTTCATTACCTCTTCAACATTGCCAGCATTGTCTGTGCGACGAAGCTCAATATTGTTAAACAGTGTGCCGAATCCGACAACTGTTTTTTTAATAACTTCGTGATATGAGTAAGTGCCTAACATCAGTCTGCGTCACCAAATTCGCCAAAGGGATTGGTCTCAGTAAAATCAAGGATATCATCTGCTTCAGACTCGATGTTGAAGTTTTGATCGATGGTATCACTGAGGTTAGTATTATTTAGTGTGTTGTAAGTCTCAGGACTCCAGAGAGCATCTGAGGTTAGACCCTTAACAGTCTCACCCGTATTGAATGTGCCAGTGCGGTTGACAACCTCTAGGGCACGGGTTGCGTTATTCCAAGACTTAACTTCTGCTCTGTTGTCTTTAGGTGAGTAGTCGATGCTGACAGTAGGTGCAGAAGTGTAACCACTCCCGCCAGATGTAATAGCAATGCCAGTAACAAGCCCACTAGCGTTAACTGTAGCAGTCGCTGTAGCACCATTTCCACCACCTCCTGAGATAGTAACTGTAGGTGGTAATGCTTGATTGTAATGGTTGCCAGCATCAGTTAATGCAATTGCATCTACCGCATCACCAGAGATAGTTGCAGTTGCTTTTGCACGATAAAGATCACCAACGATCTCTTCACCAATCTGGAAGTCTCCTGTGCCACCAGGATCCATGACAAGTTTAATCGATGCAGCAAAGTTTGTTTGGATAGCATCGATCTCTGCAATACCAGTATCAATATCCTCGTCGCTGTATTCAAACAACTCACAGCGAAGACCCCATGTATGAATCTTACCCAACTGGAAGAATGGGACTTCATGCTCAACAAACTGGATCTCAAAGGTCTTACCTACCAGAGGGAAGTGAATTAGATCACCCTCGTTAGGTCTACCTTCTACAATGAGAGTGGTATTGTCATCCACTGCCTCAGTAAATCTTTTCCTAGCAATGATAAAGGTGCATTGATCAGAGATTCTTACGCCAAACTTACTAAACATGTCTCCGTCACCACGGAAACCTGAAGCATCTTCAATGTATGCTTCAATTTGAAATGCCTCATTAAATTCAGACAACGTATCCTCTGTGAAGATAGTGTCTTCCTTAACCAAGGTGCGAGGGACGTAGTATACGTTTTTCCCAAACATCTTGATCTGCTCGATGACCAGACTCTCTTGAAGATTCTGCTCACCTGTAGTGCCTTGAGTGAAGTAAGGATTGAGTGCCATATCAACCAATCATATCTAGAGGTGGAAGCTCCCATTGGGAGCGTAGTTGCTCTTCAAGCTCCTTGAGCTCGTTAACAGCATCGTTGTAAATCATCTCACCATTCAGTGTGATACCACCAGGCATCTGGACACCGTTAAACTTGGTGAGGTTTGTGCCCCATTGCTTTTTGATCTTTGCAGTTGCATAGTCTTTGACCCACAATTGATTGTAGATCTCATTCCAGGTTGTAGGATCGAGAGCACGGTATGCCTTAATCACAATATACTGACCTACCAGAGCATCTGCTGGCCAGTCCCAGTCAATGTAAAGACGATCTTGCACTGCATGATAACGAATAGGTCTCATGCCTTCCAGGAGAAAATCAATAGTCTCCAGGTGCTGCTTAACCATGTAGTAATGATAAAACTGTGTAGACGTAAAGTCATACAAATCATTCAGTCTCATCTGATAACGAATGTCAAAGATGTTTGACGATCCTTTATCTGTATACGAGAAGAGTCCTTCAATGGCAAGGATATGATCAGGGACTTCAATATATCCGTTACCTTCCTTCCAAAGATCGTTACCTGCTTTAGCAGTTGTCTGGGTAGATAACTTAGCACGATCAACAACATCCTGAGTAATTAGGTGCTTCAGGTATACACGCTCACATCCATCGTAGTGAAACTGCTGGAATTTCTGTAGTGTGTATTCGATAGCATCATTAACTTGATCGTCGGAGACATTCACTTCGACGACAGGATCACCCAGGCGGCGCTTAGCATACGCCGCCAATTCAGCTTGGGAAGTTAGAATTGCCATTAGTTATCAGAGAGCAGCGATACGGGACTTGAAGTCAGCAAAGTCGGTGGAAGCAGCGACTTCTGCTTTAAGGGTTGCTAATGTAATCGTCTCTGCTTGAAGTGCAGAGTCTGCGAGAGCACCCTGTGCAGCAGTTGCATATGCAGTGCTGTTAGTAGCGGCGGCAGTGCCAAGGGTGGGTTTGCCAGTCAGATCTGCATAAGCACCAGAGAAGAGCGTAGGCAGGTTGGACAAATCATTATATGATCCACTGGTAGCAACAGTCGCCAAGTCAGCAGGTTGGATAGCAGTATCTGCCAGAGCACCCTGAGAAGAAGTAGCATAATCAGTAGAAGCAGTTGCAGCAGCAGTGCCCAGTGTGGGCAGACCAGACAGGTCACTATAAGCACCTGTGGTAGCGACAGTTGCTAGATCTGCAGGTTGAATTGCAGAGTCTGCCAATGCGCCTTGGGATGAAGTTGCATATGCAGTGGATGCCGTAAAGGCAGCACTGCCCAAGGCAGAAGCATTTTGCTTCAACTCAAGAGATGTCTCCAACTCTTGCAAAGCACCCTTAATGGTGTTGTTGTCAGTGATCGTGCTGCCAGTGAATGCTGACAGGTGAGTAGACCCGTTAGCACGACCTGTCAAGGAGATCAGATCATCAACATTCAGGTCTGCCTGATCGATGCTGAATCTGCCAGTGGAAGCATTGTAGTTGAGATCACCACCAGCACTCAGAGCACCACGGACGCGAGAGTCTGTGATGAAGAGGTTTGTAGAACCCTCAACAATGTTATCGGAGGTAAACTCATTAAAGGCAATTGACAGATCGCCAGTAGAGAGTTGAATACCAGTGCCATAGGTGAAGTGAGTGCGGGTGCGAGTAGCGGTGGTAAACAGGTTGGTGCTGCCTTCAGTTAGGTTATCAGTATTGATATCAGACTGGACTGCACTCAGAGTCAGCAGATTACCCAGATCATCATAGGTAGCAGAGATACCCGTGCCACCGTTGATCAGAGCAGCAACACGATCATCAACTCTCTCATCAGTGAAATAGAGGTTGCTGGTGCCTTCTGTCAGAGCATCAGTGTCATGGTTAGCAATACTACCAACCTGTGACTGGAAGAATGTAATCGCCCCAGTAACATTCAAGTTACCTTGGACTTCAAAGTCAGTGGTTGATTTGAAGTTGTTAACCTGCAGCGTATTGGTGCTAGGGTTATATGTAAGGTTGCTGGAGTCTGTGCGGACCTCAGTGAATCCATTATTCGTAGAGACGAATGCAGGATAGTAAGTCAGGTTAGAAGTTGCAGTCTCAGTAACATCAACCAGCAGTGCTTTATCTGCGGTGCCTGTAAGGTCACCAGTGACGTTACCAGTAATCTGACCCGTGACACCCAGAGTGCCACCGATAGTTGCATTGCTGACAACATCCAGAGTGTTGGTCTGAGTAAGACCAGCAGCAATAATGTTACCAGTGGTGGACTGCAATTCAACCTTGGTGACGTTAGCACCATTCTGCAGTTGCAGGACCTTAGAAGCACCACGGACAACAACGTTATCTCTGAAGAGAGATGTGCTGTTTTGAGTGATGGTAGCGTTGAATGTGGTAGCGCCGTCAACATTCAGAGTGCTGTCAAAGTCAACTGCATTCTGGACATTGAGTTGTGCTGCCAGGACAGTGTTACCAACAACATCCAGAGTGCCAGCGATGTCTGTGTTACCAGAGGCACCTGCAACAATAAACTTGTTAGTGTTGACAATGATCGATCCACCAACGGTGATGTTGGAAGTCGTGTTGATGGTAGCGATGTTACCTGTGGTGGCACTAAGAGTAGAAGACGTAACTGCGCCATCGAAGGTAGCATTACCAGTAGCACCGAAGAAGGTGATGGTCTCATTCTGGTCAGGTCCGATGAATAGATCCTCACCGAAGAAGGAATCTTCGTAGATTGCCACGCCACCATTAGGCACCATGATTGCACAGTTGCCAGTAAGACGAGATGCGGTCTCATTCTTAGTGAATTCAACGCGACCACGGAATTCCTGGTTACCTTTCTGGACAACGTTACCATCTACCTCAAAGTCACCATAGACCTTGAAGTCTTCTCCGACTGACAGATCCCTAGCGATAGATGCACCACCAGCAACTCTCAGAGCACCAGAGGCAGAGAAGTTATTGCCAGTAGATGCGTTAGTAGTATCAGTGATACTAACAACATCACCCAGTGTGGATGTGCCAGAGACATCAGCGTTACCGTTGATATCAACGTTATCATTGATGGTTGTCAGACCTTCGATCTGAGTTGTGCCAGCAATGAAGGTGTTACCATTGTCAGTGTCAACAGTGAATCTATCAACCAGAGAAGATCTGATGATAAATGCTTCGTTAGTGGAATCAAGGATGATGCTGTCATTGACAGTCATCTGACCCGTGAAGATGCTGTTACCAGCAACGTTGAGGTTGTCATCAACAATGACTGTGCCACCAGTAGAATCCAGTGTCAGGTTACCAGCAGAGGTATCAATCTCAGATGCACCAGAGACGCCAATCTGCACAGAGTCGGCGGTGATGTCAGTAGAGGTGATTGCAGCATTAAATGTAGATGTAGCGTTAACTATCAGAGTGTCGCTAGAAGCATTACCCAAAGTAGTGTTGCCATCTACTTGGAGGAATCCATCGATCTCAGCATTGTCTGTGACATGGACTTTACCACCTGCAGAGTCAAGAATCAGGTCTCCTGTTGTGGTGGAGATTTCGGTCGCACCATCAACGCCGATCTTGACGCTATCTGCCGTGATGTCTGTGGAGGTAATCGCCTGATTGAAGGTGACTGTGCCTGTAACCACATGTGCATCCGTCCCAGCATTGCCGAGAGTGACATTGCCATCGACTGTGAGCGTGCCATCAATCTGTGTATTGCCATCAACATTGAGGTCTCCGTCTACATCAGCATTGTTTGTGATATTGACAGTGCCGCCAGCGGAGTCAAGGATGAGGTTACCAGAAAGAGTGCCAATCTCGTTAGCAGCGTCTGTGCCGATCTTAAGATCACGAATGTTTGCTCGTGCTGCACCAGTCAGTGCATGATTAAACTGGACTGTGCCGTTTACTGTATGAGAATCTGACCCAGCATTACCGATAGTGCTGTTGCCATTAACAGTGAATGTACCGTTAGCGAAAGTATTACCAGTTTGTGCATCGACTGTGAAGGTCGTAGATACAGCGAAGTCATCAGCAACGTCAAGAGTGCCAGTAATATCTGTATTGCCAGTAATGCCAACATTTCTAGTTACGAAAAGGTCCTGACCTATATTAACAGTAAGTCCGAATCCTGCACCACCACCAACAATCAGTGTGCCTGTGGAAGCAGAAGACGAGTTTGTAGTATCAAATAATTTAATACTACCTGCATCCATACCAGATCTGGTGCCATTGAATACTTCACTGCTATTGGTAGCGTTGTGATAAAGAGCATAGCGTGATGCTGAGTTATCCCAACCAAAGAAACCAACCCGAGCGGTTGAATCGTAGTATCTAAATTCAACACCACGGTCCTTACCATCGTCAGATCCAGGAGCGGTATCACCACCTAGAGTAACGATAGGATCATCCAGAGTGACCACCGTGGAATTCACAGTGGTGGTTGTGCCATGGACTGTGAGATTCTGGTTGATGATCACATTCTGATCAACTTCCAGATCGCCATTAATAGTTACATTGTCAGTAAAGGTGGAGACAGCGTTGACTGTAAATACATCCGTATTAGAATCACCAATAGTCGTCAGAGCACCAGTGATATTCAACTCACGGTTGAATGTTGCATCACCGTGGACAACCAGAGCACCGTCAGTAGCATTACCCTGACCCACACGACCGATGGTTGTGTAACCAGACTCACCCAGGATACTAAATTCAATAGTATCATTACTGTTGAGTTTACCAATGTAGAAGTCATCACCAACGTGGAGATCTTGTCCAATACCCACACCACCAGTGACTCTCAGTTGAGCACTTGTGTCAGTAGCGAAGGTTGCGTTGTGTGTTGCACTACCACCGATGACCTGACGATACAGGACATCAAGATTATTCATTAGGGAAGGACGGGTGCGGGCAGTGCCAGCGTCCTTGACGACAATGCGGTCGCCCATGTAGAGGTCACCACCGATCCTCACATCCTTCTCAATGTTGACACCACCAGCGACGGTGATAGCACCATCGGTTGCTAAGGTAATGTCAGATTCTGAGGTGGTCGCATCAACTGCGATGTTGTTGGTGCGCTCGAAGGTATTGAAACCACCAACATTCAGACTACCTTCAATGTCAGTGTTACCATTGGTAGACGAAATTTGGAATTTCTGAGTACCACCATTGGAGATCTTAAACTCCTTCGCACCAGTATCCATATGGATAGTGTCATGGAAGGTTGCTGTGCCATCCAGATCGAAGTTAGAGTTAAAGGTAACATCACCATCTACATTAAGGGTGTCGTCGATGTCAGTTGCACCAATAATATTAACGGTGCCACTAATGACGCTGTTACCATTGTCAGTGTCAACAACAAACTTAGTTACACCAGCATCAGTCTGGATCTTAAACTCTTTGTTGTCTGCACGGACAGTCAGGTTGTCAGTGATCTCGGTGTCCAGTTGGACATCTAAGGTGCCTTCAATAACAGTGTTACCTGTAGCACTCTCGATAGTAACTTTGTTTACATGACCAGCAGTCCTGACTGCGAAGTTGGCATCGATATCAACCGTGCCGTCAATCTCAGTGTTGCCTTGGATATAGGTAGTGCCACCAACGTTAAGGTTAGAAGAAATACCTGCACCACCAGTCACCACCAGGGTGCCTGTTGTTGGGGTCTTCCAAGTGGAATCCGTATTGGTAGTTAGTCGGAGGTTACCAGCAATGACAGCAGCGTCTGTACCAGAGAAAACTTCATTTGTGTTAGTCGCGTTGTAGAGGAAGCGATAACCGCCAGTGCCATTCCATATATTAGAGTCCGCATAATCTTCGTCCCAACCATAGAATCCAAATCTCTCTTGGGTATCATAATACCTAAATTCAATACCGCGATCTTTGTTATCATCTGCAACAAGTGTGTCTTCACCACCCAGGGTGATGATCGGATCTTGTACAGTCATGACCACTGAGTTTACAGTGGTTGTGATGCCGTCCACCTGCAAGTCACCACGGATTTGCACAAGACCCGTCGCTGCATCATCGTCCCCTGGATCGAGCACCATGGTAGCGTCACGGGTGCTCAGAACGTTGTATTGGAATCTGTAGTCCTCTACGTTAACAAAGTATGCAGCGTCAGTGCTGGAGATCGTAATCTCATTGTCAGCAGTGATATTGATATTTGCAGTGCCACCACCATCAGCATTGTTGGCGGTGATATTCATGTTACGATCTTCCGCCTCGTTTACTTCGAGGTGGAAATCTACATTACCCGATGTCCTCTTAATAAACTGGTTGTCTTTTGTAACATCAAGAGTAATATTACCAGATACGGTAGTATCGAGGTTAATGTCAATAAGACCAGTATAACTCGATCCCCAGTTTGCGTCACCGTTACCATTAGCGTCGTCAGCAGCAACAGCAGGGTAGGAATTGCCCTGATCCAAAATGCCAGGTTGAAAAGGATACTCAGCAGTATCGTAACCAACGACACGGAATACGCTACCCCCTGTCCTGTTATTAACATTAACGTGGTTAATGGTGGTAATGCCATGATAAGCATTATCAGTTGTGCGCTCGCGGTCAAGCTCAAATGTTTCTGTTGCATTTTGATCCGTAAACATTAACAGACCATGGGACTGCATTTGAGAATTCTCAATTGCATTCTCACTAATTGTGACGTGACCGTTTGCGTCTACGTCGAAATCTTCTTGGTCGAAACTCGCAACACCCTTTTGCTCGACTGCATCAGTACCCAGATCTCTCCATCCACCCTGATCGTCTGAATCGCCCTGTTGGGTGTTGTGTGATGGTTCGCCGAGTCCTGCGGGGATATCCCTAATAGCAGCCTGATACGTTCTGCCATTAGATGCAATAATCTTGCTGAATCTAGGATACGCAGTAGCGTTATCGTAAGTGGTGAAAGATGTGCCATCCTTTGCCCCCTGAGTCGCAGTAGCGATTGGTGAGGTATTAGCATAGATGAGGCGACCATATCTGTCAACTTGGAAGTTGACTGTATTAACAGTTTCCTCACCAGTTGTAGCACTGATCAAAGGATCGACCAGTGGATCCATTGCTGAGATGGGGTTATATTTACCCACCACAACTGTGGTATCTGCCAGATCAAGGAATGGATTAGATGCCTGTGCGTTACCATTCTGGACAATAATACGACCACTACCACCAGTAATGGTCCTAGAAACGATACTACCCTCTGCCTGACGAGAGAGAAAACCGAAGGTGGTCATATTTGACAGTGATGTCAGATCACTGTCTAAAGGTTGTGCGTCCGCAATGCCGTAGGATGCCAGGTCTGTAGGAGAGTCAGCATCAACGATACGTCCCCGAGAGTCAACCGTAATACGAGTATAGGTGCCTGTTGCGTCTAGGTCAGTAGGATCGTAGTGGGGCAGTGCCACCACATAATTCAATTCTGCAGTAATGGTCAGGTTTGAGGATCCATCAAACGTGCCGCTACCAGACATGTCGCCACCCAGTTGGATCTGGCGAGCGTTTGCCAGACGAGTAGCGGTTGCAGAATTACCAATCAGTGAAGCAGTAATGGCACCTGCTTCAAAGTTACCGTCAGCATCCCTTTTAACCAGGGTGTTAGCAGTATTTGATTCCGTTTCAAGCGGCCTCTCATACTTCAGAGAGTTCCACGCAGTAACACCATCCCCGATCTTCAGACGTGAGGTATCAATTTCGATACCTAACTCGCCCTGGGCAAGGATAGGGTTGACGTTTGCCCACTGCTGAGCGCCGTCACGTCTTAATTGGATTCTATTTGCCATTGTTTATAAGGATCCTAGCAACAGACAAAGGTCTTTCTTGTTTATTTATGCCATTAAAAAACCCCCTTACGGGGGTGCTGCATCTTTACTCCGCAGCAGGAGTTTCTTCTTCCGCCTCTTCTTCTTCTTCTTTAGGTGCAAGATACTCAAGGGTCTCAATAGCACCAAGAAGTTTCAGGGCAGTTGCTTCGTTGTCCTTGATCTTTTTAGAAAGCTCGTTGTTTTCACGAAGCAGGTTTTTGTAACGAGTTTGGAATTGCTCAAGCAATTCTTCTTGTGAGGCAGTCTCAGTCACGTCAGCAGGCATGTTTAGTCTCCTTTAACTAATGATTTCAGTAATGATTTGATTTCTGATAAGTCAGATTTTAGACCATCTACATCGTTTTGTAAAGTCTCAAACTTTTGATCCTTCTTCTGGCGCTTACGGTAAGCGGCCATGTATTCATCATACTGCGTTTTGTTGCAGTTGACAATTGCATTTGATTCAGGATCCCTAAACCACCCATCCTTTCCCTCAACGGGGATAAGGTCTGGGCGGTAAGGTTCGATGTGATCAATATTATCTTTCTTGGGGGTTGACATAGTAACTAATAATAATTATAATCAACCATGTAAGGGTTGAAACAAACTAGCTTTAAGTAGCTAGAGCAATTGCTCTCAGATCAGCAATAAGTGGTACTCTCGCCTGATTCTTAGATCTCATGACGATCTTCAACTGGAATGCGTTGAAGGTAAGACCCTTCTTCTCGTATGCATAATCCTTCCACAGATATTCATCTGTAGGACTAGAGTCATACTGTTGATTCTGAGTTGTTAGAGGTTGTCCAACCAACTCCCATCCGAGAGTATTGGGATCAGCGGTGTCACCTGCCTTGAATGCACGATAGTAAACTCGGACTTCAGTGGAAGGGTGACGTGTGATCTGGAAGTCAACTTTCAGAGATCTTGCTTCACTACCTAGACGTGCGAGACGTGTGATATACACAGCATCATTTTGATCGCCATTGGGCAGAGTAGAAACATCCTGGGTGCGGTCGATAGCAGACTGCTGACCATAAGGAGCAGGACCACCTGGCCACCAGTTGACTCTGTTAGTTGTAGTAATCAAGGATAGTCTGTCAAGGTCAATACATGGAGACAGAGTGGGTTTCTCAGTCGTCAACTGTAATGCCATTGTCAGTGACTTGTTACCATCCAGTTTGTTTTGCTCATTGATCTTGGATGCAACCATCTGGGGAGATGTAAATGCATTCTCTTCGTTGAGCACAACGTCAAGGAATTGACCATTGTTGATGAAGGATGATTGGTCGCGAGGTGCAGATCCACCTTCACCACCACCTTCGCCAACTGACGTTGCTGTAGTAGTATTTACACGAGCAGTAATCTCGGTTTCTGGAAGTACCATCGTAGAGATGGTAGGAGTCAGAGTTTCAAACTGGACATTCTGTGAAGCATAGACTCCTGTGCCACCACCTCTGATACCGTTAGATGCAACGAAATCAGTCGAAATCATGTAGGAGTCAATCCAAGGACACTCAATTCTTGCGTGGACTTTGTTGATTTGCGTCAGAGGAATACCATCCAAGTTGTAGCACTCAACCACAGATCCAGATTCGTGTGTCACATCAGCAGTGCCTGATGCACCTCTGCCACTGGTTGCGACAGTGATCACTTGACCATTTGCCGAAATTGCAGAGTATTGAATAATCTCATCGTTGATCTTCAGGAAACCAGGGTTGAGGTTACCGATGTTGGTGCCACCGATGATGTTATGGAATTGTGATGCATCCTGCACCTGAATCGATGTAGTGCCTGATGACAGTGAAGAAGTCAATATTGTAGGAGGAACTTCAGAGGTAACGCCTTCAATCTCCACGTTATTGGTGCGCTGGTGCATACCATGGTTTCTATGGAAAACCGCAACTTCTTTATCATCCTCAGGGAAGGAAGGTGCCTGAGTTGGATAAGCGTCGTAGGAATCGCCTGAATATGTGATACTGGTAATCGTTGCCGATGTGCCGCTAGCATTTGTCAGGGTATCTGATGCATCGAATGCATATGACAGATAATTCAGTATCAAAGTGTTAGTGCCACCATCATATGACGTGACTGTGCCTGTTGATCCAGAAGTAGATCCACTGACAGTATCACCTGCCTCAAAGGTGCCATTGAAGATTGCTGACAAGACAAACGTGCCAACAGACTGAGACGATGCGAGACCTTGGAAAGGCACGTTATTAGCATCAAGGAAACCTGATGAGAATTGACCTTCAATATCAGTAATAGTAATACGCTCTGGATCAGAGACTGCATCAAACTCAGTGATTGTGCCGCTTGCACCTGAAGGTGACTGCAGCAGTCTTGCACCGATAGTGAAGTTATAATTTTGACCTGCTGGCAGCAGCAGAGTTTGCTTGGGTTTGATGGTGAGGATAGGATTCTCAATCAGGTTATGAATACCACCGTTACCTTTACCCAATTCAGCGTTGTTAAGGATTGCTGTGCCCAGAGATGCAGTGAAGTTTGCACGATAAATTGTAAACTTGCAGTCTTCATACTGGTCAGCAGTCCAGGTAGAAGCGTTTTGTGACTTAAAGAGCACACCAGCATATGGTTGCTCAGAGATTGTCCTTGTGCCAGACACATCAATGTCACCCATTCTGGAGATCCAAACGTTATATTCGTTGGAGTCAGACAGAAGCACGAAGCAGTATTCAGTAGACTGCTTGATATAAACAGGTGATCTGAATGTGAATCTGGTAGGCACTGCTGCGTTATCAGATAGCTCTACTTGATCAGGATCGATAGTAGTATCAGAGAAAGGTAGAATATCCTTAGTGGGATAACCATTCTCCATGGTCCTGATCTGCATTGAGATAGGAATGTTGGCATCTTTAGTCTTAAAGAAGATGTCGATACCAGTCAGGAATACACCACCTTCCTCATCAATAATAAAGGATTGTGCCAGAGGGTCATACCAACCAATCTGACGTGTTTCAGTCCTGGTTGTGATAACCGTGCGAGCATCATTAACAGTATCTCTCACGATCTCAGCATTACGGACTGCCAGGATATTCTCTCTAACGGTCCTCAGGGTGCCAGTTGCACTGTAGGTAGTATCTGCAGATGAGGTAACCTCATCATTTGCTCTACTATTGGTTTGTGATGTAGTGAATCTAAAGGTCCTGGTGCCAGTTGCCCAACGAGGGTTGGAGTCGTTACCAGGGTTAGGAATGAAGAAGGATCCACGGAAATTACCGATGTTGTCAGTCAGGAGACGGCGATCCTTCACAACTGCACGAGCACCAGAGGTCTGACCAATCAGCACTTCACCAGTTTGCATGTTACCGAAGAAGTTAGGATTGACAGTTTCTGCCAGACCTTGAGTGTCGATATTCAAGAAACTTGTGGTAGATGCATAGGACTCGGCAAGAGTCGCTTCACCAACGCCATATGGGTCTGTCTTGTATGCATCATTCGCAGGTGCTACTCTGAAGCGACAACCTGAGTTTTGACCGATAACAGTCTCACCCACAACGAAAGGAGTTTCATTAGAGCGAGGATCAGCAGTCGAAGACTTGACCAGCTCGATAACTTTAGGTGTGATGTATCCAGTAACGTTGACACCATCGAAGAATGCATAGATTCTTGTGCGAGGCTTCATACGGTCCACATTGAAGGACACGTTACGGGATCTGATCCAGGGGATTGCTGTTTGTGACAGCTCGGTATCACCCAGTGATTTACGCTCAATTTTGGGCACCACGCGAGTCCTAACACCTTGACGTGCTTGGTTGTTAACAACACGCCATGTGCGTCTCTCGTGGACGAAGATAGGTTGACGACCCTGACCGTGACCCAAACGACCCAGACGACGACCACCAGCAGCGAAACTGCCAGATCTGTTTCTAAATCTTGTGCGAGAAACCAAGGACTCACCAGTCCAGTTAGTGCGCCATGATCCCCACTGGATAGGAGCAAAACCATTCTGGTCAATTTGTAGGTCTCTAGCAACAGCGGAGAAGTCACCTTCAACGTTTTCAACACGAGCAGGCAAACGCTTAATGTCAACCCAGTCATCAGATGCAGGAGTTAGGTCAATACGACCGATGAAAGTAAACACGTTGAATGGGTTTACATTCTCTGTCCTGGATGCATAAGGTTGGCTGACGATTGCCAGATCTTCATAAGGCAGTAGCACCATGTTACCTGTAGTCTTCACAACATTAGAAGATGATGCCAGGTTGAGTTGTAGGGGGACGTTTGAAGTGTAGTGTGAAGGACGCAGGAAACCTTCCTTAAAGTCCATCGAGCACTTATAGTCAATGTTGAGCACGTCACCGATAGTATGATCTGTAAAGTCATCTACAACATAACCATTCTTCAAACGATCGAAACCATTGTCATCGTATGTCTTGGTATTCTCTGCCTGTGTTTCCAGTAGAGACAGTGAGGTGTAATACTCAACGTGTGACAGTCTGGTCTCCAGATCGCCAATATCCTTCATGGTATAACGACGGATGATCTCAGGATAGATCAGGACATCACGCTCAACGTCATACACATACGCACGACACTCAAGTTGTGCCAGCAACATTGCGTTTTGGATATTATCTGGGGGTGGTTGATCCTCGGAAGATACACCTCGTGTGATTCTCAACTCATTTTCATGAGTCAGGAAAATCTTATCTGCACGGGGCAGATAGTAGGTGTAGTCCATACGGATCTCAGTTGCCACCTTAGGAATGTCAAAGATGGTAGATCCACCAGAACCACCGCCAGTATCAAACTGACGAGCGCCAAAGTCTAGTGAAGCACAATTTACATAGTATTCGTTAGTGATGGTGCCAGCACCAGATGCCAACTCACCAACACCAGGACGGAAGTCAATCTGATCTTTCAGATAGTTAATAGATCCGTCGAGTTTATACTTAGGAATATCTTTGTAACTAATACCTGTGTAGGATTGTGATGCAAAGTAGTCACCTGATGATTCATGGACAAAATAATCGAAGATCACCAACAGTTTACGGATAGGAGGTGTAAACTGAGGTAGTCTCAGCATCTTACACACATCATAGTAGTGTGCTTTCTGACCAGACTCCAACTCATACTGAGATGTGACTACCTTACTACCTTTAGACACTGATCCTTCAGCGTCATCAATAACTGCTACCAGTGGCACATTGTCATCATCGACACCATCGATGGACTCACCAGGGAGGAAGGGAATTTCGTTAAGTTGGACAATATAGAGACGCAGTGTGCTGTTGATAAATTGGATTACACGTCCCCTAGCACCTGAGGTGCGACCGATAATAACAGATCCGTTGTCGAAGAAGGTAGACTCAGTAAGAGTGAGGTAAGGAGGCTCTGCATCGCTATCATTTTCAGACTCGAAGACTGCATGAATTTTGTAGACATCATTCAAAGCAAATGAAATCTCTTCGTCTTCGATTCTGGTGCCATACAGATTACCGTAAGCAAGACCATACTTTTGTTGGTCGTTATTGTTACGGGTCCTGATGACCTTCAACGCACGCATCTTAGATGCCGTCTTAATTTTCTTCGAGACGATATTCTTAGATACGAGAGCAGTCAGTTTGACTGTTGTAACGCCTGTCAGACCATCAATAGTTACAGACTGGCGATCAGCACCGAAGGTAACTGTCAGTGTGCCTGCATCATTCAGAGCATCGATGTTGAGGTTTTGACCCACAGTATATGCAGATCCAGACTCTGCCAGAATGGTGAGCACATAGTTTTCATCATCGAGTGATGCAAACTGCTCTGATTCTGGTAGTGAAACAGTAACACCACCAGACACCACGGTCTTATTAGTGAAGGTGCGATAGACAAAGAATGATTCGTCAGAGATCGATCTCATCGAGATACGAGGAGTATCAATCGTAAGCTCACCATTCTGGTAGTCTTTTTGGAATACGAAAGGCCGCATTCTCACCAAAGTGCTATATTCGCCGTCAGCAACGCTGCCTTTAGTAAGAGCATTATCAATTTTGACAACCTGATTTAGGTCATCGAAGATTGCATCAGTAGCGCCAGTGTATTGGTTGCCAGCAATAGTCTTAATGTATTGTGGGTCAACTCTTTCAACTCTGAGAGTATTCTCACCCTCGGAAGTGGAGTTTGTAGCAGTGATAACGTCACCAGGACGAAGATCCTGGATAAACTTGGTGCGGAAACCTTCGATCTCACCAGCAGATGAATCGATAGTAACTGTAGATGCTTCAATCTCTGCCTGGTCATTCAACAACAGGTTGCAACCAAAGATAATTTGGTTGGTGCTGTTTCTTCCAAATGCAGATCTAGTATCAGTCAGGTTAAATGTGTGTGCTGCTTCCAGAGTGCCGATAACACGACCATCTCTTTCAATAACTTCACCATTAATAAAGGTGCCAGAGACTTGCTCCACTTGACACCAGTTACCACTGCCAGCATCAGCAACGAAACCACGAGCATTGGAGTTGCGCCCTTTTAGCACATCACCAACAGACACAGAGTTATTACCTGCTGCAAAATTGAGAGCAGTAAACATCTGAGCATCAAAAATCCACAGATCGTAGGTAGTATCTGTGTCTTTTTGAATCTGTACAGCACGAGCACGACCGATCATTCTACCCGATGTTACATTAGTAGTATTCAGGGTCCAGTCGTCATACATTTCAAGGGTCTGATATGCTGAGGTAACACCCTCACCAGTCAGATCAGGCCATCCATATACATCATATACTTTGAGGAAGTTACCTAAACGGAATGAGATAATACCGTTGTTTACACCTTCATAGTCACGGGGTTTAGGTGCATCAATATACTGAGGCACTAGGAATTCAGTCCTGTATCCTCTTACATATGCTCTACCAGGAGAGATTTCATATGTAATTAAATCGTCAGATGGAATGTTACCCTGAGCGGTGATATCACCAGGACGATACACACCATTGTTGAAACCGTCATCCAGACACTCTCTTGCCTTAATAGTGAAGGTATCTACAACATAGTCGCCAGACTCTTCATAGGTGCGACGTGCCAGAGATCTCTCCAGCTCGGAGTATGCAGTTGAAGTAACGAATTGCTCAACCTTACTATTGTTGATACGCAGCAATTCGATGAAGTTTTTGTCAGTCTCATCGTTGATTGGTTTCTTAACCAATTGAGTCCTGATTCTGAATCTGTGAGATCCAGGTGCAGCATAGTTGGATGTGCCTGCTGCATTATCATTCAGAGAAGGATCGTCTTCTGGAGTAACAATAGATTCGCTAACTTCCAGACCCACACGATAGGAGGGGTTGTTAGCATATTGCTCCAGAATTAGATACATGGAGGGGACATCAACAAAGTGTCCTCTAATAAAGTAAACACCGTTGTTGATGTATGCGGTCGAAGCAACAGCGGTTGCCTCAACAGGCAGCAACTGAGCAAAAGGCGATCCAACTTCGATCAGTGTTGTGCCGAAAGTGATTTCATTTTCAGCGATCAACTGCTCATTAGGTTGGAAAGTAGTGATACCTACATCTGAAACAGTATCGCCAGACTCAATATACTTAACGTATAAAGTTGCGTATCCACGCTCAGATTCTGAGGATGGAATAGAATACAGGACCTTTGCCTTAATACCAGTGGTAAGACCTTCAACAATTTGACCTTCTAGTTGTGTCCTGTAGGTCTCAATGTCAACACCCAAGAAGGATTGTTGGAGGATAACTGCCTGGACATTTAGGTCATAACCGACCTGACCAGGGATGACCATTGCGCCTTCTTTGAAGAAGTGCTGACCGATAGACTCAATCTGATTCTGCAGAATAGACTGCATTGTCGTAATCTCACGCGCCTGGATAGGATACCCAGGTCTGAATAGCACTCGGTAAAAGTTCTTATCCTTATCGAAGTCGTCAAAATAAGGAGAGATGTTAAGGTTAGTATTCTGGGGCATCGTTTAGAACTCTACTACGATCTTAATGTCTTCGATTTGGTCTCCAGCACGAGTAATCGCGCCTCTGTTATCTATGTAGATAACTTCTCCAGAGTTAGGTTGGACCTCTGGTTTTGCATAACCGTTGGTAAATGCCATACCTAGATCATATTCAGTGTTGTTAATGATACGAGTTGACGCACCAGAAACGATTGGGAAGTTAATATCAGGGTCAGCGGACGCACCTGATGTGGCACCCACAACGGGGTTACCACCTTCAAACTCAATCAAGTTACCAGTGAATTCTGGGAAGATACCATCAATTCTATTCTGGTAATACTTAAGGACCTTTGTGGTGCTATTCCAGGAGATTACACGACCACGAGCAGTCACTTGCTGACCACCAATTGTGCGGGACTGTGTAATAATCTCGTCAGTCTGGAAGTTACCAGTAAAGGAAGGCGAGAAGATAACTGCCTTTGTTGCAGACAACGTAAGGTCAGCAGTCAATTCTTGTGTGCCAAACTTGTTAGGGTTGATCACAAGACCGATACGACGGTAGTCGTTATCAGTTGGGAAGTCACCACTACCCTCAGCGTAGGTAAACTTGGTGTTGATCATTACTCGGAAACCACCGAGCTCGGTAGCAGGATCAGAACCATGACCCGTTGTGGGGGGCACGACGACTTCGACGCTACCACCTGTGCCTGTGCCAGCACCGATACCGTTGACCTCATCAATCACCACCTTACCGAAGGTGTAACCGCTACCACCCGAAGTCACTGTTGCCGAAACAATTCGACCACCGTCAACAACCAGAGAAACACGACCACCAACGCCATCGCCTTTGATAGACACGTTCTCATAAGTGCCGTTGTTATAACCAGCACCAGAGGATGCAATAATAACAGTATCGATTTCACCACCGATTGCATCAGACACCACAGCGGTGTCACTCAGCACAGGCATGTATTCATTGGAGAAGAATTTCAGCACCTGACCCACAGGGATCGTATACATATACTTCCAACGATAACCGTCAGCAGTGGTAATAATAGAAGTTGAAGTACCCGTAGGCTCAACAGTAGAAGGCTTACCGTTAGGAT
>Ga0209557_1000560_pt1 | contig 21788 bp, 31 predicted proteins | sample SaaInlV_120m_DNA_4_FD_184672 | JGI IMG/M metagenome (GOLD analysis project Ga0209557, IMG submission 184672) | Marine microbial communities from expanding oxygen minimum zones in the Saanich Inlet - Saanich Inlet SI074_LV_10m_DNA (SPAdes) (version 2) | ecosystem: Environmental > Aquatic > Marine... | reverse complement strand
TTCCATATGTTGTTATCGATGGCAAAGAGGTTGGTGGTTTAGTAGAGACTGCTAAATTTTTATTGGAAATTGGATTAGTCTCTGCACCAAAAAAGTGAAAGATCTTAAAATAAATAAAGGTATAGAATTAATGCTTCGGGGGACGAAAGCAGAAAAGGAAGAAGCGAAACCCCCACCAAAAGGTATCGCTATCACTAGGTTTTTTACCCTACTAAAGCGAAGAGTCTATTTTAACTTTGAACTTTTGTGGGACAGCAAGCAAATTTAAATTGGAGTTGAACCAATGACGCAAGCAACCATTGTTTATTTCTCAGCAACTGTTTCCTTTATATTTTTATGTGTTGGTGTGATTGCTGGATGGACAGCAAACGAAAAACTCCACGAATATATGTATCGTATGCAGGAAGAAAACATCCATCCAGAAATGTTAAATGGAGACGGTCAATGGATCAACGAAGAATTACTCTCAGTTCGCTTTGTAGATGAAGAGGAATTTGAGGAAGAATAAATACACTTATGATATTAATTAGGTCATGCAATTATTACTGAATGAAGTGCTGCAAAAAGTTAGCAATGCTAAAACTAAAGCACAAAAAATTAAACTGCTACAACAACATAACACTCCAGCACTCAGACAAATCCTGATTGCTAACTTTGATGATAGTGTTATTTCTATGTTGCCAGAGGGGAATGTTCCTTTTGAAGAGAATGATGTGCCCGAAGAGACAGAGCATACGAAACTAATTCATGAGTATCGTAAGCTCTACCTCTTCTTTAAGGGTGGCGCTAATCTCTCGCAGAATCGTCGTGAGATGCTGTTCATTCAACTCTTAGAAGGACTCCACAAAGGTGAAGCAGAAGTTCTGATTCTTGTCAAGGATAAGAAACTTGGTAAGCGTTGGAAGATCACTAAGCAGTGTGCGGAGGAAGCGTTTCCTCAAATCAATTGGGGAGGTCGTTCCTAATGGGTAAAGGTTGTAAAATTCTTCATCAAGATTGTGACCCTACCCTTGGCACAGATAGAAATCTTCCTTACAATACTTTCTTGATTGAATATACAGTAGAAGGTATTACCAAGTTTGATATTGCTTCTGGTGCTGGTCAGGTGGATATTTTTGATGACTACTGGGATAAATATCATAGCGATCTAGTTAATATGACCCCAACTGAGGGCAGAGTTAATCCCAAAATGTGGATCGATCCAAAAAAGAAAAAGAAATGAAAGGACAAACAGGACACTGGTGCATTTTCTATAGAAAAAATTCTGACAAGAGTGGTATTTGGTACACCATGAAGACATGGCGGAAGGATGGTGTCCTTGTATCCGCAAAGACATATGTCGAAGTGTATAAATTCACAAAGTACAAAGAGGCATGGCAATTTGCTAAGAATTTAATTACTGAGACTCCATCTCCTACTTATGATGCACAAGTCAAGCGCGTGTGTCGTCAGCGTGGGGAAGGATTCTACCTAGCAGGTAACTGAATAGTACCTGTTAATACACTTGACACAACATAAATACTAGTGGTATAATTACCATACGTTCATCCACATGTTAGCACTGCTGTTGGCATTTACCCTTGCCCATCATGCTGACGACAGCCCCTACGGGTGGCATATGTCGTGTGAAAGGTTCCTCCAACGTCGATTAGAGATTCAAATGGATCCTAACCTAGATCAACGATCTAAGTTACATCTGATTGGATATCTAAAGTCAAAAGTGGAAGGTCAATGCACAGATGTATTAACATAGGACGCAAGTAAGTCGCGGAACGGAGCCGTTCATCCCATGCTAGAATTACTTTTCTATACAACACTCACTTGTACTCAAACTGATGCTATTATGCTGAAGATTGAGAACAATAACAACCTTAACAATCAGCTTAAGGTTGAGTTGGTTGAGACCCTTAAGGACTCATCGCCAGAATGCCAATGGTATTGGGACGCACACGACTGAAGGAACGGGGATTAAAAACCCTAACTTCAGGAGACTGACAAATGAACACACTAAATATGATTCGCAAGCAGATCAAAAAAGCATCTGCTCTTCACGACGCACGTATTAGTCACACTTCATATCGTGGTGTTGAGTATTCGACACGTTGTGTAGAATCCAAGGAAACCCATGGCACATTCTGCTATCGTGGTAAAGCCTACATTAAGTGACCAACTTACTTTTTTCAGGAGGGTTGCGACCCTCCTTTTTTGTGCTATACTATTAAGATCTATTATCTAAATATGGATAGAGAAAAACTTAAACTCATCGTCAAGAACCTTAAATCTCTAACGAATGCGTTAGAGAGTGAAGTGTATTCAAATGTTGATGCATACAAGTACGTTCATCCTTGGGACGAACATGTAAATAAGACAAAACCTAGAGTAGTAACTTCAGAAGATGACGATGACGGATACCCAGACTGATTGGCGCTACAGTGATGAACGCATGGACGTAAGAACACAAGGACTAAACATTCTTCTTAAGAAATTCGGATCAGAGATTTGCTCTGATGGATCACCACGATACAGCAACCAAAGCATCTATGAATGTATTCATGACTGGGTGTCTCAAGGAAACATGAGAACCGATGGCATCGTTGCCTATTACAAAGCCTATTATGACCCGTCTAAAAGATCAAATTAGATTAGCAAAAAAAGCAATCAAAGAAGCAAAGAAGAATCCAAATCTTTATACAGAAGAGGAACTGCAGTACATGGCAATGCAGTTAGTTCGTGCTAAAATAGCATTGAAAGTCAAACAAATTAAACGTAAGCAGGAGAAAGGATTTAGTAATGAATTCAGTGAAGTTGGTAACAGTGACACCCGACGCAGAAAAGACGATGGGGTACGTGGCGAGGGTGAGCAATCCGAACAACCAGGACAATCCTAAGGTTGCTGGTCTGCTAGCATATTGTATCAAGCACAACCACTGGTCTGTGTTTGAGCAGGCACACATGACCTTGGAGATCGAGACCACTCGCGGAATCGCAGCTCAAATTTTGAGGCACCGTTCATTTACATATCAAGAGTTTTCTCAACGGTATGCTGATAGTTCTATGTTGGCAGATAAGATTCCTTTGTTTGATCTTCGCCGCCAGGATACAAAGAACCGTCAGAATAGTATTGATGATGTAGATCCTTTTATTAAGCAGGAACTTGAGATTGCTATTGAGCGTCACTTTGATTCTGCTATGGATCTTTATCAGCATATGCTTTCTGTAGGAATTGCAAAGGAATGTTCGCGTTTTGTGCTTCCCCTCGCCGTGCCCACCAGAATTTACATGACGGGATCAGTTCGGTCATGGATCCACTATATAACTCTGCGGTCTGCTAATGGAACGCAGAAAGAACACATGGATATTGCAGAAGATGCAAAACGTGTGTTCTGCGAACAATTTCCTATTTGTGCTGAATCTTTGGAGTGGAATTAATGCCTACATATCCTGTTAAAAATCTAGAGACTGGAGAGACTCAAGAACTCTACATGTCCATGAAAGAATACGAACAATGGAGAAAGGACAACCCTGGATGGGACAAAGACTGGTCTAAGGGTTGTGCTGGATCTGGTGAGGTTGGTGAATGGAGAGACAAGATGAAGAAAACTCATCCTGGTTTCCATGACATCATCTCAAACAAAATTGGGGCACATGCTCCCCGTAATCGCACCATTCACGATAAGTACAATTGATATGCCACCTAGAAAGAAGACAACTAAGTCACCTGGACAAGGTATGACTGCGAAGCAGAAGAAGCGTCGTAAGCCTATTGATGAGGCATACATGGTTCCTATCGAACCTCTCACTCACAATCAACAGATTATGTTTGACGAGTGGGACAAGGGGCAGATGATTTATGCTTATGGTGTAGCAGGAACTGGTAAAACATTCGTTGCTCTCTATAAAGCACTCAAAGATGTGTTAAATGAATACACACCATACGAAAAGGTTTATATCGTCCGCTCTCTTGTCGCTACTAGAGAGATTGGTTTCCTTCCTGGAGACCATGAGGATAAGTCTTCTCTCTATCAGATACCATATAAGAACATGGTTCAATCCATGTTCGAGATGCCTGATGACAGTAGTTTTGAGATGCTATATGATAATCTCAAATCACAAGAAACTATTTCATTCTGGAGCACTAGTTTCATTCGTGGTACTACACTTGACAACTGTATAGTTATCATTGACGAGTGCCAGAACTTAAACTTCCACGAACTGGATAGTATCATCACTCGTGTAGGACAGGACAGCAAGATCATTTTCTGTGGAGACGCAGCACAAACTGACCTTCAAAAGATCTCTGAACGCTCAGGTATCCTAGACTTCCAACGCATTCTCCAGAACATGGAAGAGTTTTCGTTGGTAGAATTTGGTATCGATGACATCGTTCGCTCTGGTCTTGTCAAGTCTTATATTATTAACAAACTCAACTTAGGTCTATGAAGTTGTTTAATCATGTGGGATTAGATCCTATTGAGATGTCTGCTGAGATGGTGGATGGTAAGCGTGTCTATCTAACACCAACGGGACATCATTATCCATCTGTCACCACTGTGATTGGCAACAACGCAGCAAAGAAAGCAGGCATTGCCAAGTGGCGAGCTCGTGTTGGTGAGAAGGCAGCGAATGCTAAGACAACTCGTGCTACTGGTCGTGGCACAAAGTATCACTCCATTGCTGAAGATTACTTCAATAATAATCTAGACCTAAAGAAGTATAAATCGCATCCACTTCCTGTTCTTATGTTCCATCATAGTCGCCCTATTTTGGACCGTATAAATAATATTTACTTACAGGAAGCGGCGCTCTACTCTAAACATTTAGAGATTGCAGGGCGAGTAGATTGTATCGCTGAGTTTGACGGTGTGTTGTCTATCATTGACTTCAAGACTGCTGCTGAACCTAAGCGTGAGAAATATCTTTACGATTACTTCGTTCAAGAAACTGCATATGCATGTATGCTTCAAGAAAATTACGGGCTGAGTGTCAAACAACTCGTTACTATTGTTGCTTGTGAAAACGGAGAGACTCAAGTTAAGGTGCTTCCACCTAAGAAAGAATATTTCATGAAACTAATGAGTTACATCCACGAATACAAGGAACGGTATGGAGAAAAAACAATTATTAGAGGATAGATTTATGACCGCTGCGAAATTCTCGCAGGAAGTGGAGAAGATTGCATTACACAATCCAGACATGAATTATATTGATTCGGTTATCCACTATTGCGAGGTGAATGAAATTGAAATAGATAGTGTATCAAAGTTGATCAGCAAACCTTTGAAGGAGAAACTTCGTCATAACGCACAGGAACTTAACTTCATGAAAAAAACAAGTCGTGCAAAATTAATGTTGGTATGAGCTTCTTTCAATCCGAATTGGTTCGTGGTGACATCCAAGAGATGATGGAACTACAGCAGTTCTGTTTCAGATCTGCCATGAATTTTGTTATTCTAGATGATGCAAGAAAACTAGAATACTTTGATAAACTATTAAAATTAATTGATAAACAGAAAACTTTTTACTTCCGTATTAAGTTAAGTGACGATCCTGAGGCGGTGTCTGTATTAGAGACCATGAAGCAGGGTATCATTATGCTTGGTGCTACACCAGGCACTAGCATCGAACAAATGTTTGATGAACTGACCGAGCGAGTCCAAACGATGAAGGACAAACTCGAAAGTGACATAAAGGATTGACGCCTGACTTGTCACCTGTTATACTAACTTTGTTGGGCAGACGGGACTGGGAGACTGGTTCGCACGTAAGACCCAACATACAAACCAAATCCAAAACAATCCGAGGCAATCTATGTCATTCGCAGATCTGAAGCGCAAGTCCAGCAACAATTTTCAGTTCCTACAGAAGGAACTTGAAAAATCATCCAGCGGTAAGAACGTTGATGAGAGGTTCTGGAAACCAGAGGTTGACGCTTCTGGAAATGGATACGCTGTTATCCGTTTCCTCCCCGCCCCTGATGGCGAAACCATCCCATGGGCAAAGGTGTATTCCCATGCCTTCCAAGGTCCTGGTGGTTGGTACATCGAAAACTCCCTGACTACACTCAACGATAAGGATCCCGTTGGTGAAGTCAATCGCCGTCTCTGGAACAGCGGTAGTGATGAAGACAAAGAGACTGCTCGTAAGCAGAAGCGTAAGCTCTCTTACTACAGTAACATTATGGTCGTAAAAGATCCTAAGCACCCTGAGAATGAGGGTAAGGTGTTTCTCTACAAGTATGGTAAGAAGATCCATGATAAGATCCTCGCTGCTATGCAACCTGAGTTTCAAGATGAGACACCAGTTAATGTCTTTGACCTTTGGGAAGGTGCTAACTTCAAACTGAAGATCAAGAAGGTTGCAGGATACTGGAACTACGACAGTTCTGAGTTTGATTCTGTCTCTGCTCTCAGTGCAGATGATGATCAACTAGAAGTAATCTGGAAGCAAGAGAATTCTCTTGAAGCATTCACTCACAAAGATCAGTTCAAATCCTATGAGGATCTTGAGCGTCGTCTGAATATGGTGCTTGGTATCACTCAACGCACTGCTGTTCCTACAGTAGATAGTGAAGAGTATGAACCTGTTGTTGCAACTGGTGGGTTTAACGACCCTGACATCACTCCATCTGCTTCCTCTCCCGTAAAGGAAGAGGCAATCGTTGAGGATGATGACGCACTATCATACTTCGCACGTCTTGCTGAAGAGTGATTAAGTTTCTCTGGAGAGGACTGAATCATCCAGTGACTTATATAAACCTTACGTTTGTTGGAATGTTATTTGTGATTCAGTTCGTGCATACCAAAGCACACCTTACTTTAGAAACAGACGTTCATGGTCATGCTTACAGAGTGTTGAAAAAGAATCCAAAACTAGCAACATCTTCTTGCTACAAAATGGGTTTTTCAAAACGATAAAACTGGGAAAAAAATTCGGGCAAATTTTTGCTTAAAAAAGTTTTTACTCAGTTGCCTTTAGTTTCTGGTTGATATAACTTCCAGATTTTTTATAAATGTTTCTCTTTCTATAGTCATCAACAAACTGTCTAAAATATGCTGGTTTGAGTAGATAGATTTCTCTCTTCTTCTCATTCTCAGCAGAATAATAATCAGCAATGGTAACGGGACGACAAATCTCGTTACCATTTTTTATTACAACAGAACCATCGATGTTTAGTTTGTGTGTGCTGTTGTAGAATGTCTCATCAACACGAGTGCCATCAGAGTATTGTCCTATCGCATAAGTTTCGTAGTGTCTTATGGTACCATAGGGATCATCATACTCACCCTCTAGGACTTTAGACAATGCATAGTTTGATAGTGGCCAATCATATTGTGCATTAATGATGTTGTTTGTTAGAAGAATGACCCAATCATAAAACTGATTACCATATACTTTTTTTGCTAAAGTATCTGGTCTTTCATTATCAATGATAGTATATTTTCTAAAGATGACTGAGTATGAGAACACATCATCATTGATTTTGTATCTGCGGAAGAAATTCTTTGCAGTTACATAGTCCGACTCTGAGAACGGATAACTAATTGGTTTCTCATCATATGAGATGTTAGGAATTAGTGAAAAAAACATTAGTACTGCTCTACTTCGTCTGCAAAGATAAGTTTGGTCTCTTGGAATGATAATGAAAGACCGATGGCAACCATGTTACCGTCACCATATGTAGCATAGGTTCCGTCAGGAGTGTAATTTACCTCAACTTGTGTGATAGCACACATCTTATATTGTGGCACAAATTCATTTAGACCACCACCTTTCATAAAGGATACTCTACAGACATTAGGAACTCGAATGAAATTGTTTTGAAGAGCTTCTTCAGATGAGAATGGAATGTCTCCTGATTGTGCAAAAGTTGGAAGCATTGCTTTTCTAAAACAATTAATAATGTCTTTAATTTCTTTTGCTTCTTTATCGTTTCTAGGAACTAACTTATAATTCAATGAAAAGTTTCTAAGATCAATACCACTAAACAACAGTTCGACGTTTGGATTTAGAACCACACCTCTTGTTGCTGCAAAGATTTCATTGTTTCCAATCTGCTCTCCAGTAATTTTACTGATAACCGAAGAGATTGATTTCTCACCTAAATTGGGTATGATCTGATTGAGTGTAGTATTTACAGTACTGCCAGCATTTTCAAGTGCCTGCAAAAAATTACCGTCTGCCAATGAAGATGCAGTTGATAATGCATCCCTACCAATGTTACTAAAAGATTTGCCACTCCAGTTTGCTTTATATCCTGTAGAGACATCTTCAGGCATGTATAAAATAACCGAGTTCATAGTAGTCTTTGTGTAAAATTGTTGATCATTTACACTTTGATTATATGCTGCACTACCAGAACTTCCTGCTCTAGTATCTCCTCTATTAATTCCTTTGAATGGTGGTTGATACTCATAGAATTCAAACAACACATAATCTGTATCCTTTGCCATCGCAGCATCTTTTGGATACCTATGGGCGCTTGTAGTGCTGCCCATATTTGGAGCAGCTAGTATGGTATAGGATGTTTCACTCGGATTTAAATCCTGATATTTTGTTGCTGAGATCTTAGTCCATTTTCCACCAGTATATAACCAATACTGGGGGATTTTTGACCCATCCAGTTTAGAAGCTTCTGTGCGCTCGGTTTTTCCCTCAGTGCCAGGTTTTTTTGGTACATTATTTACTAATGCAGTATCATTTAGTCCAAGCTTGCTCATTACTTAGCCATCTCCCTTGATTGTTTGCTACCGTATCCTTTAATCATTCTTTGACCTGAGATTTTATCATAGAATTTGTCATCGGTCTCTTCCCAAACAATTTTTTTATCGACAGGAAAAGTAATTCCGTTAAGTTCTTTCACAAAATCCTCGGTCGGCAAAAGAATAGAAGTATCCCATTCATCTGCAGCAAGGTCAAGATATAATCCATCTACATGACTACTGAGATATTTATGAAAACATACCTTAGGTATATCAACTCTGCCTTGTATTAATTTCTTTGTAACAATTAATCTTTTCTTTGGAGACAGGTAGTGTAAGTTAGCACCCCAAAATTCACTCTTCCCTGGTGCCTTAAAACAATACACTAAAGGAAATCTATCGTAGTAAGGCAGATGCTTCATCTTTGCCTTATACTCAAACATATACAGATGACCTGCTACTGTATATCTACGCAGTTCATTCTTATCTTGTTCTTTGACAGCACCAGCACGATCTTTACGTTCGTCTAAGATGTACTTGTTAAAATTCTTTTTGTATTTACTTGCTTCTGCTTTTACTGCAGATCTATACCAAGTTAGAGATTTCTTTTCTCCTCCTGTAGCAGCACTTACTCTTTCAAATAATGTCTTATATCCTGGGTTCTTGTTTGTAGTATTACGTTGGATTGAGGCAAATCCTTGTGCCATTTTAGACTCCTAAGTGATCTTCGGTTAGTATTAAGAAGTTCATCTGCCTGTCTTCACAATACTCTCTCGCAGCGGACCATTTAGTTTGGTTCTTTACGTAAGTCAGTGCGGCATTACGATAGGCAGCAGTTTTTTTATTTTTCTCATTCGGTGGTTGAGTTTGCTTTTTGGGTTTGATCTCAATAATATACTTGGTAAGTTTGCCACTCTTTTCTTTTACTTTAATGTAAAAGTCTGGAAAATATCGTCTTACTTTACCATCAGGTGCGCGATAGGGAATAATTATCTCTTCGCTACCCCATTCAATTATTGAGGAATTACTATCACAGAACACCATGAACTTTCGTTCCCATAGTGATCTATAAATTATATTTGTTGGGTTGCCACGATACTTAGTAGGATTTTTAGGCTTGTAAAATCCAGAGTACGCCATAAATATAGAAGGACCAACATAGGTATTTAGTGTGTCAATTAATCGCCTGTTATCAACCATGGCAGCGAATGGCGGAATGTCGTTCAGTAATAACTTTATCGTAAAGTTTCTTAATCCACCAGCAGGATTAACTCCCATTCCTGGTGGATCCTATGGGGTTAGTGGCACTAGTGATTACTTTGAGATGTTCTGCAACGAAGCACAGTTGCCTAACACTAATACCGCACAAGGTCAGACAACTGGCATCTATGTTGGCAGTGGTTCTGTAAGTTATCCACATACTAGAGTATTCACGGAGTTTCAGTTAGGTTTTATGTGTGATGCCAACATGACTTCGTTGAAATATTTGCAAGATTGGATGGATTTGATTTTCTCAGGTGATGTAAATTATGGTGAGATGGGAGAAAATAAGACAGGACAGTCATCCACTGCAATGCAATCTGATGCATTTGGACAAGATACAAAGTTTCCAGAGAATAGAAATATTCGTTTAAACTATAGAGATGACTATGTTTGTGATATTGCCATATCAAAGACAGAACAAGGTCCATCATCTAGCACACAAAGATCACCTATTACATACATCTTAGAGAAAGCATATCCATATGCTATTGATGCTGTACCTCTACAGTTTGGATCTAGTCAGATCACTCAGGTAACAGCACAGTTCTCCTACATGAGACATCATGTGATTAAAAATGATATTAAAAATTCAGAATTATGGATACCAAAAACGGAAGACTGATTTCATGAAAGTGGGCAAATTTTTTCCGTTAATTTTCGGGTCTAGAAGTCGCGCTAAATATACATATGATCTGGTCTAAACATAATGGCATTACCACAAATTGTCCTTCCAACCTATGAGTTGGAAATTCCTTCATCTGGCAAAACTATCAAATATCGTCCATTTGTTGTAAAAGAAGAAAAAGTGCTTTTGATGGCACTTGAGACAAATGATGAAAATGCAATTGAAGATGCTGTCAGAACACTCTTGAAAGGTTGTATTCAATCAAGAGTAAAACTTGAAGATTTAGCAATTTTTGATTTGGAGTATATTTTTCTCAACATTCGTGCTGTGTCAGTTGGCGAAGTTGTTGAAATGATGCTAACTTGCGAAGATGATGGCGAAACTCAAATTAAGTACAATCTTAATTTGACAGAGGTCCAAGTTATTAAATCAGAAGATTATTCTAATAAAATCATGCTGTCAGACGATGTTGGACTCATTATGAAGTATCCTTCATTTGAAGAATTTGTCAAAGTGTCTATTGCTGGTGTGCAATCAAGTGCTGATAACGTCTTGGAGATTATGGCAAAATGTGTTGATCAAATTTTTGATGGGGAAGATGTATATGACAGTTCTACCACATCAAAGAAAGAATTTGTAGAATTTGTTGAAGGATTGACAAATAAGCAATTTGAAAAAGTTCAGGAATTTTTCTCTGAGATGCCAGTCCTTAAACATGAGATTAAGTTAAAAAACCCAAATACTGGTGTTGAAAATAGTTTTGTAATTCAAGGATTATCCAATTTTTTCGGATAAGCCTCTTTCATAACACGTTAGAGGGGTATTACAAGACTAATTTTGCTTTGATGCAACATCATAAATATAGTTTGAGTGAAATTGAAAATATGATGCCTTGGGAGAGGCAAGTTTATACTAGTCTCCTCATGCAATACCTAGAACAGGTCAAACAAGAACAAGAAAAAGCAGCAAGGCAGTAATGGCACACGGTTTTCTAACACCAGCACCAGTTTCAGGCGAAAGTCCCATCTCAAAGTATTTTGAGAGAAAGATTGATGAGCTTATTGGGAAGGGTATAAAAAAGTTAGAAAAAGGTGTTTCGGATAAATTTAACGATCTTTTTAAGAAAAAGAAAGATACTACTTATAGATCTGGCAGAGGTGGAGTAGAAGTTGCTGGTGGATATGGTATTGGTGAAAATACTGCTGTTGGCGGTGGTATGTTCTCGGGCAGAGAAGTACCTAAAATGCTGCAGGGTTCTAATAGAGGCATTGAGAAAAACCCCACAAACGTTGATATAAAAACAGGAGCAAAAGTTGATACTGTTGGTGGTCCAAAAAGACTTCCTGGTACTGCTGGCAAAGGTAGTACATATACCAATATGCCAGGTGTTGCATCTACACCTACTGGAGGACTAAATGCAGAAAATTTCTTTGCAAAAGCGCAAACTGGTGTTGGTGATAGTGGAGAATATTTAACAAAATCGCAAAGAGTTGCAGATTTTAGAAAATCGCAGGAAATGCGAACTGCCTCGGCAAATACTCCTGCAATTTCACCTGATAGTGGTGCTGATATTGTCGCTGCTATTAATAAGAATACTGAAGTAATTGTTCGTCTGTCAGATTTAACAAACGAGCAGACAAAAACTCAACAATCCATGCATAATGAGCAACAAGCTCATGCAGATAAATTATCAAATAGAGCACTTGCTAGAGGTGAAGAAAACGCATTAGAAAAAGGTTCTGACTTTTCTTCATTCTTAAAAGCAGAGAGATTTGCACGACTTCCTGGTGTTGGCGGTGGATCTGGTGGTGGACGTGGTGGCGGTCCTGGCATGGGTATTGGTGGCAAAGCTGCCACTGGAGCATTAGTACAAGCAGTTGGTAAGCGTGGTGTAGAACGAGTAGGAACACGATTAGCAGCAAAATATGGTGGTAAAGCAGCAGCAAAAGCAGCAGGTAAATTTGGTGCAAAACAAGCGGCAAAACTTGGTGGTTCTGCTATTGGAAAATCTTTAGGTAAAAAGATACCTTTAGTTGGTTTGGGTCTTGGTGCTGTCTTTGCAGCACAGAGAGCATTGCAGGGCGATTTTGTGGGTGCTGGTCTTGAGTTAGCATCTGGTGCAGCATCAACAGTTCCTGGTGTTGGCACAGTTGGATCAATTGGTATTGATGCTGCTCTTGCTGCCAGAGATATGGGAATGACGCCATTCGCTAAGGGTGGTATCATTACACAACCGACTAATGCCCTTATGGGTGAATCTGGAGCAGAAGGTGTTTTCCCACTAGAAGGTAGAAGGGGCAAAAATACTTTCGAAGCAATGGGTGAAGGTATTCTTGAGGCACAGAAAAAAGGTAAAGCAGAATTTGCTGATCTACAGTCAGCAGGTCTTAAATTATATTTTGAAAATAGGGGTGGATTTAAAGCATTTGGTGATCTTTTTGGAAATGTTATGTCTGGAATATTTGGTCCAATTATAGGGAGATTATCTAAAGGTTTAGGTAATTTCCTAGGTGGTGCATTAAATAATCTCTTTGGTCTTAATGCGAATAAAAATTTATCCTCAGTCAGTACTGGTGGACTTGCAGACTTTATTGGTGGTCTTGAGTCTGGAAATGATTACACTAAGATGGTTGGTGGAGCACAAGATGCATCGGTTCTCAATAAAAACATTGATCAATTAATGTCAGAGAAAGGTGGTCAGTTTGCTATGGGTCGTTATCAGATCCAGATGAGAACTGCTGCTGAAGTTCTTAAGAATGCTGGTATTGATACATCATCATTTAAGTTTGATAAGGCGGGACAAGATAAGATCTTCCAATTACTTCTTAAGAGGAGAGGAGTTGATGACTTTATGTCTGGCAAGATTAATGAAGATCAATTTGCTAAGAACCTTTCTATGGAGTGGGCAGCACTTCCTGAAAATGCATCTGGTAAGGGATACTATGATGGAGTTGGAACTAACAAGTCTTTGACTAGTTTCTCTTCCGTTAAGGGTCAGTTATCTGCACTTAAGGCATCAGGATCGCCATTCCGAGCAGCTGCTCAAACTGGATCTGGAGGATCTCAGAATCTTGCATCGGCAGCACAGAGTTTGAAAGGAACGAGCACAGCAGACGGTCCTGATGGTGGTAGGAGTGGTTGTGTATATGCTGTGAATAAAGTATTCAATAAAGCAGGTATCACTCCACCATGGGGATCATCACTATATGTTCCTGATGCTGAGAAATCTATGATTGATGCTGGTTGGCAGCAGGTACCATATGGTCAGCAACAACCAGGCGATGTATTTGTTATGAAGGATCAGAAGTCTCCACCACAGGCACATATTGGTGTTGCAACCGATAATAAATTTATTTTATCCAATTCATCTGGTAAAGAAGCGATGAGTTGGTCTTCTACAGCACAAGGATATAATTCATATTATGGCGGACAGGGAGCATTATACAGAATGCCTGGTCAGCAAGCAGTATCCACTGCACAAGCAAAAACTCCTGGTACTGCTCCAGAACCACCAAAAAGAGAGGATTTTGCTTCAGGTAGATCTGGTGCTAAAGCATTTTCAGCAGCTAAAAAGAAATTTAATGCAGCATCTACTCCTAGTCCTATTGCTGCAGCACCAGCATCGCCACAAACTGGAACACCTATCATGGCGACTTCAGCACAAGTTGCGAGAGCAGGTTCTACTGCATCTAGTCCAACTATCATTAATAACTACTATACCACTTCCAATTCATCTGGTGGAGGAGTAAATTCAAATGGTGTTGCTGCTGGAATTGGAATGAATGATACAGGCACTGCTGCATTTACTGAACTGAGACTTAGAACGTTAGCATAATGGAAGAAAAACAAACTACTTCAGATTTTTCTCTAAAAAGTGTTTCCATCGCCAAACTTGGCGAGACAGAGGGATACGACATCAAACAAATGGTCAATACTTTCTCTTATGTTGAAAGTATTACTAGTCCATTCATTGCTGCTACTTTGACAGTTGTCGATAGTGCTGGATTTCTGAATGATCTGCCTATTCAAGGTGGTGAAACTGTTGTAGTTACAGTTCAGACTAGTACTAGTGAAGAACCAACAGAGTATCAGATGGTTGTGTGGAAAGTTGGTAATAGATATGCAAAAAATCAGACTCAATCATATACTTTGGGTCTAATTTCTGTAGAAGCACTTAACAACGAATGTATAAGATTAGTAAAACCACTGACTGGAAAACCAGATGATGTTATCAAGAAAATTCTCAGAGAAGATCTAAAGACACAGAAGAATATCTACCCAGAAAAAGCAACAACACAATTTGCGGTAAAAATGTTGCCAACTAATAGAAGACCATTTGATATCATTTCTTCGCTAGCAGTCAAAAGTGTTGAATTTGGTGGAACTGCATCATCTGGTAGTTCTAGTGGAAGTGCTACTAATAATGAAAAAGAAACTGTGTCTGGTAGTGCTGGATATTTTTTCTGGGAGAACAAAAGAGGTTATAACTTCTTCTCTGTAGATAGTTTGTTAAAGACAGAAGATGAAGATACTTGGGGACCATACATCGAGAAACCAGCAAATAAGAGTGATGGTGCTGATGACAGATTTACAATTTCTCAGGCAACATTTGGTTCTGAAGTTGATGTGATGTCATCAATGAGAAAAGGAAAATACTCTACTTTGATGGTTTTCTTTAATCACTCAACTGGACAGTATAACGAGTATCATTATAGCGTTGAGGATGCATATAAAGAAATGAAGCATCTAGGAGTACAGAATACTCCGTCATTGATATCATTTGGGGATAAGAATGTCTCGGATTACCCAACTAGGATTGTTTCTGCATTACTAGATCATGAATCATGGTATAATGAACCAGGGATTGCATCTTATGAAGAAGAAGATGGAGCAGATACTCCTAGTGAGTTTTGCGACTTTCATAAACATTTTTCAGCGCAGTCGCTTATGCGTTATGAACTATTGAAGCATCAACTCGCCACAGTTGTAGTTCCAGGTAATTCTGAAATTTGTGCTGGAGATACTATTGACATTAAATTGGTCAATAAAGCTCCAGCTGCAAGAGTTGATGATGAACCATATGACCAAGAGAGTAGCGGTGTTTATTTGATACAAGAAGTTACTCACACTTATGATTCTACATCGGGACTAAACGGAAGGTTTATAACAACCTTAAGATTAATGCGAGATTCTTATGGTGATGTAGAATCTAATCATGGCAACTAAATAATCAAAGGAGATACTAACACATGGAAAATATCGAAACCCATATCGCCAAGGACAAAGAAATTCTTGACAACCCTATGATTTCTCCCAATCAGCGTCGTCACATTGAAGGCGAACTGCACGATCTGGAAGAATATGTTGAGAATCACAAAGAAGAGATTGAAGCAGGAGATCATCATGATCCCACTGCACTTGAACTTTATTGTGATCAAAACCCATCAGAATTAGAATGTTTAATTTACGATGATTAATTAATATGGATAATATCATATCCAGCATTATTCCTACCCAACGAATTGGTAATGATGGTTTTAATTGGTGGGTAGGACAAGTTGAGGGAACCGCTTCTGATGAAGTAAATAACAAGGGCGGTTATAGATGTAAAGTGCGAATTGTTGGAGATCATCCTGGTGATCCTGAACTAGTCAGCACTGCGGATCTGCCATGGGCAACAATGATGATGCCAGTGAATATACCATATATTCCTGGTAATAGCGGTGGTGGTCATCATCAACTTGAGATTGGATGCTGGGTTATTGGATTTTACTTAGATACAGAAAAACAAAAACCAATTATTATGGGGTCTATTGGTATGACCCCAGGTGCAACAAAAGTATTTGTAGAAAGAACACCTGAAACAGCGCCATTTACTACTGCAATTCCTCAAATTAATGAGGCATCTGCTGGTTCTCCCATTCAGAAAGAATCTGGAACAGGAAGTACTCAAAACTATGGACAGACAGCAGGAGAATCTCAAACAGGAAAGAATACTGGAACTGGTGGATTACCAGACGGAACATGTGACGGAGATGGAAACCCTAGAGTAAATGTTCCTGCTAGAAAAGTTATTGGAGAGCAAGATGAAGACTGGTGTCAGTCTGTAGCAGAAAAATGCTCCAATCAAGATATTAGCGCAAAAATGACCACCATTCTTGGTGAGTTCTTGTATGAGATTCAAAGAAATAATGGAAATATTGGAACTTATTTGGTAAGTCCTGCAACTGGTGCTATTAACGATGGAATAGACATTGCTAGAAAATATGTTGGAAAGTCTAGTCTAGTCATATCCAGTTTTGTTGCTAGAGTAAAAGGTTTTATCATTGAGAAACTACAGAACGCAGTTAAAGATCTTATTCAAGCAACATTATTCCCATCTGAAACTGGAAACATCCTGACACCTGTTACTGAGTTTTTTAACAATATGTTGAAAGACCTTGGTTGTAAGATGGCAGATCTTGGTGAAAGATTAGAGGCATGGTTAACTGATGTTCTAATGGGATTAGTGAATCAAATTTACAGAGCAGTTGCTTGTCAGATTGATGCTCTTGTTAATGGTATCATGTCTCAGATGAATGCATTGATGGAAGAAGTTCTTTCATCTGTTTTGGGACCCCTTCAAGCTATTCTTGGTGCTATTGCAGCACCACTAAACATTCTTGGTGGAGCAATTAATTTTGTTTTGGATTTGCTTGGTATTTCCTGCTCTGGTCCAGATCAAACTTGTGCAAAGTATAAGACAGTATGCACAGATGGACAGAAGAAAGAACCTGAGGATGAGGAAGGAGAAGATTTCTTAGATAAGTTACTAGGTGATATTGATAACCTATTCCCAGCAACAGGTGCAGACTATACACAGTATGTTTGCGATGAGGCATATACAGGAAATACTTTAGAAGTTACAACTGTAGGATTTACTGGAGGAGTTCCTCTACCAGCAGTAACTAATGGCACAACAGTATCAGGCGGACCTGCAATCACTTATGATATTCAAGATATTGAAGTAAAAGAAGCACAGCAAGGTAACTTTATCGTCACTAGAAGTGGAATTACTGATATCGCATCTTCTGTAAAATATAAAACTCTTGTTTCCAAAGGAACTGCAACAGCAGGAGTTGATTATTTTGAATTGTCTGGCATTCTTGGATTTGCTCCAGGAGAGACATCTAAAAAAATTCCTGTTACTACCTTATTTGACGTTGAAAGTGAGTCTGATGAATACTTCTATATCAAATTGACACGCAATTCTCCAGAATTAAACTATAAGACATCTTTTATCAGAAACATCGCTAAATGTACGATTACTGAAAAAGATAAAAAGAAACCATACAACCCATATGATCCACAACCTTTCAATCCTGAAACAGGGTTACAAGAAATATTTACGGATGAAGCGAAAACAGTAACTCCTACTGAAGGAGTTTCTGCTCCAGATTCAGATGTTGTAAGTAACACTGAGACTTATAGCGTTATTGCAGATAAATCTGTTGTCAGAGAGGGAGAATTTGTTGTATATACAATTACTACCGAGAATGTACTCAACGGCACGATTTTGTACTATAATTTGACTGGTGATGGTATAACAGGAGAAGATATTATTGGAGGAGATCTATCAGGATCTTTTGTAATCAATAACAACCAAGGTAAAGTCACTGTTGGACTAGAAGAAGATGGTGTAGTTGAAGAGGAAGAGACTCTTAGGTTTGTTCTAACGGGTATTGGAAACTTTGTTGATGTTCTAGTTACTCCAGCGGAAGACAATGGTGATGGTCCAGATGATTTTGGTGACCTAGACGAAGGCGAAGGAGAGACTCCAGAAAATGCTCCTATTCAATTTAGATTGCCTTCTGTAGATCCAGGAAGAATTATCACAAACCCAGGCGGCGGAATTATTGATATTCCTATTGATAATCCAGGATCTCCTTGGGCAGAACCTCCTTACATTTTCATTGGTGGTGAAGGCAGAGGAGCATCTGCTACTCCATTACTCGATGAGAATGGATTTATTACAGAGATTCGAGTCAAGACAAATGGATTTGGTTACAAATTAAATACTGCAGAATCTGCAAATGTTCGCTGTATCATCGATACATTTACCCTGATCAGACCAGGAAATGGATACACAAATGTGCCAACAATTTATGTTGATGGCAGAGATGATGTTGCCGAAGCAGTTATTAATGATGATGGACTTGTCATTGGTGGAAGAGTTATTGATAGGACAAAAACCTATGATACATTTCCCGAGATTATCATTGTTGGTGGCGGAGGATTTGGTGCTAAATTGATACCTTCTATGAGATGTCTAGATACTATTGCACTCACTACAATTGGTTCCACTAAGATTGGAACTGGTAGATACGTTGATTGTCCATAATGTCTTATCAAACACCAGCATCAGCATACCCAAAAAATGTCTTTAAGCAGACTACTCCTGACGAGTCTCAAGATCTTGGTTGTGGACCAAGATATAGAACATGGCAGAAGAGCACATTAACTGGTGCTGAGATTTATGAAAGACAACTGCCAGACAAAAGTTCTGGAGCACTTAGAATTGATGGTCCATCAGACAATGGTGGATTCATTTCTCTAAAATCTGATGGTAAAATTGTCCTTAGATGTGGAGAGAGGAACGTTGAAAAGGGTGCTGGCAGTGGAAAACTGTGTATTTTTAGCAATGGTCAGCAGCAAAAGCACACTGCAAAATCTTATATTGAGTATAATAAAGGAACAGGCGAAGAAGATGCAGAAGCACTTAATATTATTGCATTTGGTGATGTTGTAGAAGATGCCATTGGATCAGAAAGGCACATTAAAGCGAAAAAGATTATAATTACAGCAGAAGAAGAACTAATGCTGATTGGTGGGTCTCAAGTTCTTATCCAAGCAGGAACAGCAGGTGGTGGTGCCATCTCTATGGTTGCTGGTAACGTTGAGAAAATAACAAATAATGATAAAGAGATTATCATTGGACAGAGAATGACATTTGGTGTCGGTGAAGATAGCACTCTATCTTTTGATCCTCGTGCTAGTGTTAATATCGTATCTCCTGGTCATATTGGTCATAATATCCTAGGAGATTATCAAGTCTTGGTTGGTGGTTGTGAGCAACATATTGTGGCAGGCAACGCTTTCAAAGTTCCTTTGATTAAAGCAAGAGATTCATCATATTCTGTCAAGACTCTTATTGGTGGTCAGACATATGATGCTGCTGACTTTATTAGTAATAAAGCAGCTGGTGCTATCAGCACGGTTGCTGGTGGAGCAATTGACAATACAGCAGGTGGATCGAACACGGTAACAGGTGGTGGTGCCACTACAATCACCGCAGGATCTGAATTGACAATGGCAGCAGGAGGGGTACTCACGCAGACAGCAACGGGTGCTATAACACAAATTGCTGGTGCAGCATTCTCAATCACAGCAGTTGGAGACGTTACTGTCAAAGGTGCATTAATTAAACTTAACTAAGTAATTAAGGATACTGATCTCAAACTGGCACAAGGGGTGTTGTTTCAATTCTTTTTTGGTGCTAAATTACTCATGTAGCAAATCAGGAAAGTGCCTCAACTAATCGCACCAACCACTTGACGCGCTCTGCTTCATGTGCTACAATTCATTCAACGGAACAAGTCGAGTTCCAATTCATCTGCGGGTATCCATTCCGCAAGTAAAAAGGTATTAAAACAAATGATCAAAACTGTATTCGCAGCAACTGCTGCTCTCTCTGTCTCTGCTGGCGCTGCGATTGCTGGTCCCTACGTTAACGTAGAAGCAAACTCGGGTTGGACGGGATCGGACTACTCTGGAACCGCGACAGACCTTCACGTAGGGTACGAAGGTGCTCTTGGTGAGTCTGCTTCCTACTACGTCCAGGGCGGAGCTACTGTAGTCTCTCCTGACGGCGGTGAGAGCGACACCGTTCCTTCTGGTAAGGCAGGTCTGGGTCTTGCTGTAACCGATGCTCTCGGTGCATATGGTGAAGTCTCATTCGTCGGATCTGGCGATGAGGACATCGACCGTGGCTACGGTGCTAAATTGGGTGTCAAGTACAGCTTCTGATAAATAACGTTGAGACTCCTTTCGTGCGGTCTCTACAAAAGTCGGAACACCCAAGGGGACCTTCGGGTCCCTTTTTTCATGGTTCTAAATAATATTGAATGGATTTTCATTATGGACTACAAACCCTATTCGCCAGAATGGCACAGGTACAGATATCTCAAAGAAGCAATTGATAAGTATCTGGATGATTATATTGATAATGATACTATCATGAATGATATCCTTGGTATCGTGTGTGATCGTCAAGAGAAAGCACATGCTGAGTATCATAGACTTGAAGATTTAGAACTTAAATTAGATTTTAGAGACTGACATGCTATCTACTCAATACAGACTACGACTAGAATTTATCTGTAAGAAGATTGCAAACAAGGAGGAAGTAAAATTAGACGATATGATCTGGGTGGAGAAACTCGCTAAGAGACATACCACCGCCAGGGACTGGTTGAAACAGGCTCGCCGTCAGGCATCTCAGGACATCCAGGAAGGCACAATAGATGATTTTATGAATAAGATGGGTCTAGGCGATCCAGACCCTTCTAATCACCGTACAAGGTTCGATGGTGCGGATGATATTAATGATTGGTTCCAGCAGGACAAACCTGAGGATTGGAGGCAACGTGACTGATTATGTCTGTATCCCCATGTGGGATACTATCTTTAAGTGTATGCGCTATCATTGGGTACATAAGTCTGAAAAGGATCCTGTGCAATTTGTCAAAAATCTTAATCCAGAGCAAGAAATGCTATGAGTAGCAAGATGATGTTCCTGGTTGATGCTGGCAACGGCAGATGTATCACTCATGATGGGTACATTCAACTTGGTAGTTTCTCTCATAGCGTAGAGAAGCACCTTGAGTTAAATCCCGAACAAGAATGGCAGGTGACCTATTGGATGCCCGATCCATTCTGTATTAGATATCCAAGACCAAACTACCAGCATACGATGAAGGCGAATGAAGGTTCTCCTAAGACTGATAATTCCTTAGATAGTCGTCCAAGAGACTTTCCAGACCAAGCAACAAATAGACTTGAGAGAACCTTGTAATGAGAAATCCTTGGAAGACTTTAATTGCTAAAGCAAAGACTGCTGCTCGTCCTGGCCAGGAAAAGAAGAATGGAATCAAGAGAACAGA
>Ga0209557_1000558_pt1 | contig 21840 bp, 19 predicted proteins | sample SaaInlV_120m_DNA_4_FD_184672 | JGI IMG/M metagenome (GOLD analysis project Ga0209557, IMG submission 184672) | Marine microbial communities from expanding oxygen minimum zones in the Saanich Inlet - Saanich Inlet SI074_LV_10m_DNA (SPAdes) (version 2) | ecosystem: Environmental > Aquatic > Marine... | reverse complement strand
TTCGACAACGTCACTGGCACAGAAGACCTCACCAACCTTGGTGACCTTCTCGACCAAGCGACTAAGTAGTCGATCAGAGAATCCAATCATTTAAAGGCCCCCGGTTCACGCCGGGGGCTTTTTTTGCGATCTAGTAGGTGGCTTCCTTTGGGTAGCCACCCGATTGGAGTCGAATAAACTGATTGCACCTCCACGCGACCAGAGCTGAAACAGGCATTGTTGCGCCCCCGATTCATTTCATTCACTCCCTATCGACGTGGCACAGAAGCATCTACGGCAGACCTTAGTACTGTCTGTCCGACTTTGTAGCGCTTGTGCGATGACACACTATAAAATGTGACGCAGACAGACAGCAATGTCTGTAACACATTTGATCGAGCTGTTCGTTGGGCGGGCGTGCTAAGGCTGGCCCCTACAATGTGGGTGACGCGGAGTTCACCCCTCCCAATTACTACGCTCAGCTATCGCGCTTGCGGATCAGCACCCGTCCTTCGTAGACCCAGCGATAGGGGCGATGCTCACCACGGTTGATACGTTTGCGGGTAAATTCGAGCAGCTTTTGCTTCTTTTCGATTAGAATGGAAATGACACAAGTCATTTCCGACCAAAGCTCTGGATCGGGCAGATCTTTGATTGCCTGTTGCAGTTGAGCCATGTTCGGAATAAATTTGCTCGATTCACTTCGGGGTGAACGAGAGGAGTCTCTGGGGGATCTTTGTGGCGATGGGGGCATGGCTCTAATACTCAGGAAACTATGATTGAGATCAAATAATTGAAAAATATTCCAAGCTGACAATGGAAATCGAGAAAGTGAACGCTCTAGGCAGAATTCACTTGATCTTGTGGGCTTCATACTTCTTTTTGCCCGAATCGATTTGAGATGGCGCGGTCGCCAAGTGGTAAGGCCGAGGACTGCAAATCCTCTATCGTCGGTTCGATTCCGACCCGCGCCTCCATCTTTCCCCACCCCAAGCGAGCGGCTTCGGGGATTTTTTGTATCCATTGCCCGCGTGCGTGCGGGCTGGGATGAGGATCTGCTATAGGAAATAGCGCACGTAGCCGTCTTCGCGCACCTTTTCGAGCCAGCGGTCTTGAGTTTCGCGGGCGATTTCGCCGACGAGCACATTTTCGATCGCATCGCGCACTTCGCCTACGGGCTGGATCAGTTCCTCGCGCTTGTCTTCACAGTAGAGAATGAAAATGGTATTGTTTAGTTCTACAGGTTGACTGTGTTTGCCGGGCTCGAGGTCGAATGCGACAGCGCTGAGCTCTTTACGGATGTCTTGGCGCTCGATCCAGCCCCAGTCACCTCCTTTGCGGCTCATTTCATCCTGGCTGTATTTACGGGCTAGGTCACCGAAGTTGTCACCTTCGTCGAGTTCTTGGATGATCTTGTTGGCTGTTTGATGGAGCAGGGCGGTGCCTTCGTCTGCCATTGGCGTCAGGATGATCTGACGCAGATGCATGGCTTCTTCTTGGTAAAAACGAATCTTGTTTTGAATGTAGAAGGCTTGAATGCGTTCTGGGCTGATCTCGGACTGAGACTTGCGGTTTTGTTGGCGCATAACGTTGACCACGACGCGCTTATAAATGTTTTCGCGAAACTCGCGTGCGGTCAGTCCTTGCGCACGTAAATATTCTAAGAAGCGACTACGGTCGCCACCGAAGTCGCGGTTAAGGACTTCGTCGTATTCCTGGTCGATGTATGACTGTGGGAGTAGTAAGCCTTTTTCTTCAGCTGCTTGTACGATCAAAATGCGGTCGATCAAGTTTTGGAGCACCTCACGGCTCATGCGGTCGATGCTCTCGGAGAATTCTTTTTCGGAGCGGGCATCGGCGCGCAGACGTGGAATGATCGGTTCGAGCTCTCTACGGAGTTGTTCGATGGTGATGATTTCACCTTCTGCGATGGCGGCGATGCCATTACCCATACGGATTAGAGCGGCGTCTTGCTGGGCCTGCGTATGATGCGCGAGGCCCAGGAGGGCGAAGGAAGCGAAGAGAAGCGAAAGAGAGTGTTTAAGTGACATGATGCACATGGCAGATGAATGAATTTTTGAACTTAAAATTAACAGTAGAATGGGATCTTGTGTGGTCAAGCGGCGAAAGTAGTCCTTATTAGGCAGATGGCTGCCGGTTGCGGATCAAGTATTTCTGAATCTCTCGTAGCCTCTTCAGTGGATCTTTGGCCGTGAGTCTTGGGAAGCGTGCTCCCGTTTTAAGGAATTCGCTGCTTTTGTCGGGTTGTGCGAGACGGCATATCAGGCGTTCGCTCTCGCTTTCGACACGGCATACGCCGGCGTCTTCGGCAAACACGCGCACACGGCTGACTTCGATCAGCGCCTGAGTGGCGCGGGGTAATGGACCAAAGCGATCAGTCATTTCTGCGGCGATTTCTTGAATGATTGCGTCGCTATTGGCTAATGCGAGGCGACGATAGAGGTCGATCCTGAGGCGCGGTTCAGCGACGTAGTCGGCGGGCAGGGCGGCTTCGATCAGTTGATCCGAATGGTCGTTATATTCGGCTTCTTTGATCGCGGCGAAGGCGAAGCTACCAGTGGTGCGGCGCGAACGCGAACCACCTTCACCAGTCGCGATGAAGTCGAGCTTCACTTCGGCGCGGATACGATCGGCGCCTGGCTCTCCCTTGAGTCGGGCAACGCTTTGTTTGAGTAATTGGCAATAGAGCTCGAAGCCGACACCAGCGATGTGGCCACTTTGTTGTGAGCCCAGCAGATTGCCAGCACCGCGAAGTTCAAGGTCGCGCATCGCAATGCGAAAGCCTGCACCGAGCTGATTGTGCTGCTTGAGGGCGTTTAGGCGCTTTTGCGCGGTATCGACCAATGCGGCGTGTCGATGAAGTAGCAGGTAAGCGTAGGCTTGTCGTTTGAAGCGACCGACGCGGCCACGAATCTGGTAGAGCTGTGCCAGCCCAAAACGGTCTGCGCCTTCGATGATCAGGGTATTACAATTAGGGATGTCGATACCTGACTCGATGATTGTAGTGCAGACCAATACATCAAATTCACCAGCGACAAATTGGGTCATGATTTTTTCCAGCTGGCCTTCATCCATTTGTCCGTGGCCGACGCCGACGCGCAATTTCGGGTGCATTTCGCGCACTTGATGCGCCACGCCTTCGATTGTTGAGACGCGGTTGTGCAGGTAGAAGACTTGGCCGCCGCGATCTGTCTCGGCTTGGATCGCACTTTTGATGAGATCCGCGGAATAACTTTTAACGATAGTCTCGATCGGGCGTCGATTGACGGGCGCAGTCTCGATTACACTCATAGATCGGGCACCTGAGAGCGCCATATAAAGTGTGCGCGGGATCGGCGTGGCGCTGAGTGTGAGGATATCGACATTGGCGCGCAGTTGTTTGATGCTTTCCTTCTGCTTTACGCCGAAGCGCTGCTCCTCATCGACGACCAGTAAGCCAAGGTCTTGAAAGTGGACATCCTTGCTGAGCAGTCGGTGCGTGCCGATCACGATGTCGATCCGGCCTTCGGCAAGGTTGGCAATGATTTCCTTGTTTTGCTTCGCACTGCGAAAGCGACTGACCATATCAACGATGATCGGGTATTCGGCCATGCGCTCGCGAAAAGTATTCAGGTGTTGTTGGCAAAGCACGGTGGTCGGCACCAATAGGGCGACTTGTTTGCCAGCGAGCACTGCTTTGAGCGCGGCGCGGATAGCGACTTCGGTTTTGCCAAATCCCACATCGCCGCAAATGAGACGATCCATCGGCAACGCTGCCTCCATGTCCGACTTGGTGGCTTCGATGGCAGTGAGTTGATCGGGTGTTTCGGTAAACGGGAAGGCACCTTCGAATGTAGCTTGCCAAGGGTGATCCGGTGGAAAGGTGTAGCCGCCGTGTTGACTGCGCTCGGCATGCAGGCTGAGTAGCTCGGCGGCATAATCGAGCGTGGCTATTTCGGCGGCGGCGCGAGTCTTGTCCCAAGCGGCTCCACCGATCTTGCCGAGCTTTGGGCTCGATTTAGTCAGGCCTACGTAGCGCGTCAACAGGTGCGACTCGTGTAGTGGCACATGCATCGTCATTTGATCGGCAAATTCGACGGTGATCACTTCTTTCGCGCCGCCTTGGATCTCTAGCTGACTCAGCCCGCGAAACAGGCAAACGCCATGTTGCAAATGGACGAGGGGATCGCCGTCGGCGAGCTCTGTGAAATCGAGCAATTGATCGACATGTGAAATGGTCGGCCGCGCACGTTCCTGTGTGCGGGTAATTTTGCGCCGCTGACGTCCAAAGTATTCAGTGTCAGTAATTAGAACGATGCCGGATGAGCCCTTCGTCTGCTTAAGTGGCAGCCATGTTGGCGACCCTTGACAGATGAATCCACCAGAGACGATACCGTGCAGATACTTGGGCTTTAGCTTCGCGGTGAGTGGATTCTCGGCCAGCAACTCTGCAATACGCGCGGTTTCACTCTCGCTGTGAGTGACGAAGTAGAGTGTGCGCTTCTCTTTTTTCGACCAGTCGGCGATACTGCTTTCAAACTTGGTGCGCGCACTTTGTTCGGACTCGAAGCGATCGAATCCGACCTGCACTGCATCTGTGTGATGACGGTAATTGGCTGTTGGTTCGGTGGCGAGTTCGACCCGCTGAGCTTGGTCAAACAGTGCGGGGTCTGTATCCACTAAACAAATACCTAGGTGCAAATCGTTGGCTTGCTCGCGGCGTGCAAAGACTTGCTCGAAGCTACGGGTCTTGCTGCTGCTAGCCGTTAGTTTTTCAAAACGGTAAGGATGCTCGCGCAGTAGTTGCGACGGTTCTTCAAGAATCCATGTAATCGGCTGATCAGTGAAATAGTCGATCAATTGCCCATCCGCGGCGTTGGTTTCTTTAGCACTTTCAGCGGCCGAGATCGTGATGTTGCTAACCTTTTCTAGTGTGCGTTGAGTACTGGGATCGAAGCTGCGAATGCTTTCGATCTCGTCGCCAAAGAAGTCTAGGCGGTAAGGCTGATTGGCATCGTAGGGATAGACATCAATCAGGCCGCCGCGTGTGGCGATCTGACCGGGATGTTCGCAGAGCGCTTCGGAGTCGTAGTCGAGCTCGCTGATGAGTGTGTTGACCAGTTGTTTAAAGGAATGCGCTTCGCCGTTGCGGAGCTTCACTTGCCGGCTTTCAAACTGTGTGCGCTCCGGGCAGTTGCCCAGGATCGCTTCCGGCGTAGCCACAATCAGGCGCGCCTTGTTACTCGAGCGTAGCAAGGCACTGAGGACGGATAGGCGCTCGCAGATGCGGTCTGCGCGTCGAGTGACGTCGATGTCCGGTGGTGGCACTTCTGAAAAGTGCAAGACCTCTAGTACGATCTTCGGTGCGAGCCATTGAGCATAGGTTTCGGCCTCGGTTGCTAGTTCTTGTGCACGGCGTGGGTCGGTTACAAGCAGCACGCTGGTACGCTTGGCCTGTTGCTTAGCAAGAGTGGTGATTAGTGCCGCTCGGGCTTCGGCACTGACTCCGTGAAAGAGAGTGGCCGCTGCGCTGTTTGTGAGGAGGTCCGACATTAATCTTTTAGTTGTTGAAGCGCGTGCTCGGCGGCGGCCGATTCGGCGGACTTTTTGGAGCGACCGCAGCCGCGCCCTAGTTCTTTGCCGTCGAGTTTCACGACCGCACTGTAAGTGCGCGCATGCTCGGGGCCTTCCTCTGGCAGTGCTTTGTAGTCTGGTACCGCACCGCTATGATGCAGTTGCGTCCATTCTTGTAGGCGTCCTTTCGGATTGCCAAATCCACCGTTGCTTTGAGCTTTCTGTATGGCGTCGCCGAGGGCTTGCAGGATGAAGATGCGAGCGGCTTCGATACCGCCGTCCAGATAAATCGCACCAATCAAGGCTTCAAAGGCATCTTCGAGCATGCCGGCGCTTGGCTCAGTGTGGTGTTGGCGCTGTGCTTGGCTAACTTGTAATAATGAGCCGACTCCGAGTGTCCGCGCATGGGCGGTCAGCGCCTTACCATTGACGAGGCTGGCACGGCTATGATCGAGCGCACCTTCGTCAAATTCTGGTTTATTTTGGTAGAGTGTTTCTGCGACGATTAGGTCGAGTACGGAATCGCCAAGGAATTCAAGGCGTTGGTTATCGCCCTGTTCGAGGTCACAGCTTGGGTGCGTGAGGGCGAGGTCCAGCAAAGTGATATCAGTGAAGTGGTAACCGAGCTGTTGTTCAAAAAGGTTCAATGGGTGCGTCATGGGCAGTTTATTTAGGTATCGTGGCTTTCAGCTTGCACGAAATGTTATTTATGAATTATTCTATGCTTGTCTAAAGCAACGGCGATACAATGCCGAAAATAGAGTCAGCAGCTATTAATAAACTACCTTTGCCTAAACAAAAAACTATAAAAAACGGGGCCAAAATATTTGTCCTCGACACTAACGTTCTTCTCCATGACCCCCAGTGTCTACACAAGTTTGAGGACAATACAGTTGCCATTCCAGTCGAAGTTCTGGAAGAACTCGATCGCAAGAAATCTGCTCCAGGGGAGTTAGGATTTTCTGCCCGTAAGATTCATCGAGATCTGCGATCGCTATTTGACGAGGAGCTCGCTGTCCCGCCCGAAATGAAGGGGCAGGGTAATTCCGCCCTCAGCTGCGATCTACCAAATGGTGGTCGCTTGATTGTAGTGATCAACGACTATTTTGTATCTGGCGAGAATCAGAGCGAGGGCATGAATCGCCTGCGCGCAACGCTGGTTGATATGGAAAAAATGGACAGCCGTATTTTGGCGTCTTGCTTTTTTCTCAAGGAAGTGTGCACGGAGTGCCGTGTGATCTTAGTGAGTAAAGACGCCAATATGGCGCTCAAGGGCATCGCACTGGGTCTCGAAGTGCAGGACTACATGAACGATAAGGTCAAAACGGCCAATATCGGTGGCGGCATCAAGACAATTGTAATCGAGGACGTTGAATATGAGCGCTTCATTGACGAACATGGAGTCGATCTGACGCCGGAGCTAACCAGCCATCTGTATATCAATGAATATATTTATCTGAGTAACGGTGATTTTCGCGAACCCGCGCGCTACCGTGGGGACGGTCAAATCGACGGGTTGATTCTAGGCAGTGGAGTGGGGATTAAGATTCCAAAAGGTATCCGCATCAATCCGCTCAACGAGGAGCAGCGTATGTTGATGGATGCTTTACTTGACGAAGACATTAAGCTGGTCACCTGCATGGGCAAGGCTGGCACGGGTAAGACTTTAGTTTCGATTGCAATGGCTCTGTATCAGGCAATTGGCGAAGATAACCTGTATGAGCGTGTCTTTATTACCCGTCCTTTGGTGCATATCGGTAAAGACACCGGTGCGTTGCCTGGTACCTTGGAAGAAAAAATGGCGCCATATATTGCGCCATTTTATGATAATTTAGAAGTGCTTTTTAGTAATCGGAAAGTGATTAAACGTCCGGCAGCAGATCCAGATCAAGCCAAGTTAGAGCGTATTACTTCGAATCGTAAGCGTAAGAAAGCGATGACGAAAATGGCGAAGCAATCCGTGCATGCGGAAAAGGAAGAAGATGATTCCAAGCAACCGCGCAAGCCGTATCAATTTCTGTTCGATTATGGCATGGTCGAAGTGGAGGCGATGACCTACATCCGTGGTCGTTCGCTTGCCGATACGATTTTTATCATTGATGAGGCTCAGAATCTCACGCCGCACGAAGCAAAGACCGTGGTGAGTCGCATGGCTGAGGGGTCAAAAGTGATTTTACTCGGCGATCCGTATCAGGTGGATAACATGTTTCTCGATGCCATGTCGAATGGACTGGTGCACACTGCGCAGCGCCTGAAGGGCACGGAAATTACCGCCCACTTGGAGTTGACCACAGGCGTGCGCTCGGAGCTAGCCGATCTTGCTGCGGATCTGTTGTAGCGACCCAGCATTGAAAGGCGAGTTAATTAGTGTGACTCGCTCTGGAGCCATTGCCAATCGGAGAACATTGCCGCTTGGCCGATATGTTTGCCACTTGAGTCACAAAGCGACCAGATGCGAGCTGAATCGATATAAAAACGCCGGCCGCTGGCACTGATTCGTATGCCACGGTAGTCTGCAGAATAACCTTTGGTAGTGACTTCATTGAGTAACTTTTGGCGTTCGTCGCGGTGCATCGGTTCTGCGGAGAACCGCGAGGGCAGAGCAGTCAGTGTGGCCCAATCCATTTCGAAGAGTGTCTGTGCGGCGTTGTTACCGTAGTTAAATATGGGGTCTGACTGTGCGTCGTGCGAGAGCACCACAAAGGCTGCTTCCATTAATCGATCTGCCTGATGATTCCCCATTTTGATCAGCTCGGCTCCAAAGCAACGATAATAGTTTTTGAGTAGTAACTCGGTATGAGACCGGAGATCCATAGCTGCCATTGGGGTTGGTCGTGAGCCGCGTCAATTGAACGTCGGGTCTTATTCCACCGGCAACAGGTGGGACTGAATCTTTTGCAACAGCGACTTCTGACCGCTGGTCAAAGAGGCGGCGTCCTTCAATTGACCGAGGTATCGGCTAGCCCGCTTGCTGTCGTTGTTTTGCAGCGCGGTGCTGGCTTTGCGGGTCAGAGCGGACAAATCAGGTTTTTTAAAGTCAAAATTGCGTTTCAGTATTATTGCGGAAAGTCGGTTTTTGACATCGTTCCAAGTTTGCACTTGAGAAGGCTTGAGAGCTGCGGATTTGATCTGATTGTAATAATCAAATGCGCCCAAGTAGTTCTCTGTATTGAAGCTCTTAAGTAAGCCTTTGGCTGCACTCGTCGCTTGTTCATTGCCATTGAAAGATCTGAGCAGGTCGTTGCCCATCGATAACAGCTCGCTGCCGCCACTGATAGCCTCGGTGGCTTTATTGGTATATTTACTGAGGTCTAGTGCGTTGGCTACTGGTATGGTGAGCGCGCAGATTACGACGGTCGAAAGGATGTGATAGATCTGTTTCATTTAAATGTCAGTTACGTTTACTTATCTAATTTTTCGGCGGCCTCTTGTTCGATACGTTCGATGTATTCGGAGACGTTACAAGTGAGCATACGTGTGCTGCCGGGAGAAACTTCAAGTACCTTATTGACCACGCCATCGAGGAAGGAACGGTCATGACTGACGAGGATCACGGTGCCTTCAAAAAGGTTGATCGCTTCCTGCAACACTTCTTTGGATTTGATATCAAGGTGATTGGTCGGTTCGTCCAAAATCATGCAATTCGCCGGGTGCATGAGCATCTTGGCCAGAGCGACGCGATTCTTTTCACCACCAGAGAGGACAGAGGTTTTCTTGAGCGCTTCGTCGCCGCTGAAGAGGAGCGCTCCCAGTGCACCGCGTGGATTTGCGTCGTCGTTGCCGATCGCGGCCGTTTCGACTTCTTCGAGCACGGTGTTGGCTGGGTTGAGCTCTTCGGCTTGTGACTGTGCAAAGTAGCCGAGCACGGTGTTGATGCCCTTATCAACGGTGCCGCCTTGGAATACTTCGATGCCTGCCATGATACGGGCGAGAGTAGACTTACCTGCGCCGTTGACTCCGACAACTGCAATGCGATCGCCCTTGTCGATGCGCAGGTCGAGACCGTCAAAAATAACATTATCGCCGTAGGCTTTTTCCAGACCGGTGATAGTGATCACCTTGGCGCTGGCAGGGGGTGATTTTGGGAAGCGGAAGAACATCTTCTTTTCATCACGTGGGATGGTGATCAGCTCCATCTTGTTGAGCGATTTGATACGACTCTGAACCATACTCGCTTTTTTAACGTTGGAGCGGAAACGAGTGATCCAGTCTTTGACTTCTTTGATTTCCTTTTGCTGGTTGGCGTAAGCTTTACGCAGGACTTCAAGGCGCTTGTCAGTCTCGGTGACGTAGTAGCTGTAGTTGCCCTTGAAGCTGTTGAGGTCACCGAGCTTGAGCTCGAGTGTGCGGTCGGTGACTTCGTCGAGGAAGGCACGGTCGTGTGAGATCACGATGAGTGCGCCTTGATAGTGCTTGAGGTATTGCTCGACCCAATGCTGAGAGATAATGTCCAAGTGATTCGTCGGTTCATCGAGAATGATGAGGCTAGGGTTTTGCAGCAACAGTTTCGCCAGGGCGATTCGCATCTGCCAACCACCCGAGAACTCGCCGGTATCGCGGTCAAAGTCGGTCGCCTTGAAGCCCATGCCCATGAGAATGCGCTCGACGCGGGACTTCATTTTGTGCGGCTCGTGGTCTTCGAGTTGCTGCTCCCATTCGCCCATCTGGTCGATCAGGTCGTAGTAGGCATCTTCGGAGGTGTCCATCTCCAGCATTTGTTCTTCGGCTTGATCTATCTTCTTTTGCAGTTCGAGCACATCGCCAAAGGCGCTCTCGGCTTCCTTAAAAAGAGTGTTTCCAGAGACGGAAATGCCGTCCTGGGGAAGGTAGCCGATACTGACGTAGTCTGGTTTGTCGATGGAGCCGGATTCGGCCTCAAGTTCACCCATGAACATGCGTAGCAGTGTGGTCTTGCCAGAGCCGTTTGAGCCGACTAAAGCGATGCGATCACGGGCGCCGATAACGGTGTTAATTGTATTAAAAAGTGTCTTCTTGCCGAAGTGGTGAGAGATTTGATTGATCGTGATCATTTTTGGAAAGTGGGAAGGTGTGAAGATGTGCGAAAGTATGAAGGTGGCAAAGTGACAAGATACTGAAAGGCGGAGGATGTAAGCAGGTCGTCTCTGGATGGCAAAGAAAAAGGAGTGTGGCAGTTCTAGGGAATTGATGCCTTTCTCGCGGGAGGGATGACCTCCGTGTCGTCCGCGCTGGGATAACTAGGGCGCGTGCCAATCTGAATCGGTCCACGCGAAGGTGGCACCCTCCCGTTGTCATTGCCGTCCAGCCACAAAAAAGCCCGAGGCGCTTAAAGCGCTCGGGCTGAGTGAAGTATGGTATGATTGGCTTAGAACCTCTTTATGCACCGTCTGTATCGCAATTGGAGCATTGGCTGCCCCCTTTGCCCCCTTTGCCGCGTTTTTTATGTGCGGCTTTGAGCTCGTCTTTGGTCAGTTGCCCGTCGTCGTTGGAATCGATCTTGTTAAAGTGCTCGACGAGTCGTTTCGCACCAGCGCTTTCGACTTCTTCGATCGAAAGCTGCTCGTCGCCGTTTAAGTCAGTGTTGGCGAAGCGCTCGCCGCGTTCTGCATGGTTCGGTCGGTCTTTGCGTTGGCTATCTTGGTCGCCGCCACCAGCGATGGATCTGTCTTCGGCTTGAGCGAGTGCAGAAATGAGGCAAGTCACGAGTGCTGCGAGGAGGAGGCTTTTTAATTTCATAATGTATTTAATTTGTGGTTTCGCAGCGCTTGGTTGGCTGCTTGACGTATACATCGTGAGTATCGCTGAAAAGTTTCAGCGATAGAGTAGAAGTGGGATACTGCCGCTTCTAATTGTTCGGGTAAATGGGTGGAAGCCACTTCTACTTTAAGCCAAATTCGGCAGTTCATTAAAGCTCAGTTTCTTAAACCGTTAATTGACGTAAATCCTATCAACTGCCAAAATAGCGAATTGGTAGGAGCAGGTAACCATTTTAAGAAGCTAATCAAGCGATTAAACAGCAAGTGTTTATGGTATCTCATTAACGTTTATTAATGGTTCAACTTATTTTTTTAGATTTAAGCTGAGATATTGCTGATAGAAGCGCCGAGCTAACGCAGGCCCGCGCAAGCACGGACGCCACATTTGGCCTGTGCGATTACGCCTCCAATCCTTCTGCGATCGCTGCATTTTGCAGTGCGTTGATTTCGGTGATGCCCTTGGCCCCGAGGTCGAGGAGGGTGTTGAGCTCTTCGCGTGTGAAGGTGGCTTCTTCGCCGGAGCTTTGCACTTCGACGAATTTACCGGTGCCTGTCATTACGATGTTGGCATCGACGGTGGCGTCTTTGTCTTCGGGGTAATTGAGGTCGAGCACGGGTGTATCTTGATACACGCCAACGGAGACCGCGGCCACGGATTCGTTAAACGGATTTTCGATCAGCTCACCTTTTGCAATGAGTTTTTGAATGGCAATTTGAGCGGCGACATAAGCTCCAGTGATCGATGCGGTGCGAGTGCCGCCGTCGGCTTGCAGTACATCGCAATCGATCCAAATCGTCTTACCTGTGAGTTTTTTGAGGTCGAATACGGCGCGCAGTGAGCGGCCAATGAGGCGCTGGATCTCGATGGTTCGACCGTCGGCCTTGCCGGCGCTGATATCGCGTCGCTTGCGATCGAGTGTGCTGTAGGGCAGCATCGAATACTCGGCAGTCATCCAGCCACCTTCGACCTTTTGAGCGCGCATCCAGCCTGGCACGCGGTTGTCGATCGATGCGGCGCAGATCACGCGGGTGTCGCCAAAGCTTACGAGCACGGAGCCGAGCGCATGTGGGGCGATGCCCGTCTCGAATGTAATCGTGCGAAGTTCGTCGATTGCGCGGTTATCAGGACGGGCGAAAGGTGTGTTGGTTTGGTTGGACATTTTTAAGAAGTTGGAAAGTGGAAAGGTTGGAAAGTGAGAATTGGACGGTCTAATTCTACTCTTAAACAGTCGTCCCGTGTGAGGAGATTGGGATTAGGAGTAAGATTAAGGTCTTTCAGGCTTCGGCCGCTGTTTGTTTGGAAGTGAGGGCTGGTAAATAGCGTTCACGGGCCAAGCGCCAGAAGATTAATAAAAATGCGGTAAGTGGAATCGCTAGGACCATGCCCATGATGCCGCCCAGAGCGACGCCCCAAAAGAAAATGGAAAAGATGATGAGCATTGGCCCCATTCCGGTTTTATCGCCCATGATGCGTGGGGTGAACACGTAGTCGGTGAGCAGCTGGCCGATGATGAAGACGACTGCGCAGAGGCCGATCAAACTGGTGCCGCCTCCGTCTTGAAAGTAGGCGAGTGGAAGCACGGTAAGTATGCCGAGCATGGTGCCTAGGTAAGGGATGATGTTGAGCAGACCAAGGATGAGCCCTAGAGCGATACCGAAATTGAGGCCGACGATTCCGAAGCCGACTGCCAGTACGGTGCCTAGCAGGAGTCCTATGATGATTTGCCCACGGAAGAATGCGATGAGGATGTCGCTGAACTGGCGGCAAAGAAAGACGATATCGTTGCGGCGTTCGTCTGGGAGGAAGCTGAGCTGTTTTTCAATGTCGTTCCACACGTTGCGGTTGCCATTGAGAATGAAGAATAGGTAAACGGGGATGATTGCGTAGGCCGCAATTTTGGCAAAAATGCTACCTATCAAGCCACCGATTGAACCGCCAATCGTGCTGATTTTTTCTGGAAGAGCCTGAAGTCCGCTCGTGATCGATTCAGAGTGTGTGGCGACCATGTTCTGCACGTATGCTTGTGGTGTTTGGCCGAGCTTGGTATGAAGCCATTGCCATGCGGCTGGCGCCTTTTCTTGCAAGAATTGATAGAAATTGTCGCGTATGCTTGGCACTGCATGGATGAACTCTGCGCCTTGGCGAAACAAGATTGGCAGCAGTAGCATGGTGATGGTTGCGATGACCAGCAGCACTAGCAAGTAGAGCAGAATGATGCCTTGAGTTTTGGAGAGCCGGGTATGTTTCTCGCATAGGGTAATGATCGGCCGCAACAGTGTGGCGAGGATCGCAGCGATCGCGAGTGGTAGCAGTATATCTTTAAATGTGTGGATAAATATCTGCAGCACGACCAACAGCGAACAGGCCGTGGCGATGAGCAGTATCAGGGCGAAGGCAGTCGCACCCGCGGCAATAATTCGTTTTTGGTAGGGAGACAGGGAGGGCGATTTGAGGTCAGGCATAGCGGTGTGTGAGTTTAAGCTGTAACAGACTACCTTTTAAAGTCGAGCGTGGGACTGTGGTGCTGCTTGACTAAGTGATTACATAGCCGCAGGCAGCGCAACTGAGCACCACTAGCCACGCTGGAGCCTTAAATCGACTCAGCGCGATAAAGGCGCCAGTTGCCAGCACGATATCGGTCCAGCGTTGCACGCCGTGCGCCCAGACCGGATTGATTAAAGCAGCGAAGAGTAGGCCGACGACAGCGGCATTGGCACCAATCAGTCCGGCTTGTGCCCAGACTTTGTTTCGAAAGGTATTCCACAGTGGTAGCAGGCCAATGAGTAGCAACATCCCTGGCAGGAAGATCGCGAGCAGTGCGATTGCGCCACCAATCCAGTGTGGCGAGGTGGCTTGGCTGGCGGTGCCGAGAAAGGCCGAGAGCGTGAACAGCGGGCCGGGCAGTGCTTGCGCCGCGCTATAGCCAGCTAGGAAGTTGCTTTCCGATACGAGGCCGCCAGGCACCACGCTATCATGCAATAAAGGAAGCACCACGTGACCGCCGCCGAAGACCATGGCACCCGCTCGGTAATTCATCCCATAAATTGCGCTACTTGCATCCGGCGATACCAGCAGTGAGGCGGTTAGCAGCACGCAAAAGCTCGTGAGTGCGATGCACATCGTGCGCTTGCTAACCAGTTGCTGTGCGCCGTGCAGTTCTGGCTTGTCTAGGTTTGAGTTGCGGAACAGGGCATTGCCGATCGCGATGCCCAGTAAAATGACGCCGACCTGTATCCATAGACCATCGACAGTCAGGGTGAGTGCTGCACAGCCAACTGCGATTGCGATGCGAGGCCAGTCGGGGCATAGTTTCCTGCCTAAATCGAGCACTGCTTTGGCGACCACAGCGACGGCTGCGATGAGGAGTCCGTGAATCAACGGAACGGCACCATCACCAATTACGCCTAGTCCGTAAGCACAGGCGATCATCATGAGCGCCGACGGCATTGTGAAGCCCAGCCACGCGGCACATGCCCCGCGCAGTCCGCCGCGCTGCCATGCAATGGCGAAGCCCAACTGACTGCTCGATGGGCCAGGTACGAATTGGCAAAGCACCAGCAGCTCTGAGTAGTGCGCTGCTGTTAGCCATTTACGGCAACTGACGAACTCTTCCTTAAAGTAGCCGAAGTGAGCCACCGGTCCGCCGAACGAGAGACAACCGAGTCGGAGGTAAATCAGAAAGATCTTCAGAGCGGAGAGTGGCTGTTGTGTCGACATGAGCTGAATTAGGACCGATCGGATGCTTTTTTCAAGAATTGAAGAGTTGGGTTGAACTTTTGCCGACAACACGCACTGTGCTGCGATCATGGACATCGAGACATTCCCAAATCCGAATCAAGAGCGCAATTACACCATCCAGCATATCCAGGAGGAGTTCACTTCCACTTGCCCAATGACTGGTCATCCAGACTACCACGCCGTGGTTTTTAGCTATGCGCCCGATGAGCTCTGCATCGAGCTAAAGGCGATGAAGCTCTACCTGCACGATTATCGCAACAAGGGGATTTTCTTCGAAGCGGCGACCAATAAAATATTTGAGGATCTATTTGCTGTGACTAAGCCTCGCTGGGCACGGCTCGAGACGATTTGGCGTGGCCGCGGCGGTATCCGCTCCAACTTGATCGTTGAGGCACAGCAAGACGGCTACGACGGTCCAAAGACTGTGCCGTTTGCTAGTTAGGCAAGCATGGCAGACCTTCTTCCTGCCTATTAATTACTTTTAATTAAGCGACTTCGAAGATCGCTTGGATCTCGACGGTGGTGTCCAAAGGAAGGCCGGTGACTGCGACGGCTGCGCGAGTGTGTCGGCCGCGTTCGCCGAGGATCTCGACCATGGTGTCGGACGCGCCGTTGATGACGGCGGGACTGTCGGCAAAACCGGGCACACCATTGACGAAGCCATTGAGCTGCACGACGCGGGAGACTTTGTCGAGGTCGCCAAGGTGACCTTTGGCCACGGCGAGAAGATTGAGCGCACAGACGCGGGCGGCGGCTTGGCCGTAGGCGAGGTCACGGGTTTCACCGATTTTACCCGTGTGGGTCATCTCGCCGTTGATCAGACAAATGGCTCCAGAAATGTAGAGCAGGTTGCCGACTTGCATGGCCGCGACGTAGTTACCAGCTGGTGCAGGTGCGATTGGAAGTTCGATGCCGAGTTCGGCTAAGCGTTGGTCAGTAGTCATGTGAGTGTGGTTGGTTGTCAGCTGCTTGTTGGTCGGAGAAAAAAGCGAGATGCTTGTCTAACAATTTTCAATCGGATACGGCTGTTCGCCTTCACTACGCGCAATCGCGACAGCGCCGACGGTATCGCTAAAGACGTTCACTGAGGTGCGGCACATATCGAGGATGCGGTCCGTCACCCATACCACGCCGATCGCTTCGACGGGTAGCCCGACTGCGGGGAGAATGACGGCAATAGCCACTAGACTGGCGGCTGGAATCCCGGCGACACCGATACTGGTGGTGAGGGCCAGAAAGACGACGAGTAGCTGATCGCCGATGCCGAGTGCGACTTGGCCGGTGGATGCGTAGAGTTGTGCGATAAAGAGCACGACGACGCATTCGTAGAGTGCGGTGCCGTCCATATTCACCGTCGCGCCGAGTGGCAAGGTGAAGGAGCAGGTCTTTTTCGAAATCTTGGCACGCGTTTCGACGGTTTCAATAGTCAGCGGTAAAGTGGCAGACGAACTGGCGGTGGAAAACGCGGTGAGCAGCACGGGTGCCATCTCTTTATAGTGTGTGATCGGGTTGACCTTGCCGATAAACTTGAGCACTAGGGCGAGGTTGATGAAAAAATGAATCGCCAGAGCTAAAACTACAGTGATGAAGAACCAGAAAATCGCGCCGATGAGGTCGCCGATGGGCGCGTTGAACAACACTGGGGTAACCAGGCCGAATACGCCGAACGGCGCGAAACGAATGATGAAGTCGGTCAGCTTCAGCATCACTTCCTGGGCGCTCTCCCAGAACTTTTGCTGTGTCTCGCGTTGTGTCTCGGGCAACTTGCCGATGAAGGCGCCGAACAGTAGCGAGAAGGTGATGACGCCGAGCAGTTGGCCATTGTTGGTCGCCGCATCAACAATATTGGACGGAAACATGCGCAGAAAGATATCAAATAGGTCGCTGCTGCTACGGCCTTCGACCTTGCTCATTAATCCTTCGTTGAGGGCAGTTTCGCTGCCGCGACCAAGCATGGCCGTGGCCGTCTCGGCATCAATATTACCGGGGCCGATGAGATTCACCGCGACTACGCCGACGATGACTGCCGCAGCTCCACTGCAGGTGTAATAAAGAAAGGTCTTAAACCCCATACGGCCGACGCCTTTTTCAGCGCCAAGATGCATGACTCCGCTGATGATGGACGCGACGATCAATGGCACGATGACCATCTTCAATGCGTTCATGAAGAGCGTGCCGATGAATTGGCAAAAGACTTCGACGTTACTGCTAAACGCTCCGTCAATGTTGGGCATGAGGACACATGCAAACAGTGTGGCAAGTGCCAGTGCGAGTAGTATCTGCCAGTGCAGTTTCCAGTGAATGGGGTTCATTATGCTGAGGGGTTGAGGTTATGGGAGTCGACGGGCAAGTGTTTGCCAGTATTCGATGGCGAGTTCTTCAGGCCGAACGGTCGCTTTGACTCCTTCTGCTACAATAGAATCGAACCACTCACGTGCTTCGGGTAGTGGATCGCGTTGGCAAAGTGCACCGAGCTGTTTGCGGCGTTGGGTAAAGATACGACGGATGCATTCGCGTGCGACTTTCGAAAAATGTACCGCGTCCTCGCGTAGATCCAAACGCAGTAGTGCGGAATCGACTTTTGGTGCGGGGTGGAAACATTTTGCGGAAACGAGGTGCTTGCTATGTGCGGTATAGACTGACTGCAGAAAAATTGAAATGGCTCCGAACGCTTTGCTGCCATGCTTGGCGATGTAGCGGTCGGCGGCTTCTTTTTGTAGCATCAGCACCATGCGCTGTGGGAGAGGTCCTGAGATTATGGCTTCCATCCACGGCGTGGAGACGGCGTAGGGAAGATTGGCGACGATCTTGAAGCACGCTTCGGCTTGTTCGATCGGCAACTCGGCACGCGGGTAGTCGAGGCAGTCACCTTCGATTAAATGTAAGTTTGGCTGCTCGGGGAGTACGTTGGTGCGGATATGCTCGGATAGAGTCCTATCGCGCTCCACTGCCCAGACAGTTGCTCCTGTGCTGAGAATGGCGCGCGTGAGGGTGCCAAGCCCTGGGCCGACTTCGACGACATGGCTGCTGGCGTCAATGTCCGCCATCTCGACCGACTTGCGCACGATGTTGCCATCAACGAGGAAGTTTTGTCCCAACTTTTTGTTTGGGAAATGCGCGAGCTCATCAAGCAGCGCGCGGGTTTGTTTGGGGCTGAGTGGCATTATTCGGAAAAGTATAAAGGTGGGAAGGCGGGAAAGTATTCAAGTATGCAGGTGGTGGATTCTACTTTCCCACTTTTCTACTTTAACACCTCTATACTCTCTTAAGCGTTGTGAAACGCTTCGATCAATCTATCTGTGTCTTCGGAGCGCATTAGGGCTTCGCCGACGAGGATCGCATCGGCTCCGCATTCGCTAGCGCGTTCGGCATCTTCAATGTCAAAAATACCGCTTTCGCTGATTTTAATGATATCGTCAGGGATTTGTGGTATCAGTAATTCTGATACGGATAGGTCAGTCTTGAAACGCTTGAGATCGCGATTGTTGACGCCGACTATTTTTGGATCGAACTTAAGTGCTTTTTCGAGTTCACGCTCTTCGTGAATCTCGTAAAGAGCGTCGAGCCCAGCCAGTCCAGCCGCGTCTCGCAGCGCTTTAATCTCGTCGTCTGCGAGTGCGCGCACGATGATTAAAATGCAGCGCGCGCCGCCCTCAGCCGCTTCGACGACTTGCACCGGGTGCACCATAAAGTCTTTGCGTAAACAGGGCACCTTGCGTTCGTGAACTTCGAGAAATTCGACGACATCCCAGAGGTCTTGAAGGCTGCCACCAAAATAATCCGTATCAGTGAGGATTGAGAGACAGTCGGCTTCGGCGTTAATATATTTACGCGCTTGGTCGACGGCATTTAGGGCGGCATCTGAAATTTCGCCAGCCGAAGGGGACTTGCGCTTGATCTCGGCGATTACCGAAAGGCGGTCGTTTCGGGCGAGGGCTTTGAGGAAGCTGCCGCCTTGGCGCTGCATGTCGGCGAGTCGTGAGAGTTCCGAATCGCGAATTGGGCGTATCTGGTTGCGTAGTGCGTGCCGCTTGGCGGCCATGATCTCGGCTAGTTTATCCATCTAAATGAACATCGAACGTTAAACGTCGATCTTTCAACCCCGAATTTGGCTTAATTGAATGTTCCGGTGCGAGATTATGTAAAGGAGTGAGGGCGACTCGCCCTCGTTGTTGAATTAATGTGGGCGACTCGCTCACACTCCTTTAACTGATCAGTTCCCTCGCCGTGCGGTCACCCAGTCGATGAGTTTCTCGGGTTCGTCTTCGTAGGCCCATACGGCGCGAAGGAATTCTGCAGGATGAATATTATTGGCTTTGAAGAAACGTCGGTCGCCGCCGCAGCCATACATCGTTTCGGGGGGCAATTCGCCGCGTAGTTTGGCGATGGCCTTCGGCATGATGCGAGGGAGCCAGACAATGCCGCGCACTTCGAGGTCTTTGGCCGGTAAGGTGTTGCTGTCGAGGATGTACGTGGAGGCTTGACCGTTTTGCTGGTTAAGAAAGTAGTCGCGGCGTGCGTCGGATACTAGCAGAAAGGTGGCGAAATCGATCTCGGCACCGCCGAGATGGTCTTCGACTGGGTCATAGACGTCCATGGCGTTGAGGCCGATGGAGGCGAGTTCGGCGAGTGTGGTTGCGTCGAAATAGCTGTCAGGTGTACGGTTGCTGTCTTGGTATTGAGCGACTGCCTCGTCCCAAATGGCTTGCAGGCGTGTTGAGTAGTTGGGGTGTTGCATATGTTTATTTTTCGTTTTGTGGGTGAAAGCCGGCTTTCCATTTAGCGACGCTGACACAGATGGGTTGCTCGCCGTTGGCGAAGAACCATGAGTCGATCGCGTAATGAGCGTTATTCGCAATCTCGATAATTGCTGCGCTGTTATGCGGGTATTGTAGCTGGGCGAAACCGCGATGCTGAGGGTGGCCGACACGGTGGTAATGGATCAGCCCGTCTTGCTGTAATAGCAACAGAGCGACAGTAGTGTTGGCAGCTTCGGCGATGCAGTCTAGCTGCGGGCCTTGACTACCTTTTCGTTGGTTCTTGGCAAAGTCGCTTGAAGTGCCGTTTTTCTCGCCGACCAAGGTCTCGATTGCCGCGACTGCGATAAGCAAGCGTTTGCGCTCTTCGGCGGCATTCTGCTGAGCTGGCTCAAAGATGGCGCGGATGCTGTGCCATTCCGGTTCGGAGTAGGATAGGCGTGACAGCTGACGACAACCTGCGGAAGCACAGGTTTCAAAATCGCTAATTTCCGGCGATTTCAACTCGTAATAACTCAGATAGAACTGCGGGTTGCGGGTCAACGTGCTGCAGCCAGCAACGAGTATGATACCAATGAGTAAAAAGGTCAGCTGCAGGCGTCGCATGACTACTTCCTATACTTCAGCGATGCTGCAATAAAGTTAGCAAACAGTGGATGCGCTGCGTGCGGCTTAGACTTGAATTCCGGGTGGAATTGCACTCCGACGTACCACGGGTGCTCGGCGATTTCAACGATTTCGACAAGGTCACGTTCAGGGTTGATTCCTCCAACCCGCAGGCCTTTGGATTCGAGTTGCTCGCGGTAGTCGTTATTAAATTCAAAGCGGTGGCGATGACGTTCATCGATCATTTCAGTGCCGTAGGCATCGAAGCTGAAGCTGTCTTTGCTAAGTTTGCAAGGGCAGGAGCCGAGGCGCATGTTGCCGCCCTTGGTAGTGAGCTCTTTTTGGTCTGCCATGATGGTGATCACTGGATGCGGTGTCTGCGGATCAAACTCAGAGCTGTTAGCGTTTTCCAAGCCTGCGACATGACGCGCATATTCGATCACCGCGATTTGCATCCCTAGGCAAAGGCCGAAATAAGGCACATTGTTTTCGCGGGCAAACTGTGCAGCAGCTATTTTACCCTCGGTGCCACGGTCGCCGAAGCCACCAGGAATCAGAATGCCATCGAGTGAGCCGAGGAATTTCTTTGGATCCTTTTCGATCTCTTCTGCGTCGAGGCGAACGATGCGCACCGCAGTGTCGTTGGCGATACCTGCGTGAATGATTGATTCGTAAACAGATTTGTAAGCGTCTTGCAGCTCGATGTATTTACCGACAACGCCAATTTCGACCTTGTGGCTAGGCGCTTTAAGGCGACGCACGACGTCGTGCCAAATCTTCATGTCGCAGTCGGGGGCATCGAGTCTCAAATGTTCGATGACTAAATCGTCGAGGTTTTCTGCTTTGAGTGCGAGTGGCAGTTCGTAAATCGATGTCTCGACGTCTTGCTCTTCAATCACCGATTTAACCGGCACATTACAGAACATGGAGAGCTTTTGGCGCATCTCATTGGTCATCGGTTCTTCGGTGCGGCAGACTAAGATGTCGCATTGAATACCAATTTCGCGAAGTTTGGCGACGCTCTGTTGGCTGGGCTTGGTCTTCAATTCGCCAGCGGCTTTTAAGTAAGGGAGCAGGGTGCAGTGTAGGAATAGTACATCCTGGCGACCGACCTCGAGGGCGAATTGGCGCATCGCTTCGAGAAAGGGCAGGCCTTCAATATCACCGATGGTGCCGCCAAGTTCAGTAATGAGCACGTCGACGTCCTCGCTGCCACCGTCGTAGATGCGCTGTTTAATTTCGTTGGTGACGTGTGGAATGACTTGAACGGTAGCACCGAGGTAATCGCCGCGGCGTTCCTTTTTGATGACTCGCTCGTACACCTGACCTGATGTGAGGTTGTTGAGCTTGCCGAGTTTTCCTGAGGTGAAACGCTCGTAGTGGCCGAGGTCTAGATCAGTTTCCGCGCCGTCGTCCAACACATAGACTTCACCATGCTGAAAGGGGCTCA
>Ga0209557_1000544_pt1 | contig 22224 bp, 14 predicted proteins | sample SaaInlV_120m_DNA_4_FD_184672 | JGI IMG/M metagenome (GOLD analysis project Ga0209557, IMG submission 184672) | Marine microbial communities from expanding oxygen minimum zones in the Saanich Inlet - Saanich Inlet SI074_LV_10m_DNA (SPAdes) (version 2) | ecosystem: Environmental > Aquatic > Marine... | reverse complement strand
GTCTTTTCAGAAGGTTTTTGATAGGGTGCATAGAGAAACATATACGTTCCAGGACCATGACCTAGCAACGGGCGGTCATTAAACATGCGAAGCGCCGAATTCCAGCGGTTGATTCTTTCCAAATTAGAGGCGTCTGTACTAACGTTGGTTACAGAGGCCACGTGCTCATTTAGATTATCAGAAGAATCGGTTCTATTGCGCTCAAATTTTGAAGTGATGTAGGAGAAGTTGAGGCCTGCAATTAAAAGTACGAGAAAGGTAAGTGACCAGACTTGTGATCGGGATAATTTCAAAACGTAAACCATGTAAACCAACCCTGAGCCAACTAGAGAAAGCCAGGCGGCACGGGTGTAACTCAAGACTATGGCAATCGTTAAAATCACTAGCAAAAGAATGGCTACTGCGTTTATACCCCACGAGCTTTTACGAAAAGCAAGAAAGAGTGCCGCTGGGTAGAACATAGCGAGAACGGCACCGTAAGAAGTGTGCTCTTTAAACAAGGGAAACATGACCCATGTAGAGGTCTTTTTGGTAAATCCATACTGACTGTGTACGAATAAGGTGTAGATGGTTGCGGCAACCAACGGAACGAGAAACAACCAAAGAAAGATTTCTTTGTTGCGGTCGTTCTTTAAGAATAGATGCGCTAGGACGAAGTAATAAGGAACAATAAACCAAATGCGAGAAACCCATTGTTTTAGAGAGACTAGGGGCAATTCCGAAGTGATTGATGTTAACCCCATCCAAGCCAAATAAAAGTAAATCGCTATGCTGATGGGGTGACGAAGTATGCGTTTATCATACTCTGCAAAGAAGAACATCTTAACCAGGGTGATGAAAGTGATCAGCACCAACAAAGGTTCTGTTGGCACGGACAACCCCGAACCGCCCGTAAGATCTTCGAGCGTTACGGACAAGGGCGTTGCGAGAACAACGAACCACATGGCCCAATCTAATCGGTACAAGGTGAGCCACACCACAAATAATGCGGGCGGAATGAGGAAAGCATACCACTGTTCGAACATCACTCCTAGCGCGACGAGCGGCAGAGTGATCCCGATGAGCCAATAATTGGCCCTTTTAGTGGTCTGCAGTGAATCTAGCACAATACTAGGCCTGCTTCTTTAATTCCTGCAATGTCCCGCGAACGAGCAACAGGAATGCGACCATAATGAAAGCAGCGAAACCTACCGCGAGAATAAGAATACTACGTTTTGGATAGGTCTTACGTTCGGCAGGAAATGCTGAATCTACCTTGAAGGTTGCAGGAAGGTTTTGATTGACATCCACCTTCGCTTGATCAAACTTAGTTTTAAGTTTTACTTCCTCTTCTTTCAACAGCTGCAATTCATCGCGTATCGCAACATACTTCCCACCGTATTTTGCCAATGTATCCAGACGACTTTCCAGAGCTTTTACACGAGACAAAGGCGCACCAGCAGCCAATGCAATGGCGTATTGCTCATTGAAAACGGCACTTTGACTTTCGTAATCGTGTACCCCTTTGTAGCGGAGTTCGGTGATTTTACCTTCCATCTTCTGGATTTCACCCTGCAAGCTGTGGTATTCGTTTTTGACAATTTCTAAGCCCATTTCCGCGCGGCTTTTAGAAACTCTGCGTTTGGTCTTGTCTACTAGGAACGAGATGTAATTCGCAATGTCGGCGGCAATTTGAGGATCCGTGTCCATGACATTGATTTCAACCGACATGAATTGGGTACGGGCAAATTCAATTTTGCTTGCGTATTCCTTGAAAAGTTTCGTTCTACGGTATTTTGTGTCTTCATCAATCTCATAATGCGCCATGAGGTCGAACTTTTGAATGACAGAGTCTCTGATTTCACCTGAGTTCAGAATTTGCAAGAGTTGCTCGGCCTGCTGCTCGTCACCGTATTCGAAAATATCTTCATCACCGTATCCGTTCGACTGCGGCAGAAGGGCCTTTGATACCGAATTGGTGGTAGATGGGAAAAGGATAACCTGAGATTCAAAAAGAGGTTTAATGAACTTTGGTCCGCTGAAGGCAACTGCGACCACCATTGCAAGGAATGGGATGCCTAAAAGTGGCTTTCGGTTTTTGTAGAAAAACGCAATCAAATTTGCACTACTGTATTCCATAATTTTCTATTTCCAATGATTTAAATCTTTGCCGGTTAAGGCTTCTAATTGTTCTATTTGTTCAGTAAAAGCTTCTGCTAAAAAGCTTCGTGTTTCGGGGTCCAATTCCGGGGCGGCTACCTGAGTTTTCTTCTTGAGCCAATGCACTAGGGACTTTGGTAGTTTTTCGCGCAGTGGACTTAATGTTCGCATCGCCCATTTGTTAAGGGTTGCGTATTTAGGAACGGCGCCCACATTTAATTGGTCCGTTTGCTGGAGTACAAAAGTAGGCAAGTCCAGGTATTTCATGAGCCCGTCCATCGCCTTTTGCGGATTTGCGGTAAAGTCGTCGTACCAGATAATGTGCAATTGGTCCAGCGGGAAACATTCCAACCAGCGCTGCAACTGATTTGCGTACTGACCCAATTCCAAATAACATTCGTCCTGTCCCCAATGCGCCGGGTGCAATGCTGCCTCACGTTTGAATGCCTGCAGTGGTCCCTCCTGCTCCATTCCATATTTTAGCGCCATGGTGTAATGGCTGTAGGCGCGGTCGATGGGATTGCGTAAAAGCAACACAATTTTCGCATCCGGAGCGTAGTGCCTTAGTTCTACTGGCGCCTTTGCACTGTATAAATAGGCTGTACTTGCATCCAAAAGGTACGTATGCTCAGGGTAGGTAGCAACCGCCTGATCGACCAATTTTTGATAATTTGCCTCACTTTCAACAAATCCAATATGGCGCTCTTCGAGCGGCGCTTTTTTGAAATAGGTGTCTTCATCCCACTGCAACAATCGGTTGTATTGTGTTGTAAATAGCGGTGTACGTAGGTCTGTACTGAAATGGCCCGGCTCTTTGATAGGCAGCGGTGCAATGGCAGGATGCTTGGCCAATGTCGCAGCGAGCGATGTGGTTCCTGATTTTGCTGCACCGATAAGGAAGAGGTTTGCCTTTGGTTTCATCATACCGGATTCTTTTTAGCCAAAAACGGGACGGTGATCAGGCCATGATACTTGTAGACGAGAATCCCCGCCCAGAGGTTCCAGCCAATCATGGTGGATGCCGTTGCGATTGCCGCACCGAGTGGACCCCATATAGGGATGCATAGGGCATTCAGTGCAATATTTACAGTTGCCATCACGAGCATGGTATTGCGTGCACTCTTCTCATAACCGGTCATGTTCAATACGTTAAGAACGGGACCGGCGAAGGCATTGGCTAATTGGCCCAAAGCTAAAATGAGCAGCCATGGATACGCCTGAACCGCTGATTCGACCCCAAACAACCCGATCAACCATGGACCAAGAATAACAATCACCAAAAAAATAGGACCAGCGGTGTACAGGTTCAAGGTTGCCACCCTTTTGGCGAGATGGCCCATTCCTGATCCGCCAGAATGAAGACCGGCAATCATCGGTGTCACAACGGTGTTTAAAGCGAATTGGGCAAAAGTGATTAACGTCGTAATCTTAAAAGCTATTCTGTACACTCCTACGGATTCTTCTGGGAGGTAATAGCTCAGCATTAGTGTATCCGACCAACTCATGACCAAAAAAAGCGCGGAGGAGATCAGCATGGGTGTTGCTGAAGCGAATAATCCAGTTGAATAGGCCTTAGGAATGGGTGCCTGTGGACTACAGAGACACAGAATATGCTGGAAGGACAATAAAAAGAATAATCCACTTAAACCAACGAGTGCTAAAAGGGCCAATTGGGCGCTCCCCATGGTTCCAACACTCCAATCGGACCATGGTGCAACAAGTAACAGTACTGCGATCACTAAATACACCGTTCCGTGTTGGTTCAATGAAAAAAGTAAAGGCTTGTGCAAGCCACGGTAGGCTTCGGCATTGAACAACATTAATGTAAAGGGAACGATAGCGATAGCGGCCGTAGTTAACACAGCCGTTGGCGTCTGATCAAAAAACAATGCGGTGAAGGTTGCGGCAAGAATGAACATTGTCGCGGAGACAACCACTGTAACCCCTAAAACGCGTGTAAAAAGTTTTAAAAACAGCGGCCTTGAAGGCGCATCGTTCATTTGCTGCTGGCCCAAAGCTTTGACTAGCACCGTATCTAGTCCCCACCGACCTAAAGTAGAGCCGATCACAATAATGGTGAAGGCTACTTCGTAGACACCCACTTCGCGTTCACCCCCGGTAGTGCTTAGACTAAAAAGCAACACATAGCCACCCAATGCTCCAATAACCTTAAAAAAGAGCACAATAAAGCCACCCTTCGCTATGGAAGCAGTAGTGGGTTCCTTCAGAAAATCCAACAATCGATTGGCCATGGTTTTGTCCTCAACAAGGAATTGTCGGCGAATATACCGCTTTAGTAACGTGCAAGTCGCTGCTTTTGTACATTTGAAACTATGAAAATTGCGGTTAATGCTCGATGGCTGTTGCCAAACAAACTCGAAGGCACAGGGATTTATACCCTGCGTATGCTTGAGCAAATCATTCCCGCTTTTCCCCAGTATGAATTTCATTTGTTGCTCGACCGTAGTGTTGCCACGGACCAATTCTCTTTAAACTTCCCAAATGTTCACTTCCATGTTGTGGCTCCGCAAGCGCGTCACCCTTTGCTCTGGACCCTGTGGAATGACTTTTCCGTGCCTCGCGCACTGAAAAAGCTCAATATCGATTTGTATTGGTCACCAGATGGACTGCCCGCGAAAACTAAAACCAGGCAATGGCTCACTATTCACGATTTGAATTTTGAGCACCATCCAGAATGGGTTCCGAAAAATGTGGCCACCTATTACCGTAGACAAATTCGAAAAGGTGCTGCTCAAGCGCAACGTATCTTTACGGTGAGCCAATGGAGTGCGAAGGACATTGCCAGCACCTATACTATACCTGCTGAAAAAATCGCGCTGACTTATAATGCGCCACAACAGCGAATGGAAGCAGGCCAGATGAATACCGAAGACCCCTACTTCTGTGCAGTAGGCGCGCTTACTCCGAGAAAAAATCTTCGTACACTTTTACTTGCGTTTGATCATTGGGTTGCCAAAAACCCCACTGCAGTACACCGCCTAAAAATTGCCGGAGCAGCACACTTTAAAGACCCTGCTTTCGAAACTGTTCGCAATTCTCTGAAGCATGCGGATAGGATAGATTGGTTGGGCAGACTTTCAGGACCGGCGCTTGAAGCGCTTTACGGTGGATCCACTGCCTATTGCATGCCCAGTGCCATGGAAGGATTTGGCATTCCATTAGTCGAAGCCATGCAGTGTGGGACAGCTGTCATCGCTTCAAAAAACAGTGCTTTAACTGAAGTGGTGGGTACCGCAGGATTGCTCGTTTCTACTTACAACGTGGAGGCGTGGAGCGCCGCGTTACAACAAATCATTATAGAAAATTCGATCTGGCGTGAGCGAGCGCTGAAGCGAGGTGACTTTTTTAATTGGGAACAGAGTGCCGCTGCATTCATCGAAGCATTGCACGAATGAAACGTCAGCATTCAGTTAAAGCCATCATTGAAGCCGGTACCGATGAAGCGGGTCGTGGCTGTCTTGCAGGGCCAGTAACGGCTGCTGCTGTAATATTGCCGCCCGACTTTAAAAACGACCTGCTCAACGACTCCAAACAACTCACAGAAAAACAACGCAACCTGCTTCGACCCATTATTGAAAAGGAAGCAGTTGCCTGGGCAGTTGCCCACGTTAGTCCGGAGGAGATAGATTCGATGAACATCTTAAACGCAAGTATTGAAGCGATGCACAGGAGCATTGCACAATTGGACCCCCAGCCCCACTTCATCGCGGTCGATGGAAACCGATTTCATCCCTATCAAAATATCCCTCACCACTGCCAAGTGAAAGGAGACGCTACTTACCAGAACATCGCGGCCGCTTCGGTCCTCGCAAAAACCTACCGAGACGATCTTATGCGTGAACTCGCACTGGCCCATCCTCACTACGGCTGGGAGCGCAATGCCGGCTATCCTACTAAAGGACATCGCGAAGGCATAAAGACGCACGGTGCTACGGAACACCACCGCAAAAGCTTCCAACTTCTACCGAGCCAATTGAACCTATTCGATTTGTGAAAAACTGTAGGATTTACACCCTAAAGTAGTGCAAACGGCAGCGTAGCTTTAGGTATAAATTCGCCACAAATGAAATTGGTCAAATTCAGTGCATTACTTCTTGTAGCAATCGTCTTTACACAATGTGGTAAGGATGCCGCGCCTGTCTCTGCTCCCGCAATGTTGCCCGTGGATGCACCACTCATTATACGTATTAATGACGCTGAAAAATTCACAGCCTTTTCTGACTCCGTTTCCCTACCCTATGTACAAGCCATTGATGTCGCTATTCTAAATAAATACAGCAATGGACCTTGGACCGGTGCGTTAGTTGCCTCTGGGGCGGATAAATTTGATTGGATCTGGACCTTTAAAGACACGCTGGGTCAGGGCGGCTCCATGACGGAAAATGAGACCATTTATTCCATAGACAGCCTATATGGGTTCAAAGTGGGGTCCACGTGGACGATTAGTAAAAAATCGGCGCTTTTGCAGGATTTATTGAACCAGCGCGCCAATGGGTTTAGCCTTGCGAAGGACGCCCAATTCTCTTCACTTTGGAACAGTGCCTCAAAAGCGGATGTCATGAACTTGTTCATTCAGCATAAAGAAATAGCCGCCGTAGGAAACCAATTCTTCCAACAAGATTGGAGTTGGATGACGCATGTCGCAGCATGGAGCGAAATAGATTTGGCTTTGCGTAAAAATAAGCTCATCGGGACATCAGTTTCCCTTTGTCCAGACAGCGCACAGGTCTTCCTCAATACCTTCACTAGTAGTGTGAGGTCGGAAAATATTAGTAAATATGTTGCTTCTTCATCAACCTACGCCTTAGGAATGAAAACAGGTAGAGTGGATGTTTGGCTGCGTTCATTTAATGCTTACCGCGCTCAAAAACAACGACTAAAACCCGCACAACGGATTACTAGTGAAGCGAATGTGGACCCTATCCTTTTTAGCACGAAAAACTTAACTGGAAATTTTATCCGAGTAGGCTATGGAGATGCCACCATTTGCCTAATCCCGCTAAAGGTAGGTAGCTCGAGTGAAGTGGCAGAAATACTCTCAGCACTTTCTTCAACTTCTGGTACTACTGATGGGCGCTCAAGCGGAACGCTTAAGGACACACATAAATTTCTGTTTAGCGCTTTGTACGGCTGGTTCTTTTCTAATCTCGGGACACCTTCATGGACAGTCAATAAAGACGTCTTAGCTCTCGCCCCCAACGCAAAAATTCTTGAGGTCTACATGAGTGAGATTGGCCTTGGAAAAACTTGGGATGGCGTTGAAGCATTTGCGCCCCTTGCAGAAACGTTAGACAAAGCAGACCACCTGACTTTTGCTACTAGTTTAAAAGGATTTACGAAATCCGAATTTTGCCCTGGCGATGAATGGCCCGGAAACTTTAGTAACGCCCTATTAGGCGGCTCTATAGAAGTCAAAGATGCACTCGCCTTTGGTTCACTCACTATTCAAAATCAAAAAGAACAAGCTGTAAGCAGCTCCTATTTGTGGTCTACACCCTTAGAAGCTCCTGTTATTTCAGGACCATTTTTGGTTAAAAACCACCGTTCCGGGGTAAATAATGTTGTCGTGCAAGACGAAACAAATACATTGTATTGGCTTAACGAAGTGGGCGAAGTGCAATGGACGAAAAAATTGGACCACCCGGTCATAGGTCCAATTGAGCAAGTGGATTTATTCAAAAATGCCAAATACCAATTGGTCTTTACCACTTCCAACCAACTCCATTGTATTGACCTACTGGGAAGAAATGTGGAAGCCTTCCCTATCGAACTCCCATCGACTACTACGTTAGGCCTTACGGTAGTGGATTACGATAAGAATAGAAACTACAGGTTCCTTGTTCCTTGTGGTGATCGGTTGTACAACTTTACTAGTGATGGTAAACGGGTGGAGGGCTGGAAAACCGACGCATCCAATGGAACCCTAACGCAACGACCATTCTTATACCAACGTGGCGGAAAAGACTATATCATTACCTCGACCCTTGAACAGGCGTTCATTTTGAACAGACGCGGAGAAAGCAGAATTAAAACCAATGCACTTCCCGCCACTGCAAATCCTTGGGCACTTTCACCAAGTGATTTACCTAGTATTCTTCGCGCGGGTGATGACGGAGAGCTTCAAGAGCAAAGATGGGACGGTGCGGTCGAGATTCTAGAACACGACGTAAAAGATTTGATTGGCCTAGAACAACAGAGCTATGGACGAATTTATTGGTCGAACGAATCCGTTACCGTACAAAGTGGAAGCAACCGCTACAACTTGGCTATTGATAACAGACGTATATCGTCCGTAGAGACCTACCCGGGTGGAACAGGCGTAGTCTACTGTGACGACAACACCATTCATGTTACCCTTCTCAACGAACCCATATCAAGCGTCACGCAGTTCGACGGGACCTACGCCAAAGCAGGTCGTTTGACTACTACAGGTCCACCTGTTTTGGTCATCGCACAGGGCAACGCCGTTATTGCGTATCAGCTGTAATTATTTCTGACGGAAAAATATTTCGATCGGGGCACCATGGAAATCAAATTCCTTACGCATCTTATTTTCTAAAAAGCGTTTGTACGGCTCTTTTACGTATTGCGGTAGGTTTGCGAAAAAGGCAAACTGAGGCGTTCGTGTAGGCAACTGCGTACAAAATTTGATTTTGACATATTTCCCTTTGACTGCTGGTGGTGGAAAGCCTTTGATAATTTCCAACATGGTATCGTTCAGCTTACTGGTCGAAATCTTTTGCTTTCTACGTTCGTACACTTTTACTCCTTCTTCGAAGGCCTTAAGTACGCGCTGCTTCGAAATGGCGCTTGTAAAGATGATAGGGAAATCTGTAAACGGTTCTAATTTCTTGCGGATATGCGCCTCAGCATCGCGAATGGTATTGGTGGATTTTTCAACCAAATCCCATTTATTAACGACTACAACCAAGCCCTTTTTATTCTTTTCTACCAAGGAAACGATAGAGAGGTCTTGCGCTTCAAATCCTCGTGTCGCATCGACAATCATCATACAAACGTCTGCATGTTCGATCGCGCGAATAGAGCGCATGTTAGAATAAAACTCTAAATTTTCATGGACCTTGCCCTTCTTTCGAAGACCGGCGGTATCAAGCAGCATGAAATCAAAGCCAAATTTATTAAAACGAGTATTTACAGTATCTCTCGTAGTTCCCGCGACTTCAGTAACGATATTACGTTCTTCATCGAACAGTGCATTTACAATGGAGGATTTACCAGCATTTGGTCGTCCTATAATGGCCATTTTTGGCAAATCATCGTAGTCGTCCACTGGATTCTCATCCATGTAAGAAACCAATTCATCAAGTAAATCACCTGTTCCACTTCCGTTTACTGCGCTGATCGTGTGGTACTTTTCAATACCTAAACCGTAGAATTCCGTAGCCTCTAACTCAAGCATGCTATTATCTACCTTGTTTACACAGTACACAACCGGCTTTTCAGTCTTGCGAAGTAATTCGGAAATGATCTTATCGAATTCTGTTAAACCCGCTTGAAGGTCCAATACGAAAAGTACAACCGAAGCCTCTTCTAGCGCCAACTCGACCTGACGGCGAATCTCCGCTTCGAAAACATCTTCCGAACCGTCAATATAACCGCCGGTATCAATGACAGAAAATTCTTTTCCGTTCCAGTCACTCTTGCCGTAGTGGCGATCGCGAGTCACACCTGCAACGCTATCAACAATAGCGTCACGGCGTTGTATGAGACGATTAAATAATGTGCTTTTCCCAACATTTGGGCGTCCCACAATGGCAACGATGTTACTCATAATTAATTCTTATATCCAAAACGCTTCAACTGTAGATCATTGTCGCGCCAATTCTTCTTGACTTTTACAAAGGTTTCCACGTGTACTTTTTTCGCGAAAAACGCTTCTAATTGTTTCCGAGCACCTATTCCCACTGCTTTTAGCCGACTCCCTTTGTGGCCTATTAGTATGCCTTTTTGAGAATCGCGTGCAACATAAATGATGCATCGCATGCGAATAATATCTTCTTCCTCCTTGAATTCCTCAACATCAACTTCGACGCTGTAAGGAATCTCTTTTTTGTAATTCAGCAGGATCTGTTCTCTTATGATCTCACTAACAAAGAAACGTTCTGTTTTGTCCGTTAACGCATCTTTATCAAAGTACGGCGGACTTACGGGAACCAATTCTTTCAATCGACTCAATAAATAGTCCGTATTCGCCCCTTCGAGGGCACTGATAGGAATGATCTCCGCATTAGGCAAACTGGTCTGCCAGTAACCTACCTCTTCCTCTAAGGCCTCCTGTGTGGTTGTATCGATCTTATTGACAATCAAAAGCACTGGAACTGTTGTAGTCGCCAGTTTTTGAAAAAAGCCTTCATCCTTCAGTGCGCGATCGCCAGGTTCCACCAAATACAAGAAGACATCAGCATCTTCAAAAGCATCTGACACAAACTTCATCATGTGCTCTTGCATTTTGTAAGCTGGCTGAATAACCCCTGGCGTATCTGAAAAGACAATCTGGTATTCCGGTTCGTTTAAGATACCAAAGATGCGGTGTCGAGTCGTTTGTGCCTTTGGCGTGATGATGCTCAATCGCTCACCGACCATAGCGTTCATCAGTGTACTCTTCCCTACATTGGGATTACCGATGATATTGACAAAACCGCTTTTGTGTTCCATGCGGCAAAGATGCAACTAAATCGTGCAGTTACGAGCACAATTGGCCTTCTTAAAACTTCAGCTGCTCATCTTTATCCCATAGACCCCATGATGCGCCAACATCGCCCTCCTTCTCTATCTTCCAACTTTCATCGAATGAAGAGAAATAGAACATAGGAATATCTTCAGCAGACGACCAGCGCTGTGCACTAATGAAGTACTTCAGACTGTTTTCAAATGAGGCATGAGCGCCACCTATACTCTGACCGCTGCTAGGCCAACCGGTTTCAGTGATGAATACAGGCTTGCCTTTACCGGCAATCTTGGCTTCCATGTACATTTGTTTCATGTACATCAAAGAATAGTCTAAGGCACAACCTTCCCAATAGGGGTAACAATTCGCAAGGATTACATCACAAACATCCGCAACTTCGGGATGATCGGTAAACTCGTAATAGGCATCTACATAACCAACCGGTACACCAGAAACCTCAGCCTTGACACGCTCAATATAGTTCACCAATGCATTTACTTCAAGGTCTTCGCGGTACAATACTTCGTTACCTACCGCTGCAACATCCACTGCACCCTGTCGACACAAATTGATGAGGCCTGCAATCTCAGCTTCGTTCTTCTCGAGATCGTCCCCCAGCCACGCACCAACTAGGGTTTTTATACCTAATTCATGTGCAATCTGCGCAATCAATTCGTTGCCTTCCGTACAAGAAAACGTACGCACCCAAGAAATGTGGGGCTTTAGAATACTCAATTTTCTACGAACCTGTGCCTCTGTGAGCTGATCACCAGGTTGTTGCCCTTCGTCATAAGCACTAAAACAGATACCATGAATTCCGGCATCTAATAAACTACGGCTAATATTTTTTAGCTCATTTAATGGATGTTCAACAGCCGTAATGCCGGCCAATGACATAAATTTTTCCTTTCTAAACGACATGTTTGTGTCTTTAAAAATTTAGTTAGCTGGTTGATTTCGTTGGTCCAATTTCGCGCGGACCTCTCTCGCGTATTTCTCATCTACATTGTACTTCCACATGACCGCGATAGCGATGAGCGTACATAGAATTGGTAAGCCCGAAAAGACCATTCTTAATTGGTCTACCGCACCTTCTGGCTGCGCTACTGCGCCGCTTTGATACTTTACTAAAGTCAATATCAAGCCACTTAAAGCGCCTGCAAAGGCGAATCCAAGCTTGACCATCCACCAATAGATTGCTCCAAAAACACCTTCTCGGCGTTTACCCGTTTTCAGCTCATCGATATCCAAAACGTCGGACGTCATAGACATCATAATGGTAAACAAGCCACCGATACCGAATGAATGGAATGGTAAGGCAAATAAGAAGAGGTAAGGTTTGCCTGGAACCATAAGGAACCACAACATAACATAGCCGACAATGGAAATACTCTGCGAAATGATAAAGGCATGCTTCTTACCCAGTGATTTTGACATGCGTGCGACAATAGGAATTACCAAAAACGTAGTCACCAATGCACCTACGCTACCAAAAAGTGTAGGCCAAACCCCCACAGCGGATGCATCATCATTGAAAAGGTGACTCTTGATGATGAAGAAAGTAAAACTCGCGATAGTATTAAAACCATTGAAGATTAAAAACGTCGTGATGCATAGTTTTCGGAATGACGGTAGCGCAAACGCTTCAACGAAGCTGCGTCGGATACTACCCAAGCTACGAATGATATTTCCAAGACTCAGCGACTCGTAATCTGTCCGGTCTAAAGTAGATTCACCTTTGATGAAAATTGCGGGCACCATTGCACAAATAGTAAAGACTATACCTACCCATACCGCTAAGGTTCGTGTAGCAACGTCTCCTGATGGGAACCATTCAGGGTCGTACATAATGACCCAAAACCAAGGCGCAATGACCCATGCCCATTGACCGATCCATTGCGAGATGGCCATAACCGTAGTACGCTCGTGAAAATCATTACTCATCTCATAGCCCATACTCACGTAGGGCACGCCGAAAATGGTAAGGCCTAAATAGAATACAAACGACCAAAGCATGAAATACGTGAAGTTGTAGGACAACGTATTTTCACGGTAGACTTGCCACAATAAGATGAAGGACACCCCCATTAACAGAGCACCAATAAACACATATTTTCTACGACGACCCCAGCGAGAGCGGGTATTATCCGAGATAAAGCCCATGATGGGGTCTAAAATGGCATCAAAGGCACGAGGCGCGAAAAAGATTACACCCCACATCCATCCAGGAAAACCTAAATCTTGGACCAATACAACCATAAAAATACTCATGGCCGCTGGAAACATCTGATTCGCCAACATACCCACACCAAACGCGATCTTTTGGCCCATTGGGACTTTTGTTGCTCCTACTTCACTCATATCATATGTCTTTAGGTTCTATTACTATGGTTTGAAGGGCTTGCGCATCAATGGCAATCATTCTTGCTGTTCCGTCAATATTCAAATCAAAACTTCGTGGCAATTCACCTTCATTAAATACAACCACAACGATGGATCCATTTTCATTTTCAGCGGCCGTTACCATAAGGTCACCGTCGGTGTGGCTTACCTCCAGCACTTGCGCTCCTGGACGGATGTGCTTACTGAAATGTTTCATAACGTAGTACAGCGGCGTGTAATAGACCTCATCCTTCTCGGGATCGACGATAATAGGTGCAATACACCAGTTTTTCGCCCAATTGGGCCCACCCTGCGTATCCAATACCATGTTCCAATCTACCCAGCCTTGAACCCAATGGTTTAGACACCCAATGATATCTCGTGCGTAACGGTTCACCGGAGCATACTTCGGATGCAGGTAGCGATTTTGTTCTTCACGCCAGTAATACCCCCAATCTGTCGCCTCCTTTTGCCAATACCACGCATCATCGCGCCAGACCGGGACTTGGTTATCTACACATGCCTCCGTTTGAAGCAAGATCTTTTCAGGTGCGGCATTTCGTGCATACTCCAACATATCTGGAAAATAATCGTAGGTGCTCTCGTACCAATGTACAGCCAGGCCATCATAATAGCGCTTCGTTGTATCGTCACGGTACATGACATCTGCCCATTCCGGTACACCCTGGCGGTTCTGATCGTACCCCATGATGATGAGATCGCCCTTACCATCGGCCTCCAAATGCGGACCCAAATGATTCACGACGAAATCGGTCATTTCCTCAGGCGAGTAATGCATACTCTCCCAATTATTACCGTTACCGTGCGGCTCATTCTCAACGGTAAAACCCCAGATATCAACTCCTTCTGCGCGAAACGCATCGACGTACTTACTGAAAAACAAGGCCCACGTATCGTAATACTCTTTTTTGAGTTTACCGCCTACGTAGTTATTGTTGTCCTTCATCCACGGTGCTGCTGACCATGGGGAACCGAATATTTTAAACCCTTCTTTTGAAACCCCTTGTGCATCTTTAATCATTGGAAGGATATCTGCACGATCCGGATCGATGGTGAAGTGCTCAAGCAACGTATCACCTTCAACGGGTGTGTAGGAGTAGTTCGTAACCGAAAAATCACAAGAATTCATGTGTGTGCGCGTCAATGAATACGCTGCTCCGTCGTCCCCGAAATACGCTTCAATAATTTCTGACCGATTTTCTGGGCTCAATAAATTGATGTTATGAGCCGTGGCCTCCGTAAAAGCACCGCCAAAACCAATAATGGTCTGTTTTCTATTTTTTGTATCGATTGAAACGATTGAGTGCTGTTCGGATTTCTGAAAATCCTTCTTTTCAGCGTATAAACTACCACTAGCTGAGGTTTCAAAAACATTCATTTGCGATGTGCTATTAGAGGAACAACTGGTTATAACCAAAACGGAAAGGATGAACCAAAGTGATTTTTTCATTCGTCGTTAGTATTTGTGAAACGCTGTTTAATCGCGTCAAAAACTTCTTTTTTCTCTCTGTTGATATCGACAATACCCCAATATTCTTCATTCGGAGCGCCGTCGTAAGGTACCCCGGAACTGTTGGGTGCCCAGCCACCAATATCCTGTGTTTCTGGATTACCAGCCTTCCACCAACCATCCGTGAACGAAAAGAGGGTAATGCCCATACATTCATGCTCGTGGGCCAAAATTTCATCTAGAATGTGAGCTACCGCAGCAGCTTGAGCGCTTTCATTTGTGCCCTCTACAAAAGTATCAGTAGCAACAGTCATGTAGCTGTCTGCCCCAACTTCTGAGAAATAGAATGGTTTATCACTGATTGCAGCCCAATCGGTAAAAAATGATCCTGGTACATCCCAACGGTACACGTTGAAACCCCACATATCAAGATTGCGACCTTTGTACAACGCAACGGAATCCGGAATTTCTCCATGCGCAGTAGTTACTGGATGAAAGGTATCAATCGCGTGTATGGCATCCACTGCTTGTTCTAAGGCATCGTACCAGTTATTCAAATCGTCGTTGAACCACTCAGGGTGGTAGTTATATTCATTCCCTAATTCCCAGAGGTAAATGGCTGGATGTGCTTTGAATTGGGCAACATAGTCAATGTAATTGCCTGATATTAAATCAAAAACACTGTCCTGGTTGTAACCAAAACTCGTGATGACACGCATATCTGCAGCGGCTATTTTATCAAGAACCCATTCCTCGGTAATGGGAACATATACTCGAATGGTGGTAATCCCTGCCTCTTTCATCAGGGCGAGATCCTCGTCCAACATTTCCCAGCTGCGCAAGGTATCGCCAACGGACACCGGATGGTAACAGATGGCCTTAAAGTAAGTCGACGCATTTTCAATATTTTCATCTGCGTGCTCTTCTGCTTGTTTTGTTGAACAAGCTGCAAGTACCGTGAGTCCCAAGAGTGCGGTAAAGAACTTCATCATTATCTTCTTCTTTTAGGCGCGCTTACCGTTTGAAGCATTGCTGTTGTATCTCCTCCAAAGGTTTTAGTAATCGGATTGCCTCCTCTTAATAAACCCTCGAAATCTCCATTATCTACGGACTCCCACAAAGCGAATTTCGCCTTTCCATCCAGCGTAATTAGTCCAAAGTGGTTCTCTGATCCATCCGTGTGGTTTGGATCTTTCCATTGCTCGTCAAATGCTTCAAAATAGAAACAGCTTATTCCTTCCGCATCCGTCCATTCACGCATAGCTTGATGGTATAACGCCTGTTTGTATTCATCTGCAGCAAAGGAGCCGTTGTTACCATAGAAACCTACACTCACTGAAGACCAACCCGTCTCACCAATATGTATGGGTTTTTCCGGATCAATTCCATGTACATAAGACTTCACACTTTCGTATTGACCTTGTGCATAAAACGCCGCACGTTGCATGGCTGAAAGCACTCGGTCATGATCAGAATACCCCTCTTCATCTGAGGCTGGACTCTCCCAGTAAGCGCTGTTGTAGTGTGTGTCGTGAAAAGGATAGGTATGTGCACTAACGTAATCTACTGCTTTAACGAGAGCCTCAAGTTCAGGCAGATGATAGTCCGACTCTCCTCCGCCCCAAGAGGCAAAATTATCAGAAGACGTAATCCACAAATCCGGTGCTAATTTTCCGACTTTCTTTAGCTCCTGTAAGTAATTTACATATTTCAGAATCACCGATGGATGAACAAAATAGCTCGAAGCCCAATGCACCATCGCCTCATTACCTACTGCAATTACCTTTACGATATCTGGGTATTCCGTAGCATAACGTACTGCTTTCTGAATCTCACTTTCATTGTTTTTTGGGTCTTCGATGGAATGATCTGGATGGTCGGTCCAAGCATTCAAACAATCGATCCATACGCCCAACATAACGTACATTTCGAATGTAGGGTCCTCATTTTTCAATTCACGAATGGCTTTTAGCACGTTCGGTGCATGAGCCAATTGCAGATTATACGTGCGTAAAATCTTAATGCCCATAGCAGACATGATCTTCAAATCTTCTTTCAACTGCGGAATGGTAGGTTGCTTCGCACGTTCCTTACCGCGGTAACCTCCAAAAGAGATGGCTCTATATTCAGGGTTACCTAAAATTTCAGCGGCGGCTTTTGATTTTGTCATAGGTGTATCTTTGGATGAACAAGAAAACAAGCTTGCTGCCAAGAGTACTAATGTGGCTACATTTCTCAGTCCTCGTATCATCTTAATTCTTATTTAACTACGCTTACTTCTAAACGAACTACTTTACCGGTGCGTTGGAACAATTCCCTCGTCCATTCGATACCCAGTGTGGTTCCTGGGATAGTACTCGTCGAAGCTTCCGTAACCACGGTTATGCTCGCAGATTCACCCAAACGGTAAACCACCGGTACTTGGCAATAGGTGAACGCTAGTGTGCCTTCTTCTAAGGCAATACTCGCTTTCTGATTATCTAATGTGATGTAGTTGAATGTTTTTGACGCCGTTAAAAACTCTTCTTTGCGCAGTATTTTGGGTACAAAGGATAATTGGCCATCCGAGACATGAACGCCCAATTCGCCAAAGCGACTAATTAAATCCTCTTTGACTTGACCAGTCATTCCTGGTTGTTGCGCACCTTTTCCTCCTGGCGTATGAGAATAGGGATCTGTTGGGAAGGCTCCATATAGTTCAGGCGATTTGTGTGCGCCGATACCTGCTAAAATCTCAAAGTAATGGTCGAACATTCTACCTACCAGGGTCGGATCATCTCCGTCTAGCGCAGCGTTCGTGTTTTCAAAAGCAGCTAGAAGTAGCTTTGAGACCATGTGCCAGTAAATAGACCCCAGTCCCTCATATCCAAAGAAGGTTCCGGAACGACCGGTAAATGATTTATGATCGAATACTTCTTCAAAAACAGTTGCTAGCAAGGTACGGTCCTTCGCAACCAGGGCCGCATAGTTGGCTGGCAATGCGTCCAAGGCTGCATGCAAACTGTTTACATTATTGAACATCCCGTTAAAGTGGTAAAGTCCATTGCGGTCTCGCAGTACTACCGTTTTGTTTCCGTCAGCTACCAAAACATTTACAAGCTCTGAGGCTTCTGCACGTGCTGCTGGAATGCAGTTCTTGTCGACAAATCGGGGCAATTCTTTGTTTGGATACAGAATATAGCTGTATTGATCTTTGCGGAACAGCGCGCTAGCCTTCAACGCATCTAAAACCTCGGTACCTTCATGAGCGCTCAAATATTTTGAACTCAATACAGCAACTTGACCTTCCAACATTTCTGGTAAATAGCTAATCTTCACCCCGGTTTCAGTCACCGTCATTAGATTATAGGCATGGTACAAACCATCTGTGCGCTTATTTGCATCTATCGAATGCTCCATGTAGGCTGTTGCCATTCGGGCAAACGAACGAACGTCTGCAATAGAAACCGTCGTATAACTCCCTGAAAATCCAGCTTCGTAAATACGTTTTCTATAGTCACTTGCTGGCTCACCTAATCCGTCAAGTACAAGCTTGCGATCGGCATCGGAAATAGAACCGTTTAATAAATTTTGATGGGCTTCGAGCGTTGTCTTCACACGGGTAAAGAAGGTGGCCAATTCGGAAGAAATCTTCACTTCTCCACTTGCCTCTGCGAGCAATTGATCCATAAAACTTAAGAACCGACGCAAATAGTATAGCGTAACCATACTTACACCATTACCTACTAAGGCATTATTGGCATCGTTCCATTCAGGACGCTGCGTATTCATCCAAATTCCCCCTTCCGGGATGAAGTTTGAAACCTTCGCAAGCACTGTGGCTAGGATTTTCTCGATGAAATTCACCTTGTGGATAGCTTGTCCTGCGTTTATCAGTAACGCACCGTCGATACCCAGGCTTTTGCGCTTTGCTTGAATGGCCTCTTCCGCTTCGTGGTCAAAGTCAATGGTATTCTTAGGATCTTTTAAAAGTTCCGCGTACTCCTTGATGCGGTAAGGAACATTCGCATAAACAAAATGATCTTGAGTGAAGTATTCCTTTAACGTACCTGGATAATAGTCTTCGATGAATTCAAGGAACTTGAGTAAATAGATGATCTGATGGTCACCCCAATAACCAATATAAGACCAAGGGTTATCCGGCTCGATGGTTTCCCAATCAAAACCGTCTTTAATGACGCGGTAAGGATTGTATCCATCAAATGTGGTAGCATTCAAGAACTTATGAATCATTCCCTCCATGAACTCCGGATAAGAATGCGCTAATGCCTCCCAATTCTGAAAAATATCGCGCCAGTTTCCCTGGTAATCTAAAATCTTCGACCCATCAACTTCATTGCGGGTGTTGATTGAAAATTTGTTCCAAGGTCGAGATGGATCTCCGTGACGACGACTGAATTTTAATGGCAAGTATTCGTAACTCAAGCGCTTAAAATCGGCATCTGTTGCTTCAGTAGCAAGAGCCTTTAACGTTTGAAGCGTAAAGGTTTCTTTAAGTCCTACTAAGGTTGACTCTACCCTCTTGTAGACCTCAATATTTGCTTTGTGTATGTAGTTGGTGAAATCCGCTTTTTCAATGGTGTAATTGTCATCAAATATCCCACCGCGCATAATGTTGAACATGGTGTTCGCGAAGTGACGGATGTTTAACAATCGATCATTCGTCAGCTGCAAGCCGTCTGAAGCCGCCACCAATTCCACGAGATGTGCTGAACCTTCTTCCACATCGGCCGCGACTTCCGCATGTAAAGCCTCAGGATTTTCAAGTGCCGCCATCAGATTGGCTACTTCTACAGGTCCTTTATTGACGTCTGCTAAAATGCTCCAGTGCTCCGCAGCACCGGCTGGAAGTTCAACCGTATCACAAAGCATGTAAGCGCCACGCTCTGCCTTAATGTCTACTTCTTGTTTCGGCATTTCGCCGTTTCTAAAAGCATTCAGTTGCTTTGAAGAAAGCAACCTAATCGCATTAGGTCTACCGAGCGACCATGCCACGTTCGAACGCAAAGCCTCACTTGGCTCAGCTTTATCAACGATGATTGCACTTAACGAAAAGAGGCCTAAACCGACCGATTTTTCCAATTCGCACTTTTTATAAGCGTCTACCAGGTTACTGCTCGCACCTTGCAGCGCATCCTCAACCCCATAAGGAAGTAGGTTTTGTATCCCGTCAATGAATTGGACAGTTACACCAACGCTACCGTGATTGATTAAAGCCGATTTGCGCACAAAGCCAAACTTGTCGCTTGAATTCCATTCATAAGTGAAGGTTAAACCGAGGTCGTGATTCACTTCCTCGAACTTCACTTTATTTCCGAATGAATTCTTGTACAGGTTGCGGCTGAGCTTGTAGACACCCTCATATTTTGACGAGAACGGCTCCCAAAGACTCGTCTTACCCGACTGCGTGATTAAGCAAAGGGTCTTTGAGCCAGTCGTCTCTGAGGATTCTGTGATTTTGTCATCGGTATAATAGGGAAACAATGCAAAGTTACTGTTCTTCCTACCCGCCGTTAGGCCGCCGGTACTCGATAAAAACATCCAATGGTTCGAATGGCTAACGATGCTCATAAAGAAGGGCCGCATGGCGTCGTAATTTGCTATTTTATAAAAGGTCTCGGCACCAATTTTTACCTCTGTTCCGCTAACTTCCTCGAATGAGGCTGCCCGTTTTTGAGCGCCCAAGTAAATTTCTTTGTGTGTCTTCATTCTAAAATTCCCGTTTCGCAGGACTTTTGTGTTTTAATAGGTCAGAAATACATTTTATCATCGTTTCAAGCCGTTTGCTCCCGTCAAACGAAGGGTTTGGTTTAAAATAACAGAATGGATATATCCTATTCCATCACCAAAATCGGCTGAAACGGCTGTAAATACAAGGCTTTAAGGGCACTCGATTTATTCGCTTACAATAATAACAACTACAATAAAGAGATTAGCCGGACAATTACAGGACAAAGCCATAAAACAAGGACTTAAGGGTCTTTATTCACCTTTTAAGGAACAAGACATCTGTGAAGAATTTAACTTTATCTTTCTTGCAAAATAATTCATCCATGCGCGCGAGCCTATTCCTTACCGTTCTCCTTTCAGTCTGCATCACTCCGATCACTTATGGGCAATGCGGTCAAAACTACGATCGCGAAGTACGTCGGATTGTGAAGGCATCCGAGAAGTTGCCTCACGAAAAAACAAGGATTGTTTTTGCCGGAAGCTCCACCTTTCGACTCTGGGACAACATGGCTGAGAGTTTCCCAGAATACGAAGTGGTCAATGCCGGCATCGGAGGCTCATGCTTCGATGATCTTTACCGTTATAAAGACGGGCTCATTTCGGGCACCAAGCCAGATATCCTCGTTATCTATGAAGGGGACAATGATATCGTGCATGTAAAGGAAGACGGGAACCAAAGAGCCGTATTTGATATTCATTCGGATGCATGGAAACTTATGAATTGGATCCAGAATACGCACCCTAATCTTCCCGTGTTTCTCCTTTCACCAAAACCTTCGCCTTCGCGATGGGAGCATCTAGCAAAATACAAGGCAGTAAATAGGCAACTACAAGGCTTAGCCGAAGCGTACAACTATCACTTCATGGATTGCTGGCCTTGGCTCACCGACAACAACGGGCAGGTCGATTCCAAACTTTTTGTTTCTGACATGCTTCATCTAAATGCCGAAGGGAATGGACGACTGGGCCATTATATTTCGGAAGCAATTCGCAATTCTTATCTCGACGAACAAACACTTGATGCATTCGTAGACCAATGGCACCTAGCCGCTGCTACTGCAGATTCGGCTGGTTATTTCGGAGCCTTTTACAATGAACAAAGCATCTTCCAAGGCACAGACGGCGGTGAGTATTGGACCGCCGGAGAATTCCTGGCTTGGGCCGCACCCTATTTCCGAAGAGAAAGCGCTTGGACCTTTGAGGCCTTCGAACGCCATTGGTACAGAACGGGCAACACGCTATGGTTTAATGAACGGTTAGATTCACCGCATATGGGCAAATGCCGGGGTGTTGGTGTTGTGCGCGCCACTAGTAATGGCCTGAAAATAGACCACTACAGCTTGAGCTTTGAGGTTCCTAATGAAGTTGTAGGAGAATTAGTTCCATTGGCCACACCGGAACGCATAGAAGTATTGAAGTACCAACAAGAATTGGACGATTTTTATACCGATTCCACGACCAGTCCTCTAACCCCAGAAGAACGGGCCGCTTTCCTCGGACATGAATTCTTCAGCTATAATCCGGAGATGGCCGTTGAGGCGAATATCGAAGTGCTCGAAAATGAACCGTGGTTCAACATGGCCACTAGCTCAGGGGTGAGTAGAGCGTACCGCCGCTACGCCAAGGCCACCTTCGAACTGCGCGGACAAACTTTGGAATTGTTCCTCTACCAAAGCAAAAGGTTGATGGTCATGGAAGAATATCAGGATCACCTTTTCCTTCCTTTCTTGGATAAAACTACGGGAGTGAGCACCTACGGCACGGGCCGATTCATGGACATCACCAAGCCCGA
>Ga0209557_1000543_pt1 | contig 22245 bp, 19 predicted proteins | sample SaaInlV_120m_DNA_4_FD_184672 | JGI IMG/M metagenome (GOLD analysis project Ga0209557, IMG submission 184672) | Marine microbial communities from expanding oxygen minimum zones in the Saanich Inlet - Saanich Inlet SI074_LV_10m_DNA (SPAdes) (version 2) | ecosystem: Environmental > Aquatic > Marine... | reverse complement strand
ATTTGATCATGAGTGACATTAACATCGTCTTTTTGCTGGCCGCGGTCATCGTTGCCTCGACCCCGATTATGTTGGCCGCGATTGGCGAACTGGTTGTGGAACGCGCAGGTATTTTGAACCTTGGCGTCGAAGGTATGATGATCACCGGCGCCGTCTGCGGTTACATTGCCGGACATGAAACATCCTCGGCGTTTGTCGGTTTTTCTGGGGCGGCCTTGGGTGGCGCTGCAGTGGCTGGTATATTTGGCATGCTGACGCTAGGGCTACTGACGAACCAAGTGGCGACCGGCCTTGCGCTGACTCTGTTCGGTGTCGGCCTCGCAGCGATTGTTGGCCAGGGGTATTCGACCGATACCGAAGTGATCGTGTCGAAACTGTCGATCCCCTTCCTGACTGATATTCCGGCAATCGGGCATATCCTGTTCAAACACGATCTGGTCGTCTACTGCTCTCTTGCCCTCGTCGCTCTTGTCTGGGCTTTCCTGAAATACTCGCGCGCCGGACTAATCCTGCGGGCTGTGGGCGAAAACCACGAGGCAGCGCATGCCCTTGGTTACAATGTCCTGCTGATCCGCTTTGGTGCGGTCCTGTTCGGCGGGGCCTGTGCCGGGCTGGGCGGGGCCTACATCAGCCTAGTGCGTGTGCCACAGTGGACAGATGGAATCACCGCGGGTGCCGGATGGATTGCGCTGGCGATTGTTGTTTTTGCTGGCTGGAAACCAGGCCGTTTGGTCGTAGGTGCCTATCTTTTTGGCGGCGTGACGGCTTTGCAGTTAAACTTGCAAGCGACAGGGCTTGCCATCCCCGTGGAATACCTTTCCATGTCACCGTATATTGCGACGATCTTGGTTCTGGTTGCCCTGTCGGGCAGCCCTGGGCCGGGATCACTCGGCAAAACATTCCATGCTTCGCGCTAAAAATGTGCCGGGCCAACTTCGCCGGGTCTGCTCCCGGTTCAACACTTAGGAGACCATAAACGATGAAACGTAGAACACTTTTTGCCTCCGGCGCTGCCGCCGCACTTGCAACGGCCTTTGGCGCACCACTGCGCGCACAGGGAAAAACCAAGGTCGGCTTTATCTATGTCGGCCCGATCAACGATGGCGGCTGGACACAGCACCACCACCATTCTGCCGAAGAGATGGTCACACATTTTGGCGATTCCGTTGAGCTGGTTTATCAAGCATCTGTGCCAGAAGGCCCAGATGCCGAACGTGCTATCACACAGATGGCCCTTGGCGGTGCTGACATTATCTTTACAACATCCTATGGCTTCATGGACCCGACCGTGAACGTGGCCGCGAAATTCCCCAATGTAAAATTTGAGCACGCAACCGGCTATAAGACCGCCGATAACGTCTCGGTCTATTCCGCACGCTTCTATGAAGGGCGCGCCATTCAAGGACACCTTGCGGGTAAGATTACGAAATCCAACAAAGTTGGTTATATCGCGTCTGTGCCGATTCCCGAAGTTGTGCGCGGCATCAACTCGGCTTATCTGCACGCCTCCAAGGTCAACCCTGACGTCGAATTCAAAATCATCTGGATCTTTGAGTGGCTAAACCCCGCCAAAGAAGCTGACGCTGCCAAAGCGCTGATCGAACAGGGCTGTGATGTTGTGCTTCAGCACACCGATTCTACGGCCCCTCATGCCGCTGCCAAAGAAGCCGGTGGCGTCTACACATTCGGGCAGGCTGCCGATATGGCAGAATACGGCCCCATGCCTCGGATCAGCTCGATCATCGACAACTGGGCACCCTATTACATCGACCGCGTGCAGGCTGTGAAAGACGGCACATGGTCCAGCGTCAACACATGGGACGGAATCGGAACTGGCATGGTCGGAATCGGCGAAATTTCCGATGCGGTCCCGGCAGATGTCAAAGCCGAAGCCGAAGCCATGCGCGATGCAATTTCCGACGGCAGCTACCACCCGTTCACCGGGCCGATCAACAAGCAGAACGGGTCTGTCTGGCTGGCTGACGGCGAAGTGGCGGATGACGGCGCATTGGCTGGTCTGAACTTCTACATCGAAGGTATCGACGGCGATATTCCATCCTAAGCTGACTTAACAATGTGACCAAAGGCCCACCCGAAACGGTGGGCTTTTTTCATTTGCTCCACCGCTGCTGTGATCTAGGCTATGCAACTTGGCAGGACGGAAAAAACATGCACGACTTTATCATTATTGGCGGCGGAATCACGGGCATTTCAACGGGCGCGCGATTGTAACATCTGGGGCGCGAAACGGTGTTGGAGCGCGAAAGTGCGTTAGCTTATCACGCTTCCGGGCGATCAGCTGCTTTGTTCGAGGAAAGCTATGGCAAACCTTCAGTGATTGCCCTGAATGCCACCTCCAAAGATTACCACGCTAGGGCGAACGGCGGCGTCTTATCTCAGCGCAGGCTTATGCTGGTGGACAATGCGGCCACGACATCGCGTATCGCCAAGATATCGCGGAAATGGGCATGTCGGAGATCACACCACAAGAAGCCCTAGCGATCATTCCGATCCTGAATCTTGATATGGTCGACCGCGCCGCAATTGACACGGACGCATGGGATATCGACACCGATCTGCTCATCCAGAATTTCGCCCGCGAAATCCGTGCGAACGGAGGACAGGTCGTGACTGGCGCACCGGTCAAAGCTATTACACGCATAGGCACTGGCTGGCAGGTCACGGCGGGCGAGCAGATGTTTGAAGCGGCACGGGTCAACGCGGCCGCTGCTTGGGTGGATTAGGTGGCCGTCATGGCTGGCATAACGCCATTGGGTTTCATACCGCTGCACCGGTGGATAGCTCGCATTCCAGCCCCTGGGGGCCATGATATTTCCACATGGCCCATGGTGCTTGGCGCGGGCGAAGACTGGTATTGCAAGCCTGAAACGGGCGCGATGATCATGTCCCCTGCCGAAGAAGACCCCTGCGACCCATATGATGCTTGGGCCGACAATATGGTGCTTGCCGAAAGGCTGACCCGCGTATCGTCTATCATTGATGACTGGGCACCGTACTATATCGCGCGCACGCAGGCTGTCATGGATGGCACATGGGAATCCACGTCCACATGGGATGGTATCGGCGCTGGTATGGTTGGCATCGGTGAAATCACCGACGCGGTACCTGCGGACGTCAAAGCCAGCGCGGAAGACATGCTCGCGCGATTGGCCTCAGGCGAATACCACGCCTTCACTGGCCCGATCAACAAACAGGACGGCACGCCATGGTTGGCGATGGGCGAAACGGCATCCGATTACGGCGATGACGGCCTTGCAGGTCTGAATTTCTATGTTGAAGGCATCACTGCCGAAGTCCCGCAGTAAATACCTGCGACATCAAACACCAAAGGCCCGCCCCAACAGGCGGGCCTTTTTAGTATGCAGCGAATGCCCGCTTTGAGCCCAGAGTCACGGATGCTGCGCAGTGCATGAATGACCGCTCTCACAAAAAAATTCTTGCTTAGCCCAGAAGGGGCTCTTTGTTGCAGCAATTCTACGAGTCCTCAGTGCAAAACACCTAGGAGATCTCTCGTGCTAAAAATTGACTTTGAGCCGATGCTCAGACTTTATCTGGAAATGCATGGGTCAAAGCGGGATCAAAGGTCCATGCCATATCATCCCCCGGGACCAGAACAGCGTCTTCAGCGATCGCGGCGATCAGTTTACTGCCGTCAGCGACGGCAAGATTAACGACGGTTTCGCTGCCAAGGCGTTCCGTTAGGATCACTTTGCCAATCAGCATGCCCCGCCCGTCCTGTGCCGCCATCAAGTACTGCGGACGCACACCGAGCGTGGCAACCTTCCCCTTGATGAAAGTCCGGCCCTTGCTGGGGACCTTCACACTGGAAAGAGCCTCGCTAGACACCTGCACCCAGTCTTCGCCGACATCTTCGACTGACACCTTCAGGAAGTTCATTGACGGTGCGCCAAGGAAGCCCGCAACGAAAAGATTAGCGGGTTCGTGGTACAATTCCATCGGGGCACCGGCTTGCATGACCAAACCGTCTTTCAGAACGACGATTTTGTCCGCCAGCGTCATCGCTTCGACCTGATCGTGGGTCACGTAGATCATTGATGCCCCAAGATCTTGGTGCAGCTTACCGATCTCCATGCGCATATCCATGCGAAGGGCCGCGTCTAGGTTCGAGAGCGGTTCGTCGAACAAGAACACCTTTGGGTCGCGGACAATGGCACGGCCAATCGCGACACGCTGGCGTTGACCGCCGGACAGTTCGGACGGACGACGGTCCATCAGATGTTCCATCTGCAAAATGCGGGCCGCGTCATCCACCTTGGCGTCTTTTTCGGCTTTTTTCATCTTGTTGATCGTCAGGCCAAAAGCCACGTTTTCACGTACGGTCATATGCGGGAAGATCGCGTAGGATTGGAACACCATCGCGATACCGCGTTTGGACGGTTCCAGATCATTCACCCGCGCCCCGTCGATTTCGAGCGTCCCATCAGTGATGTCCTCTAGCCCCGCAATCATCCGCAGCAACGTGGACTTACCGCAACCAGAGGGACCGACAAAGACTACAAATTCGCCATCATCAATGTCTATATCGACGCCTTTGATGACTTCAGCTTTGCCGTAGCTTTTACGAATATCGCGGAGTTTGACGGTGGCCATTATTCTGCTGCCTTTAGCTTGGGCGGGATGGACAAATACCCCTCCGCGGTAATTTCGACGGGATCGGGGTCCATGATGTGGCCAACAAAATCTGACGCTCCCTCGGGGCGATCTGCAAAGCCAAGGATAACCATGCCGTCATCAGTGTCTACGATACGGGCCGCGTAGCGGGTGCAGGGCTGCGTTCCATCGAGGAAACCGGGGGCGATGCGCCACGGACCACGGGGGCTGTCACCGATTAAGTAGTGGTTGCCTGTTACGACGCGGCGCAACGTTGTCTGTTCTTCAGAGAAATGGTTGTTGGCAGTGCAAAACAGGCAATACCATGTCCCTTTCCTCTCAAAGACTTGTGGCACTTCCAATTGGCCGAACCCACCGACAAAAACGGGTGGTTCCAGCGACCACGAATAGCCATCCGATGACGTTGCGAAGCCGATACAACCCGCATCATTTGCCTCGGCCACATTCGGCACACGAGCAGTGAAATACATCAGCCACCCTTCGCCGTCGGGATCACGCATGACCCACGGGTCCCGCATGGCGCGGTCGTGCCATTCGCCGTTAGAAACATCGGTTTCGTAGTGTTGAGCGTTCGGCCCGACCAGATTGAGGATCAGCCCGTCGCCAACCCGTTCCCAATTGTGCAAATCAGTCGAAGTGGCGTGGCCTATTTTCTGTGCCAACTGCGGGTCGTTTTTGCGAGTGCCTGTGTAATAAAGATGCCAAAGGTCGTCGTCGCCACGCACCACAGAACCGGTCCAGGTGGTGTAGTTATCCCAGCCATCAATCGAGGGTCGGAAACACTCCCCAAGGTAATCCCAATTCACAAGGTCCGTACTGGTCGCATGACCGTACGACACGTTGAAATGGCGCAACTGTGGATCACCAATCGTACGCGGCGCTTTCAGGAAATACCCGTGGTATTTATCACCGTCGTGGACGTACCAGCTATCCCAAATGAAATGGTCTTTCAGAGCGAGAACCATGGATCAGCCTTTCACACCGGTTGAAGCAATCGACGCGATGAATGCGCGTTGCAGGACAAGATAGAAGGCCAGAACCGGGATCGTAATGATCGTCAGATAGGCCATGATTTCACCCCATGCCGTGTTTAGCTGGAAAAAATATTGCAACCCAACCATCACAGGTCGGTAGGTTTCCTGCTGAACGACCATTAACGGCCAGAGATATTGGTTATACATCGCGAGGAACTTGAGTATCGCCGCTGTCGCCAGCACCGGGCCTGACAAAGGCATCACAACACGTGTATAAATCTGCCACCAACTTGCACCTTCGACACGGCTTGCCTCGATCAATTCACGAGGAAGATCGCGGAAATACTGGACGAATAGGAAAATCGTCAGGCCGTCCGCAATGAGTGGAATGATTTGAACGCGATAGGTGTCGAGCCACCCGAACGTCATACCTTCCATTCCGATCCATGGCAGCTTGGATACAAACAACAACAAAGGAATGGCAATGGTTTCGAACGGGATGATCAGGGTCGCGATGATAATGCTAAGCGCGACGTTACGACCCGACCAATTCAGAAAAACAAACGAGAACGCAGCCAGTGAACACAGCAACAACGACATGATAACAGTTGTGCCGGTTACGACCAATGAATTGAACATGAACTTCATCACAGGAACGCGTTCGAATGCGCTGGCGTAATTATCAAAGCTGATATCGCCCACAGGCAGAAACGCACGAATACTGGACGTATCCCGCAGCAGTTGCAGATCTGGCTTGAGGCTCGACATTACCATGAACACCAGCGGGAAAACAAAGATGATCGCTATGAGTGTGAGGACCAAATAGCGAACGGCCAGACGAAGCCCGCGATTGTCTGCATTGATTGTGGCCATGCTACCGTTCCCTCGTCAAAAAGCGTTGAATCAAGCTGATGGACAAGACCAGCACGAACAGAATGACCGAAATCGCGGAGCCACCTGAAATGTCTTGTTTGCCGTAGCCACGCTCAACCGCCTGAAACACGATGGTCGTTGTGCTGTCTAATGGCCCTCCACGCGTCATGACATCAACCTGTGCGAACAGTGCGAAAGCTTGCATGGTGATGACGATCAGCACCAATACGGCTGTATTACGCAATCCTGGCCAAGTCACATATCGGAAGGTTTGCCATTTGCTGGCCCCTTCTATTGAGGATGCCTCGTACAATGTCGGGCTGATCGTTTGCAGCCCCGACAACCAGATCACCATGTGGAATCCCACGGCTTGCCAGACTGACATGCCCATGATGGCACCAAGTGCAGTGCCTTCGCTACCTAGCCAATCTCGACCCTCAAACAATCCAAACGACAGGAAGCCGAGGATGTTATTTAGCAGGCCGTCGTTGCCATCATAGATAAAGCGAAACAACAACGAGACGACAACGATCGAAACAACCACAGGCATGAAATAGATAGCACGGTAGAAGTTGATGCCTCGCAATCGTTGATTGATTAGCAACGCCAAACACAAGGCCAGCCCCCCCTGCACCGGTGCAACGACCAGTACGAACATCAATGTGTTGCGCAAGGATTTCCAGAACACCACGTCCGTTGCCACGACGACCTTCGCTGTTTCGCCCCAATGCCAGCGAAACCATTCACGCATGCCTGCATATTGCGGATAGTCAGGGTTGTTGCGGGTAAATGTGCGCACACGGGGATACTGCGCCTCGCCTGCATCATCACGCACCACCTGCCCTGCATCATCCGTCTCCGGTTCGATCGACAGCACCGAAATGCTCAGCAGGCGGTCATAGTTGCTTAGCCCTACAAATTCCGTCGGGTTGGGCGAGATCAGCCGCTGATTGGTTAGCGACAGGTAGAAGGCAAAGAAAAACGGGATCACGATGAACAACATGATCAGCCCGAAGCCCGGAAGCGCAAAGCCCCAGCCTGCACGGTTTGATGTTGTCAGCTTAGATGCCATTTTTCATTACTTTTCAGTAGGAAAAATGCGGGGCAACCCGAAAGGCCGCCCCACAAATTCGATTTAGTGGCCGTAGCCGCCATTGCGTTCGATATCAGCGTTGATTTCATCAACAGCCGCGTCGAGCGTGTCAGCAACATCAGCGCCGTTCGCAATGTCTGCCAGTGCTTTTTCAAACACCTTAGCGGACACAACGTAACCCGGCGTCACTGGACGCAGCATGGCTTGACCTGCGGACAGACCGAAGAACACTTCCAATGCGCCGCCACTCGCGTAGTTGTCTGTCATCGCAGCAGCAGTGGATGTCGCTGGGATCAGACCTGTAACGTTCGAGAAGTTGGCAAGGTACTTGTCCTGTAACGCGAACTCGATGAATGCAGCCGCGCCTTCAGCGTTCTCGGAGGATGCAGACACACCGAACTGCCATGATGCAGCACCGATTTTAGAACCGGCACCGAAGTCTGGTGCTGGCAAGAACACAACGTCGTCGTGTGCTTCTAAAGCGCCTAAAGCAGCCCAGTTACCGTTCCAAGAGAACGCGTATTTGCCGTCGATGAAACCTGTGTCACGGTCTGCTGGGTCTTGCGATGTGCCCGGTGCATAACCGTCCACGAACAGGGACTGCCACCAGTTGCCAAATGCCAATGCTTCGTCGCCATTCAAAGCACCTTCAGCGGTTGCATATGTTGAGCGGTCAACGATGTCGCCGCCGAAAGACTGCAAGAACGGGCTGAACGCATATGGATACCACTCACCAGTCCAAGGCATGCCGAGATCAAGAGCGTATTCAAAATCGCCGGATGCTTTTGCGGCTTCAAGTGCTGCCGCAAATTCTTCGCCTGTCCATGGGTTATCTACGTCAGGTGTGCGAAGGCCAAGCGCGTCGAGTGTGGATTGGCGTGAAACCATTGCAACCGCTGCATCCCAGAACCCGATGGAATAAAGCTGACCATCCCAATAGCCCTGCGGACCATCAAGGAAGTTTTCAATGACAGCTTCGTCGATGTTCAGTGGCTGAAGGTAACCAGCCCATGCCCAGTTCGGCATGACAGGGCCGTCAACGTCTAGAATGTCTGGCAAGTTTCCAGCAAGGGCCGCTGCCACTACGGAATCGTTGTAAGATTCCTGTGGGAAGCTTTCGACCACGACGGTGAAGTCAGACTGGCTTGCGTTGAAATCGTCGATGATCATGTTTAACGCAGCGGACTCCGCTTCGTTACCGGCACCGTGGTACCACATGCTCAGTTCGGTTTGTGCTGCGGCCATGCTGGCCCAGCTTACAGATGCAACAAGTGCTGCACTCAGAGTCATTCCAAGTTTCATAGTGTCGTCCTCCCTATTGACGAAAGTTTGGTGATGGGTGTTGGCAGGTCCTTTACGGAATTGCCGGGGTTTACGGGGCCACCAACCAGAATTGGCTGCGTCGGCGCGTCTGCTGTGCCATTGATCATGCCAAGCAGCAGTTCCGTGGCGCGAATACCAATCGCGGCATAAGGCAGCTCGGCTGAGGTCAATGTAGGATAAAGTGTGTCTGTGATCATGCGGTGGCCGTCGTAACCAGCAACTGACAGATCATCAGGAAGCGCGATGCCCCTGCTGCGTAGGATGCCGTAGGCCCGCATCGCCATCCGGTCATTGCCAAAACAAATGACAGTCGGTGGCTGGGGCAAGGACATGACGCGGTCAATCGCATCCCACAACAACTGAACACCGGCATCGCCGTCCCCGACATCAACTTCGGCAGGCACAAGAAGCGAGGGATCAAAATCAAGAGCTGCCTCGGCCAAAGCATATTTATACCCATCAATCCGACGGGTAGTTGCTGGCAGATGCGTGCTGAGTGAAAGATAGGCAATTCGCTGGTGCCCCTTCGCGATCAGGCTCTTCACCAAATTGAGCTGCCCCTGATAATCGTTCGGCAATACCGAGGGAGTTCCCTTGTCATCAAAACAATTGGCCAAAACCATTTTCGTCGAATTGGAAACTTGCGGCAAAGACACCTGACTGTGGTGATCAGCAACGTAGAGCAAACCTTCGACGCGGTGTTCTTCAAATGTGCGGATCAATTGAGGTACGCGGTCCATCTGGCCAGCGGTATCTGCAATCAGGAGTGTTTTGCCGCTGGCCTCCATTGCCCGCTGAATGCCTTGAACGATATGTAGATCCGGCAGACCTGCACTATCGGGTCGGTTTAACGAAAGTGAAATCGCCCCAGTGATCAGCCCTATCAGACCAGACCTGTTGGACCGCATCGTCCGCGCTGCGGTTGACGGAACATAGCCGAGGTCAGCGATGGCCCTATCGACCGCGTCTTTGGTGCGTTTCTTGACAGGTGCGTCAGCGTTCAAAACGCGGCTTACCGTTTTAGGCGATACGCCAGCAACACGTGCAACATCGTAAATTGTCGCCAAGATTAGCCCTCCCAAACCGCAGTATCGAAGGATCAAGAATCGCTTCAACACTAAATGACATCGGTGTCATGACACCGATGTCATAGCTATGTCAAACAGATTTTTGTCCATGGTTATAAACCTTTTAAAGCATGATTGCTTGATTTGAAGAGCCCTTTTCGACGAATCACATCATAAAAAGGGACGTTGAGCAGCGCGGAGCGAACAGTAACTTTGTCCGCAAAGCGGACATAGCCACCGTCGATAAATCCTTCGCTTCCCTCGCCCCGCGCCCTGCCTTAGGATTGCGAAAACCACAGCGGAGGCGAATATGCCATATCGGGGCGCAGGCGGAACACGGGGCGGCGAAGGCAATTTTTTCATCGGGATCGTGATGATGATCGCGGTCGGGTATTTGCTGCTGCGCGGGATCATGGTGCGGCCTCAATTCGGCGTGGGCAATGCAATGTATTCCATTGTTGGTTTTCCCGTCACCACGGGGCTGGTTCTTGTGCCCTTCGCATTCGGCGTCGGCATGATATTTTACAACAGCCGTAACTGGATAGGCTGGCTTTTGGCGGGCGGATCCGTCGTGGCCTTGGTTGTCGGCGTGATCGCCAGCATAAATTTCACGCTTGTCAGGATGAGTGCCTTTGATTTGCTTGTAATTATCATTCTACTGGTTGGTGGCATCGGTTTGTTTTTACGATCTTTAAGAGGCGGCTAGCGATGATTGACTTTCTGGTAATCGGCGGCGGCATCGCTGGCACGTCTGTGGGCGCGCGCCTGTCCGCTTTGGGCCGAGTGGTACTGTTGGAACAAGAATCTGCGCTGGCCTACCACGCGTCGGGGCGGTCCGCAGCGATGTTTGAAGGAAGTTACGGCCTGCCGTCCACAATCGCCCTGAACGAGGCAAGCCGCGACTACCACTTCAACGCAAACGGCGGGGTGACCAGCCCTCGGGGCCTGATGCTCGTGGGCACGGCAGACACCATCGACGCCTTCAAGGCAGATCTTGTGTCGATGAAATTGCACGAAGTCAGCCGCGATGAAGCGCGCGCGCTCCTCCCAATCCTGAACGACACCGTGATCCGCGTCGGGTATCATTCAGAGGCATGGGATTTAGACACCGATTTGCTGGTTCAGAATTTTGCCCGCGACATCAAGCACGCAGGCGGAGACGTGCGAACATCCGCACGCGTCACAGCGATTGAACGCACAGCCACAGGCTGGGACGTTTCCATCGGCGACGACGTGATCAGCGCCAAAAACATCGTTAATGCGGCGGGGCCTTGGGTGGATGTGATCGCGCAAATGGCCGCGATCAACCCCATCGGGATAACGCCCTTGCGCCGATCCATGGCCCGTATTCCTGCACCGGGCGGTCATGACGTTTCAAGCTGGCCGCTGATGTTTGGGCCCCATGAAAATTGGTACGCCAAACCCGACGCAGGCGCCCTGATCGTGTCCCCCGCCGACGAAACACTTATGGAACCGATGGACGCTTGGGCCGATGATATGGTGCTCGCCGAAGGGTTAGCCCGCTACGAATCCCACGTCACCGAACCCGTCACGCGCATGTTGTCGAATTGGGCGGGATTGCGCAGCTTTGCGCCGGATCGCAACCTTGTGCTGGGGCCTGATCCATCCGATCCAACGTTCATCTGGATGGCGGGACAAGGCGGGTACGGATTTCAAACTGCCCCCGCCGCAAGCCAGTTGGTCGCGGATCTTGTTGGGGGGCAAACCCCGCAAATTCCCGCCGACATGGTTGAAAAACTGACCCCTGCGCGCTTGGCCTAGGCCACCGCGGCCAACAATTCCCAAGACCGCACTGTCATGTAATCCAGCGCGCATTCTCCGTCTGGCAGCACCGTTTGTATCGGCACACCTTCGTCGAACATAACGCCCTGATCTTGCAATGATATTTGGATTTTGGATGTTAATCCAGCGGCCTTGGGCACGCTGATATTGTCATGGCTGACGGCCAGAGATTTCGCCCGAACCAACACCGCATCCGTCCCAAACATCAACGGCACGCGGACATGTTCGAACAACACGCGATGTTGTGGCCCAACATTCAAATCGGCGCGCGGCAATCCAAACCCCTAGAACGCAAGGAATTTTGGGGCAACTGGATGGTCAAAGAACTCGATGAAATTGTCGCGCGTGACCAGATGCAGGCCCCCGGCAGACGAGGTCGCGTATATGCGCGCGATCCTGCACGAACAGACCCGCAAAGTGAATAAAATTCGCGACACTCACGCCCCGTCGCACGGGGATTTCCACAGTGAAAACATGATGCTAGGTCCAGGTATGACCTATGGATTTGATTTCACCGAAGCCCGCGCAAAAATGGCCGTCTATGATGTCGTGGATTTTCTGAAATGCGACATTTACCGCGACGCGCCCGTGGATCAGATCGATGAAGCGGACATCACCAAGACCCATCGCGACATGTTTTTCAAAGGCTATAAACACAAGATCGACAAAGATGTTTTGAACGTGTCCCTGCGCGGTCGCATGTTGCTGGATTGGGTGTCCATCACCCGCAACAGCCACGCTAAAATTCGCGCCGACCGGATCCTCTACCGCAAACTGAAATCCCGCCTCGATATCGCATTTTCGAAGGCTTAATTCAGCACGACCCCTGCGCGGTTAACTGCAAAACCATGCCCCTGACCGTCATCACAGCGAACTCCAGTCATGGCCATGTCACAGGTAAAATCAAAGAGAGACCATTGCGATCCGTAACTGATTTTGCCCAAAGGCGCGGGCCAAAAGACGTCCCCGTGACAGGTCCAACGGACAACCGGACTTTGTCCATGCGTCAGGATTACCGTACGGGTGCGATCCAGATCGCAGGTGGGATCATCGTCGCCATAGTCGGGCGGCAAATCCCAATCAGCAGCGAACACAAGGCAGACCATTGGAACCTCGTCCAAGGATTGCGCATTATACAGATCAACGTAACAGCGGATGTTGCCGCTCGGGCTTGAAAACCCTGCCGCCAGCGCAGGGCTGGCGAACAGGCAGGCCATAATCAGGGCATTAAGCGCCGTCAGCATTCTTGCGAATAGTCTCGTTCTTGGGGTCATAGGGGCTGTCCTGCACAACTTCTGCGTCCCACAGTTCGCGGAAAATCCGCACCTTAACCTTGGTGCCGACCACTGCCAACTCGGGCGACAGATACCCCATGCCGATGGATTTCCCAAACGCTACGGAATACCCGCCCGACGTGAGGCGCCCGACCTTTTTACCATCCAAAACCAGCGCCTCGTGGCCCCAAGGATCGGCATCCGCAGGCCCGTCAATCAGCAACGTCACACATTTGGATCGCACACCAATTTTCACCATCGCATCCTTGCCATGGAAGTCCTTTTCAAGGTCCACAAACCGCGGCAAATCGGCTTCAAGCGGGGTCGCATCACGGCCCAATTCATTGCCAAAGGCCCGGTATGATTTTTCCTGCCGCAGCCAGTTTTGCGCCCGCGCGCCCACCAGTTTCATACCAAACGGCTCGCCCGCTTTCTCAAGCAAATCAAATAGGTAGTTCTGCATTTCCATCGGGTGATGAAGCTCCCAACCCAACTCACCCGTGTAGGCCACGCGGATCGCGTTCACGGGGCACATGCCCAGTTCGATCTGTTTGGCGGACAGCCATGGAAAGTTCTTGTTGGTCAGCGCAGTTTCAGGATCGGGGTCACTAATCACGGCCTGCAAAACGTCGCGCGACTTCGGCCCCGCAATCGCAAATACGCCCCACTGCGTCGTGACATTCTGGCATTCGATCCGGCCAAATTCAGGTTCTTTGTCTTCAATCGCCTTACGCAGGAAATCTGCGTCATAATCCGTCCACGCCCCCGCGGACACGAGGTAAAAGGACTCCTCGCCCGTGCGCACAATGGTATATTCCGTGCGCGTCGTCCCGTGCGCGGTCAGCGCATAGGTCAGATTGATGCGGCCCACACGGGGCAACTTGTTGGTGGTAAACCAATCCAGAAACGCCGCCGCACCCGGCCCCTTAACCACATGCTTTGTGAACGCCGTCGCATCGATCAGGCCAACGCCCTCACGGATCGCTTTGGCTTCGTCGACAGCATGCTGCCACCACGCGCCACGTTTGAACGACCGCCCGTCATGGTCAAAATCATCAGGCGCATCGACGGGTCCAAAATAATTCGGGCGCTCCCATCCATTCACGAACCCGAACTGTGCACCACGCGCCTTTTGGCGGTCATAGGCCGGGGCTGTGCGCAATGGACGACAGGCGGGGCGTTCTTCATCAGGATGGTGCAGGATATAGACGTGATCGTAACATTCTTCGTTTTTGCGCGCGGCAAATTCCGTCGTCATCCAGTCGCCGTAGCGTTTGGGATCCAGCGACGCCATATCAATCTCGGCCTCGCCCTCAACCATCATCTGCGCAAGGTAATAGCCCGTGCCACCCGCAGCAGTGATCCCGAAGGAAAACCCTTCGGCCAGCCACATATTGCGCAATCCGGGCGCAGGTCCGACCAGCGGATTACCATCAGGCGTATAACAAATCGGGCCGTTGAAATCGTCCTTCAGACCGCTTTCCTCACAGCTCGGCATGCGGTGGATCATCGCCATATATTGTTCTTCGATCCGCTCAAGGTTGAGCTGGAACAAATCCGCACGAAAACTGTCCGGAACGCCGTGTTCAAACACCGCAGGCGCGTTCTTTTCATAGACACCCAAAATCCAGCCACCACGTTCTTCGCGCACATAAGATTGCGCATCCGCATCACGGATAACAGGGTGTTCAGGATTGCCCGCTGCGCGATATTCAACCAGCGCAGGATCTTGATCCATAACGATAAATTGGTGCTCAACAGGGATCGCTGGCATCTTGATGCCCAGCATTTTCGCCGTGCGTTGCGCATGGTTGCCCGACGCGGTCACAACGTGTTCAGCGGTGATAACAATCTGTTCGTCAGACGGCACCAGATTGCCGCCCTTTTCGACCATCTTGGTACACGTCACCTCCCAGGCTTCACCATTCCAATTAAACGCATCCGCCTGCCATTTGCGCACAATTTCGACGCCGCATTGACGTGCACCTTTGGCCATCGCCATCGTCACATCGGCAGGGTTAATATATCCGTCCTCGGAATGATAAATCGCACCCTTAAGGTCGGAGGTTTTAATCAACGGCCAGCGCGCCTTGATCTCGTCTGGTGTCAGCCATTCCACGGGCACGTCGCAGGTTTCAGCGGTGGACGCGTACAACATGTATTCTTCCATGCGTTCGTCCGTCTGGGCCATGCGCAGGTTACCGACAACGGCAAAACCCGCGTTCAACCCCGTCTCAGCCTCTAGCTGCTTGTAAAAATCGACTGAGTATTTGTGGATATGCGTCGTCGCAAACGACATGTTGAACAGGGGCAACAATCCCGCGGCGTGCCATGTGGACCCGCTGGTCAGCTCATCGCGTTCCAGCAACATCACATCGTCCCAGCCCGCTTTCGCGAGGTGATATGCAATCGACGTGCCAACGGCGCCGCCGCCGACAACCAGTGCTTTGACATTCGTTTTCATGACGCCGACTCCCTAACGCTTTGGCACAAATTGCCCCAATCACACGCGTCGCGCGAAACCCACCCGACCCCAAATCAATCAAAACCGACCATGTCTGCCATTATATCCCGATCAGGGGGTTGCAGCGGCCTAGATGCCGTTACGGCAACCCCGTTCAACCAATGGAAGAACCTGTAGCATTTACAAAGTGTTAATTTGTGAGGCAATTTAGAGACAGGGAAAGGCATCGCCACGATTTCCCCTAGGCGGATTCACAGACCGCCCCTCTATTGACGTTAGAGTAACGTAAGAGAGCGGTAAATAAAGCGGTCCCGCGAGGAGAGCAGTATGACACGTATTAGTTTGGCAGCGCTTGGCGCATGCACCCCCCGAAATCACTTCGCGGGCGGATAATTTCGACACGTTTGGCTCCGGTTTTTCCGAAGCAAACGATTACACACGCCGACCTGTTGGTGCGCGGTCTGAAAATGACTTTATGCGGTTTTCAACAATGGGACCTAGCTAAGGTCCCTCGGTAACGCATGGTGCGGCGGGTTCGCCGCGCCCCTACAACATCGCCGGAACAACAAGGTCTGGCGGGCGATGCCCGTCGTCAAACGTCTTGATATTCAACAAGACTTTCTCCCCCATCTCTATGCGGCCCTCAACTGTGGCCGATCCCATATGGGGCAGCAACACCACGTTTTTCAGCTCTCGCAGACGCGGGTTCAGGTCGGTGCCGTTCTCATAGACGTCCAGTCCAGCACCCGCGATTTCGCCTGCGCGCAGCATCCGCGTTAAAGCGTTTTCATCGATCACTTCGCCGCGCGCCGTGTTCACGATCACCGCATCGGGTTTCATCAACTTCAATCGCCGCGCGTTCATCAAATGGAACGTCGCAGGGGTGTGCGGGCAATTGACGGAAATGATATCCATTCGCGCCACCATCTGATCCAAAGATTCCCACCACGTCGCATCCAGCGCATCTTCGACCTCTGGGCGCAGGCGTCGGCGGTTGTTATAATGGATCTGCATCCCGAACGCGCGCGCCCGTTTGGCCACCGCCTGCCCGATCCGTCCCATTCCCAAAATTCCCAAACGTCGCCCCGCGATCCGCCCGCCCAGAAGGGCGGTGGGCGCCCAACCGTCCCACGATCCTTCCTGCATCTCCGCCAAACCTTCGGGAATGCGCCGCGTGACAGCCAAAATCAGCGCAATCGCCATATCGGCCGTGTCCTCGGTCACAACGCCGGGGGTGTTGCTGACCAGAATGCCGCGCTGTCGGGCGGTTTGGACGTCAATATGATCAACCCCCGCCCCGTAACTCGCGATCAGCTTGAGCCTCTCCCCCGCTTGGCCGATGACCCCTGCGGTGATGTCATCCGTGACAGTCGGCACCAGCACATCGCAAGTTTTCATGGCCGCAACCAGCTCGGCTGGTGTCATCGGGGTGTCGTCGGTTCGCAGGGTTACATCGAACAATTCACGCATCCGCGTTTCAACTGCATCGGGCAACCGTCGCGTGACGGTAACACTTAGGCGTTTGCTTAGCATGAATTGGCTCCCCTCGCTTGCCCGAACCGGCGTTGCATGACAGTTTGCGTGCAAAGGTCCGGTGGCACAAGAACCACCAGCAAAAATGCACAGACCAAACGAGGGCAGTATTATGAAAATGAACCGCGCACGCGCTGTATGTATCGCTGTTGTGATGGCATTTGGTGCCCCCGTAACCGCACAAGAAAATGTGACCGCAATCATCGCCGTCCAAGGCGAGCGCGGCCCTGTTACGAATTTGCCGATGCCGCGCTACGTGTCGCTTAAGGCGAACGAAGCGAATGTACGTCGCGGCCCATCCCTGTCCCACCGGATTGACTGGATTTTTGCCCGCCGTGATATGCCCTTGCGTGTCGTCGGTGAATACGGCCATTGGCGCCGCGTTGTGGACCGCGAAGGCATGGGCGGCTGGGTGCATTATTCTATGCTGTCGGGCAATCGCACGGTCATCATCGACCACGACCTTCTGACATTGCGCGGCCAGCCTATTCCAAATGCCACCGAAGTGGCGATGCTGGAACTCGGCGTGATTGCGGACCTTGGCGAATGCATTGCCGATTGGTGCCGCCTGCGCGCAGACGGTTACCGTGGCTGGGCGCCCAAATCATCCCTGTTTGGCGTCGCCCCGGATGAGCTTCGCGACTGATCTAAGCCGCCAATCCGCGCCCCTTTAACAACGCCGTCGCATCGGGCATGGACCCGCGGAATTTTGTGTACAGCGTCGCCGCATCATCAGACCCGCCAGCGGACAGAATGAACTCTTCCAGCTTTTTGGCCATGGTGGGATCGAACGGGCCGCCATTTTCCTCAAACGCCTGGAACGCATCCGCGTCCATCACCTCGGACCACATGTAACTGTAATAACCGCACGAGTATCCATCACCGGCAAAGACATGGGCGAAATGCGGCGTTGCGTGGCGCATCTGGATGGCATGGGGCATCCCGATATCTTCAAGAACTTCCGCCTGCTTTTGCATCGGATCAGCGGGTGCATCTTGGGTTTCATGAAACGCCAGATCAACCAGCGCAGACGCCACATATTCCACCGTGGAAAAGCCCATATCGTAAGTCGCAGCCCCCAACATGCGGTCCAACAGATCGCGCGGCATCGGTTCACCGGTTTCGGCATGCACCGCAAATTCTTCCAGAACTTCAGGGACTTCCATCCAGTGTTCATACAGCTGGCTCGGCAATTCCACGAAATCACGCGCCACGGATGTGCCTGAAATCAGCTCATACGTCATATCAGACAACATCTGGTGCAACGCATGCCCGAATTCGTGAAACAGCGTGCGCGCATCGTCATAGGACAACAACGCAGGCGCGCCTTTTGACGGTTTGGCAAAGTTGCATACGTTGATCACTTGGGGGCGAATATCACCCGCCAGTTTCTGCTGGGACCGCATCGCACTACACCACGCGCCCGACCGTTTTGAAGACCGCGCAAAGTAATCCCCGATGAACACCGCCATGTGCTTGCCGTCGCGTGTGACTTCCCAAGCGCGGCAATCCTCGTGATACATCGGCGCATCAATCGGCGTAAATTCCAGCCCAAACAGGCGGTTTGAACAGGCGAATGCCGCGTCGATCATCTTATCAAGCTGCAAGTAAGGCTTCAGCTCTGCCTCATTCAAATCATGTTCCGTTGCGCGGCGTTTTTCACTGTAATAGCGCCAGTCCCAAGGCTCCAACGGGCCTTGTTCATCATCGTTGTGCATCATCGCCTGAAGAACAGTCGCATCCGCCAGCGCGCTCGCCTTGGCGGGTTCCCAAACCTGCATCAACAATGCGCGCACCGCGTCAGGCGTCTTGGCCATTTCGGTTTCCAGCTTGTAGTCCGCGAAGGTATCATAGCCCAGCAAATTGGCCCGTTCCGCCCGCAATGACAGCGTTTCAGCGGCGATATCGCGGTTGTCGGTCTCACCGCCCATGGCCCCGCGCGACGTCCATGCCTCATAAGCTTTCTGACGCAAATCGCGGCGTGGTGAAAACTGCAAAAACGGCACAATCAAGGACCGAGATAACGTCACAACCGGCCCGCGCGCCTTCTTGTCTTCCCCCGCAGCTGTCGCCGCTTGAATGACAAAATCTGGCAGTCCCGTTAGATCATCCAGCGGCATAAACCACTCTCGTTCGTCCGCCAAAAGGTTCTGTGTGAACCGAGTACCCAACACGCTAAGCCGCTGTTTCACATCCGCCAAACGATCCGCCGCATAGCCCTCAAGCTCCGCACCGGAACGAACGAAATTGCGGCGCACCAACATCAACACACGTTGCTGTTCATCGTTTAGATCCAGCGTGTCACGAGCGGCCCAGATCGCCTCAATCCGCGCAAACAATTCCGTGTTCGCCGTGATTTCGGATGAATAAGCCGACAGCATTGGCGAAAAGTCCCGCATCAACCCTTCGCGCACATCGTTGCTGTCTGCTCCTGCCATGGCAAAGAACGGCGCCAACGCCTTTTCCAGCGGCGTATCGGCCATCGACAACGCCTCAATCGTGTTGGCAAACGTCGGGTCAGACCCATCACAAATCGCAGCAATCGCAGCGCGGCATTCCTCCAAAGCGGCCTCAACCGCAGGCGCGAAATGTTCGTCCTTGATCAGATTGAAGGGGGGCAATTCGAACGGAGTGTCCCAAGTGTCGCGCAGCGGATTTGTCATTAAGATCTCCTTTGAAACTAACGTAGGCCTGCGCGCGGATGGCTACAACCGGAGTTCGGGCAATGCCTGTTCTAGATCAGCCGCAAACAGGGCAATCCGCGCGAGGTTTCATCGAAATTGTCCGTGTTTCCGCATAAAGCGCATCATAAATCAGCATCCGCCCCCGCAACCCTTCCCCCGCGCCCGTTAACGCTTTGACAGCCTCAACCGCCATCATCGCCCCAAGGACACCGGGCAGCGGGCCAAGAACACCACCCTCAGCACAACTTGGTACTAAAGATCGATCAGGAGCTTTTGGAAAAATACATTTATAACAAGGCGTTCCCTGCTTTGGATCGTACAGGCTGATCTGGCCTTCCCACTGGGTCAACGCCGCTGAAATCAACGGAACACCCGCCTTGGCACAAACCTCGTTCACCAAATACCGCGCCTCGAAATTATCCGTTCCATCCAACACAAGATCGTAGTCGTTAACCAATTCGGCGGCGATAACACGGTCCAATTTGCGGGTGTAGGGTTTCACAGTGACATATGGATTCAGGGCGGTTATCGCCTCAGCTGCGGAGTGTGCTTTGGACATCCCGATGCGCGCATCCGTGTGGATGATTTGCCGTTGCAGATTAGAATTGGCGACCGCGTCGTCATCAATCACCCCGATTGTGCCAACCCCCGCCGCCGCAAGGTATTGCAATGCAGGCGCCCCCAAGCCCCCCGCGCCGACCACTAGCACGGACGCGTCCTTCAACGCTTTTTGCCCCGCGCCACCGATTTCGCGCAGCACAATGTGGCGCGCGTATCGGTCCAACTCCGTGTCGGTAAAGGGTCCCGCATTTTCGGGTGGTTCATAGTTGAAAGACGGCGCGCCGCTCGCCCTCGCACGCACGCCGTGCAGCAAATGAGAATACCCCCAGCCCAACAATCCAGCCACAATGATAAATATCCACAGCACTGGCTCTCGCCCTGTGTTCTCCCGCAGGGGGTGTCCGTCGGGTAAAACAATGTGCATCGCGACGACCGCGATCATCAGCAACGCGACCATCATGAACCGCACAGCACGCGGTACGCCAATCGCCCAACCCACGCCCCACAGCACGCCGGCCATGGATAAAACGATGATCATTTCACGCTCCTAAAAATCAGGTTCCGGTGGACCCAAATCCCGCCGCGCCGCGCACGGTGTCATCCAGTAGTCCGATATCGAACGTAGCCTGCACAACCGGCGCGACCACCATCTGCGCAATCCGCATACCATGCGTAATCTCAAACGGCGCATCCCCGCCATTTTGCACGATCACGCCCAACGGGCCGCGGTAATCGCTATCAATGGTGCCCGGACTGTTGGGCAACGTGATCCCGTGATTCAACGCCAATCCCGACCGAGGACGAAGCTGTATTTCATACCCCTCAGGCGCCGCGATCCGAAGCCCGGTGGGGATCAGCGCGCGCGCACTAGGTTGAAGCGTAACACTTTGATTATCCGTAAATATCGCACGGATATCAGCCCCCGCCGCACCCGACGTTTCATAGGTAGGAAGGCCGAAGCTCTGGTCTGCATCTTCCATCCATTCAACCCGAACTGTGACCATTATGACAAAGCCTCAGCGATGCGCGCCGCCAGCTTTTGGGCCACCTGATCCTTGCCCATACGCGGCCAATCCTCCGCACCTGTGGCACTGATCAAGGCCACGTCATTTTCTGCGCCGCCCATGATCCCCGTTGCCGGCGATACGTCGTTGGCAATAATCCAGTCGCAGCCCTTACGTTTGCGTTTTGCCGTCGCATTTTCGATCACGTTCTGCGTCTCGGCCGCAAAGCCGACGACCAATTTCGGGCGATTGTCAGATCCGCACACTGTCGCAAGGATGTCTGGATTCTCTGCAAACTCCAAAACGGGCAACCCGTTGCCATCTTTCTTAATTTTCTGATCCGAAGCGTTCGCCATGCGCCAATCGGCAACGGCCGCAGCAAACACGCCTACGTCCAAATCCGTTAACGATTGCACCGCGTTCAACATCTGTGCTGCCGTCTGCACAGCTACCACTTCAACGCCCACCGGCGCGGCCACATCTGCTGGCCCCGTCACAAATGTCACTCGTGCGCCTAGCGCAAGCAACGCCCGTGCAATTGCCGTGCCCTGCGCGCCTGATGACCGGTTCGCGATGTAGCGCACGGGATCAATCGGTTCATGTGTTGGCCCCGACGTGACGAGGATATGTTTCCCCTTTAGCGGGCCGTCATTCACCGCAGCTTCAATCGCACCGATGATTTCCATCGGTTCCGCCATACGGCCAAACCCAAATTCACCACAGGCCATGTCGCCCTCATTGGGGCCGCACGTCAAAATACCATCTTTTTCTAAAATCGCTAAATTGCGCTGCGTCGCCGCATGCTCCCACATCCGGACATTCATGGACGGCGCAATCAACACACATTTGTCCGTCGCCAACAGCAACGTCGACGCCAGATCATTGGCCAATCCAGCAGCCATCTTAGCCATCAAATCCGCCGTCGCAGGGGCCACGACC
>Ga0209557_1000538_pt1 | contig 22376 bp, 18 predicted proteins | sample SaaInlV_120m_DNA_4_FD_184672 | JGI IMG/M metagenome (GOLD analysis project Ga0209557, IMG submission 184672) | Marine microbial communities from expanding oxygen minimum zones in the Saanich Inlet - Saanich Inlet SI074_LV_10m_DNA (SPAdes) (version 2) | ecosystem: Environmental > Aquatic > Marine... | reverse complement strand
CGTGTAGTTTTTTGATGTAAAAATGATATTTCTTTTTTTCTGAATACCACTCAATATATAATCACTAAATTCTTCTGAAAAGTCAATTTTTATTTCTAGATTTTTTTCCGATTCTTTTCCTTTATTCTCTTCTTCTTCATTCAGGTCAAGAAAAAAATTAATGTCTTGGGTATCATCAACCAAGCAGATGATTCCGGGCGTTACGATTGCCCCAGAAAACATTAATGTAAAAAAAATAGCGATGCGAATCTGAATCAATTTCAATTTAATTTAAAGGGTTTTAATAGGGTTATATCGGACGCAATAATCCAACCAATTTTTCCATCTGCTAATTTAATCTTTTTCCAATTATCAACCATATCTAACACAATAATTTTAGTGCCTTCATGCAAAGTAAATATTTTTTCAGAATTTAGGGTAGGTGCATTTCTAACTTCGGTTTTATTGGCAAAGACAATTGCTTCTGTTTTGTTTTTTGATAATTGATATTGATTGTTTGTTATCAATAATGCACTTATAAAAAATAGAACACATCCAATACTAGTGATAAAATAAAGTCTTTTTTTTGATGGAGTTTCTTCAAAAAAGAATAATAAAAACAGGATACTTCCTGCAATTGAAAACACAAGAACCAAAACAGCCCATTTATCATAGGAAAGCTTTTGGAGATAATCCGTATTAATTTTTTGCGAAAAAGTTTGAGGCAACTTTTGAATGTTGTCTAGAGCCAAACGTTTTGCAAACACCAAATTCTTCTTGACATCTTCATTCAGAGGATTCAACAATAGGGCTTTTTCATAATAGTAAATAGATGGACCAACTTTATTGAGCTTATAATAAGAATTACCCAAATTGTAATATAGCTCAGATGAGATGAGATTTTGAGATTCTATTTTTTTATAGTTCTCAATTGCAGTCTCAAATTCACCGCTTTTATAGAAGTTATTTGCCTTAACAAACAAGCTGTCTGCATTTTGTGCTGCAATTGAATTGGCAACAATCCACAATAAAAAGACTATTTTTTTCATTCTTATAATTGTTTGTCTAATTGAACAATAACCTCTTTTGCTCTTTCAAACTCTTCCTTCATTTCTGAATTTGTTATAGGTGTATAACGCGCAAGATCTGAATGTTTTAAAACTTCAATAAATTCATTTATTGTATTAGAATGGACCTCCTTTTTTTCTAAAAGTTCCGTAATTTTTTCTTCACTGATGTCCGCAGTCTCGATTCCCAACTTTCCTTTTAAATAATTATGAAGAGCTCGCTCCAGAGATTCATAAAAAGCTTCTTTTTTTCCAAGCTGTTTTCGAGCTTCGGATAAATATTTTTTTGCTAAACGCTCCGCTTTTCTTGTCCTACTCCCAATGAAATCATTATTTCTTTTTTCATTCTTTTTTGCGATTAAAATAACAATTGGAATCGTAAATAAAGGAATTAATAGAAGCATATAGAATAAATTAGACTTAAAAAAATCTGACGAATCTTTTGGTCTTAATTGGCTTTTAGTTTGAATGTATCTAAAGTTTTTACCAGTAGAAACAACTGTTTGTTTTTGAATTGTATTTGTTTCTAAAACAGGGTTTAATTCTTTTCCTTCAATAACATCAACAAAAAGATCGTTGGTATTAATTGTATGGTACTTTTCTTCTTTCGGGTTAAAATAAGAAAATGAAATGGTTGGTATTTTGTACTTTCCTTTGTATTGAGGAACAATCGTATATATATCAGAAACTCTTCCTGAGATTCCCGACGAACGTACCCCAATTTTTTCTGTTCTTTCTGGCTGATACTTTTCTAGCTCAACAGGAGTGATGACTTTTGGTAATTCAAATAGTTTAAGATTTCCTTTTCCTTTGACAGTAAGTTGTATCTGAGAACTTTCGTTCGCTTTTAAAAGATTTTTACTGAGAGCAACATTAAATTTAAAAGCGCCAACTGCACCTGAAAAATTTTCTGGTTTTCCTTTTAAAGGAAGCGACTTAGGAGTTATTATTTTTTTTGCCGATGCAAATTCTTTTTTAATATTTTGAGTAATTGGATTCCCAAAAAAATCTGCCCTTCCATTTGGCACTCCAATAACAATATCCATTTTCATGGGATCTATTTGTAGCTTTCCTGTTTTTGTTGGAATTAAAAAAGCTTTTTGTAGTACAATGTACCTGTAATCCTCTCCATTGTATTTCCCCCTTTTTGGTGGGAAGCTATTGATTTTAATATTTTGATTCCAAAACCCATTGTATTTAGGAGCCTCGGTAACACTGGTGTCATATACACTAATGTTTTCACTAACATAGAGCCTGTATTCTACATAAACACCTTCTCCGACAAAGGGTTTAGATTTAGAAATTTCTGCAACTAAATGAATGTTTTGTTGCGCAATATAATTAGGGTCATTAGGGTCTTTTGGAATTTCTACAGCATCCAAAACAATGATTTTAACGGGCTTAGATTTTATGCTTTTGCCCCCAATATCGATACTTCCACTTCCAATTATTAATTCTCCTTTTCTTTTTGGTTGAACAATATAGGTGTATGATTGAGAGAAAGTTACTTTCCCATTAATCCATGATTGACTTACTGATTGGCTTGGTCCTCCAACGATTTTAAAGTTAGAAAAATTAGGAGGGGAGAAATTGTCTCCTCCTTGTTTGTTTATTGTAAACTCAATTTTTAAGCGCTGGTTTACCCCTAACTTATTTTTACTCACTTTTGCCGTTAAAGCAGTCTCTTGAGCAACTACAGTAATCGAAAGTAAGCTGATAAATATTGCGATGTAAAATTTTATCTTCATTGAATACAGGTTCCTAAATTACCAGTCTTTTTCTTGTTGAATTTTTTTCCCCTTTGTTTTTTTAGCATTCATTTTCTTTTGCGTTTTTTTCTCCTCATTATGCAAGCTTTCTAGTAGTTGCTTAATTTGTTGAGGAGTCATTTTTCCTTGTTGAGGTTTTGGTTTTTGTTTGTCTTTATTTTTGTCTCCCTTACCATCCTTATCGTCTTTTTCCTCGTCTTTGTTCTTGTCTTTGTTCTTGTCTTTGTCCTTGTTCTTATCCTTGTTCTTGTTCTTGTTCTTATCCTTGTTCTTGTCTTTGTCCTTGTTCTTGTCTTTGTTCTTGTCTTTGTTCTTATCTTTATTCTTGTCTTTATCTTTATTTTCTTTCTCTACTAATTTTTGAGCAACGGCTAAATTATAACGTGTTTCATCGTCATTGGGATTTTTTCTTAATGAATTTTTAAAAGCATCTACAGCTCCTTGATAGTTTTTAGAGTCCATCATTGCATTCCCTATATTATGGAAAGCAGCAGCTTTTGTAAATTTATCTTTGGCTGTTTCTGCAGTTAATTCGTATTGAGGAATTGCTTCTTTAAAATTTTTATTTTGATACAAAGCATTTCCTAAATTATAGGTTGCTTTATCATATTTATTATTAGCTCCCAACGCTTTTTGATATGCAACAGAAGCATCTGTGTATTGTTTTTTTTCATACAATTCATTTCCTTGTCTAAGCAGCTTTTTTGCTTTGCGCTGAAGTGAAAGTGAATCTCTTTGCGCTACAATTTCTTTAGAGGAAAACAGCATTAAAAAAAGAATAAAAAGACATTGTAGGTACTTCATGTTATTTTTTTGTTTTTTCTTCATTAAATAAATCAATATTCGTCACCCATTTTGTTTTTTTATCAAATAAAAAGACATCAATAACCAAAAAAAGCAGTCCAAATCCTAAAAACCATTGAAATTGATCTTTGTAATCAGCGAATTGTTTTGTTTCAAATTCATTTTTTTCTGCATTTGCAATAATTTCTGAAATAATGTTTACAGGTTTTTGGGTAACATTTCCATCTATATATTTTCCATTGGCTGCATTCGCAATCCCTTCTAAAACTTTCGGAGTGCGTTTTGTAATCACAGTTTCACCTTTTCGATCTTTCTTATATCCAATCATTGACCCATTTATTCGCAATGGAATTGGGCCACCTTTTTCTGTACCGATACCAATTGTGAAGATTTTTACTCCTTCATTCGCTAAATTCTGAGCCATCTGTTTTGTTTCCTCTTGATGGTCCTCTCCGTCAGAAATAATGATTAAAAAACGATTTGTTTGCTCATCGTTGTTGTAGTATGTTTTTGCTAATTCTAACGCTTCGTTAATTGCGGTTCCTTGACTAGAAACCATTTCTGGAGCTGCATTTTGAAGAAACATATTTGCGGCTGCATGATCTGTAGTTATTGGTAGTAGCGGGTAGGAATTCCCTGCATAAATAATAATTCCAACTCTATCTGAACCTAGTTTGTCAATAGTTTTTGAAATGATTTGCTTGGCCTTTTCTAGTCTGTTAGGCGCAATGTCTTCAGCCAACATGCTTTTTGAAACATCCAAAGCAAACACAACATCAACTCCTTCTCTTTTTACGGTTTTTAGTTTGGTTCCCATTTTCGGATTTGTCAATGAGATGATTAAAAAAGCAATTCCGATGAGCAACATCCCCACTTTCAAAGCCGATTTAAAATTTGATGAATTTGGAGCGATTTTCTGAAGTAAATTTAAATCTGAAAATTTACTTTGGGTGTGTTTTTTCCACCATAAAACCATTAGGAATACAACAATCATTGCGGGAATGATTGCTAAAAAGTAAAAATAAATGGGTTCTTCTATTCTGTACATTTTTATATAAAACTCTTAAATAATGTGTTTTTTAAAATAAATTCAAGCAATAAAAATCCAATTCCTAAAAAGACAAAAAACCTATATTTTTCTTGGTAATTATAGTATTTAAATTCTTCAATTTTTGTTTTTTCGAGGGTGTCAATTTCAGCATAAATCTCTTTTAATGATGCATTGTTTGTTGCTCTAAAATATTTCCCCTCCGTTTCTGAGGCAATTTCTTTTAATAGATCTTCGTCTATTTCAACTTGTTGCTTTCTATACTGTAGCTTACCTGTTCTTGGATCCTTGCTCCAAGGGAAGTCCGCCATTCCGTTTGTTCCTATTCCAATTGTGTAGGTTTTAATTCCTAGTTCTTTGGCAAGTTCAGTTGCGGTTCTTGGGTCTATATTTCCTGAATTGTTTACCCCATCCGTCAATAAAATAATTACCTTACTTTTTGCAGTACTTTCTTTCAATCTATTCACTGCTGATCCCAGTCCCATTCCAATTGCAGTCCCTCCTTCTAATTGTCCCCATTTTAATTCAGAAATGGTGCGTTTTACGATTCCTTTATCACTAGTAATTGGAGTTTGAGTAAAACTTTCTCCTGCATACACAACAATCCCTATTCTGTCGTTTGGTCTTCGGTCAATAAATTCTACAGCAACCTTTTTTAAAGCTTCAAGTCTATTCGGCTTTAAATCTTTGGCCAACATGCTTGCAGAAACATCTATGGCCATGACAATATCGATTCCTTTATTGCTTTTTGTTTTTTTACTTACAGAAACGTTCCTTGGTCTGGCCAAAGCAACGATGATTGCTGCTAGCGAAAATAAACGTAATACATATAAAAAAACTTTAAATTTTGATAAAAATGAAGTTTTTTCAAATCCTTTTATACTCGGAATCGTTAGGGTCGCAGTATCTTTTTTACGCATTAAAAAATGCCAAATAGCTACGATCGGAATGAGAATTAGTAACCATAAAAACTCACTGTTATAAAATTCAAAATTATTCCAATTCATCATCTTCTTTTAAAATTGGTTTTGGAGTTAGTTTACTAATAATATCCTCTGCATCTTTTCGATCTTCCTGTATTTCTATAGCCAGTGGTTTTGATTTTGCAAATTTCACTAAATCAGCTTCACGTAATAATTCTCGTAGTTTTTTAAAGGTTTCTTTTGAGATTTGGATAGTTTCAGAGCCCTTAAATTCTTTTAGGATCTCTAGAATTTCATCCGTTGTATTTTCTAGGGCAGAAACGTTTAGTTCACGCTCTATATACCCACGTACAATTTCTGTTAATTCACTGTAATACTCTTTTATTTTATTGTTTTGCCACAAAAGTTTTTCATCCAGTTCATTTAGCCTGTATATCGCTTCCTCATAAGGAGGGAGTATCTTATAAGTTTCCTCTTCTTCGCTTTCTTTTCTTTTTCGTATCACAAACCAATAAATCCAAAACCCTATAATAAGGATCGCGGCTAACAGAAGGTATGCGTATATTCTGAAATCATCAAAGCTGTAGGGTTCACTTTTAATCGATTTGATGGGGAATTTTTTTACCTGAAGAGTATCTACTGCAATTGTTGCCACGTTTACCAGAAGAGAATCTGTAAAAAAGGCTTGATTTTTTATAAATATTTGTTGCTGTGGAATGTAAAAAGCACCACTATCAAAACCTGTTAAAATGTATTTTCTGACTAAAAAATCGTTTACAGTGTCTATTTTTGTTGAATCGATTATCTCTAACCCTTTTATTTCAAGTTTAGGAAGAATAACGTTTTGGGTTTCGTTGATAGAAATTTTTAAATTGAACTGCTCTCCAATTCTAATACTTGTAGTGTCTATTTCAGCCTTCACCATTGGGTTTTGACCAAAACTGAAGGTGGCAATAAATAATAGTATGTAGCAAAGCTGTTTTCCCATAAGTAAAAGTAACCTAGTTTCTATTTTCCTTTGTGTTTAAAATAACCTAATAATTTTTTCACGTAACTTTCGTCTACTCTAATATTAATGGTACCTGCTCCACTTTTTTTGAACATATTTATATAGTACTCTCTGATTTGTGTTGCATTTGCTTTATAACGCATTCTAACAGATTTAGCAGCGGTATTTACCAATTGAACACGACTGGTTTCAGCGTCTAACATGGGCACCATTCCCAAGTTAGGAATCTCTTCATCGTATTTGTCATAGACTCTAATCCCTGTTAGGTCATGTTTCTTCCCTGTTATTTTTAGAGTTTTTTCGTAATCATCGTCCATAAAATCGGACAACATAAAAACAATGGCTCTTTTTTTTATCACACTAGATAAAAACTTCAAGGCCGTCCCAATATTTGTTTTTTTACTTTTTGGCTTGAATTCTATGAGTTCTCTGATAATTCTTAACACATGACTTTTCCCTTTTTTTGGAGGGATAAAAAGTTCTATTTCATCAGAGAATAAAATCAAACCTACTTTATCGTTGTTTTGTGTGGCAGAAAAAGCCAATGTTGCTGCAATTTCTGTTACGGTTTCTTTTTTAAATTGTGTCGAGGTTCCAAAGAGTTCAGAACCCGAAACATCTGCCATTAAAATCATCGTTAGCTCACGCTCTTCCTCAAAAACTTTGATATAAGGTTCATTATATCGTGCGGTAACGTTCCAATCGATCGCTCTGACATCGTCTCCAAACTGATACTGTCTAACTTCAGAAAAAGTCATACCCCGTCCCTTGAAGGAAGAATGGTATTCCCCTCCAAAAATATCATTAGACAACCGTTTTGTCTTAATTTCTATTTTACGAACTTTTTTAAGTATTTCTTTAGTTTCCATTGTTTTAATTAATAAATCCTGTTAGTATTTTGGATTATTTTCTATGGAACTTCAATTTCATTAATGATAGAATTGATAATGTCTACCGATGTTACATTTTCAGCTTCAGCTTCATAAGTAATTCCAATACGGTGACGTAAAACATCAAAGACTACAGCCCGTACATCTTCTGGAATTACATAGCCTCTTCTTTTAATAAAAGCATAGCATTTTGCAGCTTTCGCTAAATTGATACTTCCACGAGGAGAGGCTCCAAAACCAATTAAATCTTTTAATTGTGGTAAATTGTATTTTTCTGGATAACGAGTTGCAAAAATAATATCTAAAATGTATTTTTCAATCTTCTCATCCATATACACTTCGTTTGTAACTTCTCTTGCTTTTAGAATTTGTGCTACAGAAACGACAGGATTTACTGTTGCAAATCCACCCGATAAATTTTGACGCATGATGGTTTGTTCATCCTGTAGTTTTGGATAGTCAATGACAACTTTTAACATAAATCGGTCTACTTGAGCTTCGGGTAATGGATACGTTCCTTCTTGTTCAACTGGATTTTGAGTCGCCATTACTAAAAAAGGCTCATCTAGCTTAAAAGTAGTATCTCCAATTGTAATTTGACGCTCTTGCATTGCTTCCAATAGGGCTGATTGCACTTTTGCAGGGGCTCTATTGATCTCGTCTGCCAATACAAAGTTTGCAAAAATAGGGCCTTTTTTTATCGCAAAATCGTTTTCTTTCATGTTGTAGATCATGGTCCCAACAACATCTGCAGGCAATAAGTCTGGGGTGAATTGAACCCTGCTAAAACTTCCTTGAACTGCTTTCGAAAGCGTATTAATTGCTAAGGTTTTTGCTAGTCCTGGGACTCCTTCCAGTAAGATGTGTCCATTCCCTAAAAGCCCAATTAATAAACTTTCTATCATTTGTTTTTGACCAACAATAACCTTGTTCATTTCTAGGGTAAGAATATCTAAAAAAGCACTTTCTCTTTCGATTTTTTCATTTATTGCTCTTACGTCTATATCCATTCTTTCTGTATATTAAGTTTGTTAAACAAAGCTACAATTTTAACAAAAAGACTTTGTTAAAAGAAGGTTAAAGATGGTGACTTTTGTCGAAAAATATGGGGTGAATAAAAATTGCGAAATCCGTAAAAAAGCGTCCTTATATCTAAATTTTAACAATTTTACTTGTTGTTTTAAATAAAAAACACAATATTTGGGTAAATACTAAATAATTTACATATGAAATTAAAAAATGTACTTAAATTTTTAACTTTTGCTTTTGCATTGTTTTTGTCATCAACACTGGCGGCTCAGACAATTAAAGGAAAAGTAACAGATTCATCTGGTGAAGGATTACCATACATGAATATTGTAGAAAAAGGAAACACTTCTAACGGGATCGTTTCTAGCGATAATGGAGAATTCTCCATTACGGTAGGAAGTTTACCTACAAGTCTAGTGGTGTCTTCTATGGGTTTTGAAACAAAAACTGTAAATGTAACAGACGCGTCTTATTTAACAATTGTCGTGAATGAAGACAATGCTTTAGATGAAGTTGTTGTAACTGGTTCTAGAAACAAACCACGAACAATTTTAGATTCTCCTGTGCCAATAGACAATATTGACGTTGCAGAATTGGTGCAAAGTGGGAAGCCTACTTTGGACAGGATGTTAACCTTTAAGGTTCCTTCTTTTAACTCTCAGAATCAAGCAATTTCTGATGCAACAGCGCATTATGATCCAGCAGATTTACGTGGTTTAGGACCAAGTAGAACCTTGGTTTTAATAAACGGAAAACGTAAAAACCAAAGTGCACAAGTGTATTTGAACAGAACTCCAGGAAAAGGAGAAGTTGGAGTAGATTTAAAGAGTATTCCTACTGCTGCTATTGAAAGAGTTGAGGTTTTAAGAGACGGTGCATCTGCAATTTATGGTTCTGATGCCATTGCGGGTGTAATGAATATTATTTTGAAAAAAGATGTAGAATATTCTACTTTTTCGACCAAAGCAGGAATTACTTCTGAACAAGATGGATTTAGTTTATCATCTGATTTTAATACTGCATTCGGTTTTGGAGATGGTGGTTTTGTAAATGTTACTTTAGGATATTATAAGCAAGAAACAACAAATAGAGCAGGTATAGCATCTGACGTAGGAAGTACTCCAAGAGATATTGCTTGGTTGGCTGCAAATCCAAGAGCAGGAATGACGGTTGGACAGCCTGCAATGGAAAAGAAAGATCTTTTTGTAAACATGGAGCACCCTATTGGAGATAATTCAACATTATATTCTTTTCACGGTTATACCACAAGAGATGGTCAAAGTTTTGCATACTACAGAGCTCCATATTGGAGAAATGATGTAGCAGATGCTAACTTTATCACTAAAAATCCAAATGATTTTATAGGATATCAACCAACTTTTGAAACAAAAATAAACGATTACATCAATGCCATTGGAGTGAAATTTCCAATTGCAGAAGGCTGGAATGCAGATGCTTCTGTTACTTACGGATCAAATGACGTAGATGTTACCGTTAATAATTCTGTAAACAGAGATTACTTAGCAGATAATGGAACGTCACCAAGAACATTCAATCCAGGAGGATACGCTTTTACAAATATTGTAGGTAATTTTGACGTTAATAGTCAATTATCAGACGCGTTAGGTTTGGCCTTAGGAATGGAATTCAAACAAGAGAGCTTTAAAGCGATTGAAGGGAATCCTTTATCATACTATGGTGCAGGTTCAGATTCTTTTGCAGGGATTAAGCCTGACGAAGCTGGAAAGTGGTCTAGAAACAATTTAGCATTGTACACACAATTAGATTATGATGTAAATGAAAAACTATTACTAGGGGTTGCTGGAAGATATGAAGACTTTACAGATGCAGGGTCTAATTTTTCTTGGAAAGCAAATGGACGTTATAAATTAGGATCTAAAGGAGCGTTAAGAGCTTCTTACAGTACTGGATTTAGAGCACCAACCTTGCACCAATCTCACATTACTTTAAGTCAATATATTATTGTAGCAGGTTCATCTGAGCCTCTGTTACAAGGTACATTAGCAAATGATAATCCTGCAGTACAAGCTTTAGGGGTTCCGAGTTTAACGCACGAAATTTCTAAAAATTTATCTGCTGGATTAACGTATAAATTTGACAGAAACTTTTCTGCTTCTGTAGATTTTTACCAAATACAAGTAGATGATAGAGTATTATTCTCTTCTCAAATTGGTTCTGATGGTGATGATACGACTACAAATCCTGTAGAGCAAATTTTACAAGCAAACAATGTTGTTGCTGTACAAGTATTTATCAATGCAGGAGATACTAAAACCACTGGAGCAGATATTGTTTTGAATTACAGAAACATAGAAATGGGTGAAGGAAAGCTGCATGCAAGTTTTGCTGCTAACTTTAACAAAACTACGATTGATGCGATTAATACACCACAAACAATTGCTGATGCTGGTTATGATATTTTTGACAGACAAGAGCAAGGGTTAATTACAAACTCTAGACCAAGGTCTAAAATGGTCTTAGGGTTGAATTATATTGGTGATGCATGGGATGTTTCTCTTAACAACACGCGTTTTGGAGAAGTTACTGTTACAGCACCAGCTAGTGGAACAGACCAAGAATTGTCTGCAAAAATCACTACAGATTTAGGTCTTGGTTATAAACTAACGGACAGAATTACATTCAATGCGAACATCAATAATATTTTTGATGTGTATCCAGATGTAACCAAAGCTTCTACGGGAACTTCTCAAGCAGGTTCTAGATTCATGTATTCTTCAGAAGTACAACAATTAGGACAATTAGGAACAAATTATATGGTTGGTATCAATTACCAGTTTTAAGCACAATAATTAGCCTAAGTTTATTTATACAAAAGAGCAGCTTTATAGCTGCTCTTTTATATTTCTTAAAAAAAGCGGCAATTGCCGCTTTTTTTTTATGATTTATATTTTAGAAGGTTAAACGTATTTTCATCAAATTCTCCGTAAGTAAAATACTCAATCCAATCACCTAAATTGATATAGGTGCTATTTTCTTGTAGCTTAATTTCTAAAGGCAAGTGTCTGTGACCAAAAACAAAATAATCATAATGCTTCTGGGTAAGTTTTTGTTTGCAGTATAAAACCAGCCACTCATTTTCATTCCCTAAAAATTTAGCATCGTCATCTCCAGAAATTAATTTATTTTTTACAGACAGATAGTGGCCTAGTCGAACCCCTATGTCTGGATGCAACCATTTGAACATCCATTTAAAAAAAGGAAATGTAAATACCTTTTTCATGCGCTTATACCCTTTATCTCCTGGGCCTAGACCGTCTCCATGACCAATTAAAAACTTTTTATCATTGATAAGAAATTCTTGCGGCGAATGAAAGACAGGAATGTTCAGTTCTTTTTCAAAATAATCATTCATCCATAAATCATGGTTTCCAACAAAGAAATAAACAGGGATTCCAAGATCTCTAATTTCTGCTAACTTTCCTAAAACACGAACAAATCCTTTGGGAACCACCGTTTTATATTCAAACCAGAAATCGAATAAATCACCCAATAAAAAAAGCACCTCTGCATCTTCTTTTATTTCATCGAGCCAAGCGACAAACTTTTTTTCACGAGGAAGACTCGCTTCTGGGGTTGGAGCACCCAAATGCTGATCTGAGGCAAAGTAAATTTTTTTATTATTTGAAGAAGTTATTGAAATCAAAAAACGATATATTTTATAATTGTAAAAATAGAAAAACTTATTTATAAGAGAACTATTTATTTTTTATGGAGTTATTTCACCCAAACTAAATACTGTTTTTCCATTCGCATTCATCAGTTTTTGAGCTTCAAAATTTGCCATTAATTCGCTATTTAACGTATTTAAATCCCATGTATTTGGATTTTTAAACCATTCAGCAATATTCATTTTAATTTCGATGCTTGCGTTTTCTTTAATTTCGATGCTTCCCAAATCAACCGTAAAAGAGGTGTCTTCAAATTTTAAATTCATTGGTTCGGTTCTGTCTACAGCTCTAATTACATGATAATTGAAATTTACATTTAGATTGTTTGTGTCTTTATATTTACCATCAAACTGCATGTAATGATACCCTCCACCTAACATTCCTGGGACATTAAAATTTGCAGAATTTAAATCGGGATAGCTCCCATCGGTGTTTTCTAAATCGGTTAATCCGAATATGAATTTTAATTTGTAGTTGCCGGGATAAACATCAGATATGGCAATTAGATTGCCTGAGTTTTCTCCAACATCAATCAGGAAGTGATTTTCACCGCTGATTAAACTAACATTAGAAATAAGATACCGCAACCGTTCTATGCTAATTTCATCATTATTTTCATTGGTAAATTTTATCGTGTTGAAATCTTGATTTGTAACAGAAATACCATTCCAATTTTGAGTGAAATTTAGAGAAACGACTGTGGTTTTTTCTTCTTGCTTGTTGCAAGAACAAAAGAGTAAAAAAGCAAGTAATAATAGAAATAGTACTTTCTTCATTGTTATTTTATTTGAAGAATTAATGCATCTGAAAACCCTTTGTTTAAAGAGATGTCTCCATCAGAACTGCTGCTTTCTCCAACGGCAATGATTGTTTGATCCTCTAATTCAACGACATCATATAAAAAATCGATTTCTGACCCTCCAATTGTTTGTTGCCATTCCAACACGCCTTCAGCATCTATTTTAAGAACCAAAGCATCATTTTGACCTTTATTGGTAAAGCCATTGTCAGAACTTCGAGAACTTCCAGCAATGACAAAGCCATTGTCTTGCGTCATTGAAATTGAGCGGCCAGCATCAAAACCAGTTCCTCCAAATGTTTTTTCCCAAATGAGATTCCCTTCAGTAGATATTTTAAGCACCCAGATATCTGCAGCTCCGTTATTTGAATTGACATCTCCATCAGAACTTCTTGTATCTCCAACCACAATAAAATTTCCGTCATGCGAAGCACTAATTGCCCTAGCTTCGTCTATTTCTGAGCCTCCAAAGCTTTTTTCCCACACTAGAGTTCCCTTAGAGGAAATCTTAATCACCCAAAAATCATAGGACCCTTTGTTGTTTTTAATGTCTACATCGTTACTGTCTGAAGAGCCTACTAAAATAAATCCATTGTCCGCTGTTTTAACAACTCCTAAAGGAGTATCTGTAAATGAACCCCCGTAATACTTGCTCCATTCTAATTCTCCTGTAGCAGTAAGTCTTAATACCCAAAAATCTCCACCTGCATGGTTTACAACAGTAGTTTTTGCATTTCCTTGTCCGTTAGAAGCAGAAACATCTAAAACACCAGTAATAAGAAATCCACCTTCTTCAGTTTCTAAGAGTGTTGTTCCAACATCTGAACCGGAAAACCCAAAAGTTTGTTGCCAACTGATTTCTCCACTTGGAGACAGTTTTAGGATCCAAAAATCTTGAAAACCTGCATTTGAAGTTAGATCATTGTCTGAACTTTTGCTGAAACCTAGTAGCGCAAATCCTCCATCAGAAGTATTGATAAGGTCTGCTCCTCGATCATCCTTTGAGCCTCCAAAAGTTTGTTGCCAACTTAGGGTGTTGTTTGCATCAAATTTTAATAGCCAAAAATCGAAATTTTCGGCGATTTTAGAAGTGATGTCTCCGTCATTACTTTGCGTATATCCTAAAACAGCATACCCTCCGTCAGCGGTTTTTATGACAGATTTTAACACCTCATTTTTCGAACCTCCTATTGTTTGAGAAAAGCCTACTTCACCTTTAATGAGGATTTCAGGAGGAGTTAATCTCTCTTTTTCAGAGCAATGCCCCAAAAAGAGCAGACAAAAAATACTCCAAATAAGTGCGCTTAAAAAATGTCTTTTTAGCATCTATAGTTATTACTGAATTATCATTTTTTGCATGAATTGATCGTTTATTTTGATCAGGTATATCCCTGTTTTCATCTGACTCGTATTCAGAACGTATTTTACCTCGTTAAGATTGTTTTTTTCAAAAATCTTTTGACCGAGTATTGAAAAGACTTCGATGTTATGGATCTGAAGATTGTTGTTAGCGCTAATTGTGGTTTTGTCTATTGCCGGATTTGGAAAAATGGAAAAGCGGTGTTCCATTTTATTTTCATTTAATTTTAGAGTCCCACTTTTTCTGACAACAAAAAGTCCTTTTTCAATATCATTGATGATAATATTTCCGCTAGCGAAGAAGGGGTATACGCCCCAAGCACCATTAGTAGCAGTATTGTCATTCTCTGGATAGGTGTCGAAGTAACCAACTTCTGTCATAGAATTTGTTGAATCTGAAATGTTGGTAATATCTAACACACGCAATCCTGCTCTGTAATTTGCCATAAAGTAACGGTTTCCTTTTACAAACCCATTATGATCTATTGCGCTAGAAGGGCCGAAATAGGTAGAAGATAATACAGGGTTGTCTAAATCTGAAAAATCAAAGACCAATGTTCTTGTATTGACTCCAATATCTCTTTCATCTAATTCGTCCCCTACAATAAAATACCGATGATCTTCGGTAAACCATCCTTGATGTGTGTAACCAAGTTGTGAATAATCTATCTCTGCAATTAATATCACATTATTTTTATCGGTAACATCTAAGATTGTAATTTTTGTTTCGTTACTTCCTACATATATTTCTTTATCGGTATAAGTTGTATCTGGCCCAATATACTTTACTACTTGAGCATCGTGTGAATACCCTGCTGCGGCATAATGATTTAACTTTACAGGGTTTTTAGGATCTGAAAGATCAACAAAAATAGGGCCACCACTATGCATGCTGCTGCCAAGATCGTTTTTACAACCTACTAGGTATGCAATCCCGGACTCCTCGTTTATAAAAATGTTATGGCAACTGCCTAAGTTATCCGTATTGTAGATTGCATCCGATGTAAAAACTTGTTCAGTGGTTAGTCCTCTTAATTTTGTTAAATCGAAGACTTGCATCCCGTGCGCTCCAACATTATCAGCGACAATAAAAGCATGATTATTATATACCTTCACATCTCTCCAGGAGTTGTTTCCTGCATTAGAATCTAATCTTCCAAGAAAAATAGGATTAATAGGGTCTGTAATGTCTACAAAAGCAGTACTGTTTGTCATGGCTGCAATAGCATACTCTTTTCCTGAAGTTGTATCTGTCCAGCCCCATATGTCACTTCCTTCAGGAGTACCGTTTGTATTCGCAAGCGTTGTTACGGGAATCTGGGACATTAAATCATAGTTGCTGCAAGGATATTCATCAGCAAACCCATCTGAACAAGGTATTTGGGCAACGGTAGCTTGAAAAATAAATAAATAAATAATCAGAAGCTTTTTCACAATGTTAAATTACAATAAATAAATAAATAAATATACGCTCTAAAGGAGTTCTTTCCTTTTTCAGAATGTTCCTATCTTTGCAAGATGTTAGAAGATAAAAATACACAAAACACATCATTAGCTGAACTTGGGGAGTTTGGGTTAATCAATCATATTACAAAATATTTTAAGGTAGAAAAAACGTCCACGATAAAGGCCATTGGAGATGATGCCGCTGTTTTAGATGCTTCTGAAAAACAAACCTTAGTTACCACAGATTTGTTGATTGAAGGCGTTCATTTTGATTTAAGTTATATGCCGCTTAAACATTTGGGATATAAAGCAGTAATGGTTAATCTTTCGGATGTGTATGCAATGAACGGAGCTGCAGAGCAAATTACAGTTTCTATCGCTGTTTCAAATAGATTTCCTTTAGAGGCAATAGAAGAATTGTATGCTGGTATTCAGCTGGCATGTGAAACCTACAATATCGATTTAATAGGGGGAGATACTACTTCGTCTACCAAAGGAATCTTGATTTCTGTAACGGCAATCGGTAAAGCTGAAAAAGAAGATGTAGTATACAGAGATGGGGCAAAAGAAACAGATTTAATTGTAGTTTCTGGAGACTTAGGAGCTGCCTATTTAGGATTACAGGTCTTAGAAAGAGAAAAACAAGTGTTTAAAGTGGATCCCAACAATCAACCCGATTTAGATAACTATACGTATTTAATTGAGCGTCAATTAAAACCCGAAGCACGAAAAGACATTTCAGGTTTGTTAAAAGAATTGGAGATACAACCGACTTCAATGATTGATATTTCTGATGGATTATCTTCAGAACTTTTTCATATTTGTACTCAAAGTAAAGTAGGGTGCAAGGTTTATGAAGATAAGTTGCCTTTAGACCCTCAAGTAATTTCTGCATGTGAAGAATTTGAATTAGATTCTACCATGGTTGCATTGAGTGGAGGGGAAGATTATGAACTCTTATTTACGGTGCCTATTGCCAATTTTGATCAAATAAAAGGAAATCCAAACTTTTCTATTATTGGTCATATTACGGCAGAAAATCAAGGCTTACAATTAGTTACAAGAGCAAATCAAGAGATTCCTTTAAAAGCGCAAGGTTGGAACGCGATGAACGATCATTAAAATTATAAGACCATTAAATTACAACCTCTAATATCAGAGTTGTCAAAGCGACCAATAATCTCAAAAGTTCCGTTTTGGTGAACTTTTCCTAGATCTTGAGTTGCAATAAAAGCGCAGGAGTTATAATTGGCTAAATCAATAATGTTGATTCCTCCTGTTTTACCAATTTTTTGAATGGTCAGTGCATCTTCTGTATCTCTGGTTAAAATTTTCATCCAAGGAGGAGTTTGGAAAATACCATTTCCACGAGAATATCCTTGGCTCAATAATTCTGTCATTCCATATTCTGAGTGAATAGTATCGACCCCAAAGCCTTGTTGTAAAAAAGCATGCAATTCGTCTCTGACCAGTTCTTTCCTTCTTCCTTTCATTCCGCCGGTTTCCATAATGATGGTATTTTTTAGCTCAAATTGTTGCATTTCTATCAAGTCCATCAAAGCAAAAGAAACCCCAATTAAGAGTGTTTTTTGTCCTTTTTGATCAATTTTGATCAATTTTTTAGCTAATTCTTCTATATTATTGAGATAAAACCCGCTTTTGTTGTTTTTGGATCTTTGTATCAAATCAGCAACCATATACACTAAAGAAGAACCTTTTCTTTCTAAATAATTAGGCAATAAAGCTAAAACAGTATAGTCTTCTATGTTTCCATAAAAATGAGCAAATCCTTTTAAGTAACTCTCTTTATAGCATTCAATATCTGTTACATAATGCTTGCTTGTAACGCTTCCCGTGGTTCCCGAACTTGTAAATACCTCTTGTACCTCTTCTAAAGAAGAAATGATTTTTTTATTTTTAAAAAATTGAATGGGTAAAAAAGGAATGTCTTCAAGCGCATGAACATCTGAAGGATGAATGTATAATAAGTCACAAAAAGAACGGTATACTTTATTGTTTTCAAACTGATGTCTAAAAACACTGAAAGCCACTTGTTTAAAATCTTCTGGTGTTTGTATGTTAAAAATTTTGTTTTGCATTTTCCATGCAAAAATAAGAGTATTACACGCAACCTTTTAAAATTATTTCATCTATATAATAAATAACCCTAAAAACAAAAAAAATGAAATTTAAAATTCTGTTATTATTAGCAACTATTTTGCTTTTATCGTGTGAACAAAATGAAAAGATTAATTCGAACTCTAATCAGGAGTTAGATCATAAAATATTACTGGATTTATTTTCAGAAATTGAAACCATAGCTTATAGTTATTCTTGCGAAGATGAAGGGGAATGGTTTTTTACACCATACGGATCAAAACCTTGTGGTGGCCCAATGGGATATATCCCATACTCGAATCAAATTGAGATTCCTCAATTTCTTGAAAAAGTTAATAAATATACAAATGCAGAAGAAGTGTTCAATATCAAATGGGGAATTATTTCAACCTGTGATATAACTCCAGAACCTAAAGGAGTTGTATGTAAAAATAGGATTCCTAGTCTAATATATTAATGTGTTTTAGTTTTAAATAGGAAATTATTTGTATAATTAGAAACAACCCCCCTTTTAAGAAACTAAAAAAAATACTAGAGATTAGACTAGAAGAACTCATAAGAGGTTGCTGTAAAAATAAAAAATCAGCACAATCAAAAGTTTATCAACTTTATGCTGATAAACTTTTTGGTATTTGTTTAAAGTATTCCAGAAACAGCCCAGATGCAGAAGACATTTTACAAGATAGTTTTTTAATTATTTTTAATAAAATAAATCAATTTAAGCATAAGGGCTCTTTCGAAGGATGGTTAAAAAGAATAGTAATTAATACTGCAATAACAAAATATAGAGAAAGGAAACACCTTTATTTTAAAGAAGAAATTCTCTTAAATGAACCCTCTAGTGAAAATTTGACAATTGAAACCTCAGAAATTGGGTTAGATTTTTTGTTGAGTTCAATTCAGAAGCTACCGAATCGTTATCGTTTAATATTCAATTTATATGTTTTGGATAATTACTCCCATAAAGATATTGCAAAGATGTTAAATATTAGTGAAGGCACCTCTAAATCAAACCTATCAAGAGCTAGAAAAATTTTAAAAAAGAAAATTGAAAATTATTCAAAACCCATAGAAAATAAGTAAATGCTTAATAAAAATAACATAGATAAATTATTCGTTGATAAACTTAAAAGTTTTCAAGCTTCACCAAATGAAAAAGTTTGGCGAAAGATAGAAAGGAAACTCAAGAAAAAGAAGCAAAAAAAAGGGATTCCTATTTGGTGGAGATATTCAGGGGTTGCTGCCTTATTAACTCTTGGGTTCTTGCTTTTACCGATATCGGATAATGAGTTTAATGAAATAGAAAACAATGTAGTTTCTTCACCAAAAAAGTTAAATATTAAAAAAGAATTATTAGAAAAAAAGTTCAATCGCAATTTAAATAAGACAAATAAAATTTACACCGCAGAGAAAAAAATAAAAGTGAGCTCTAAAAAAGAAAATAGTTCAAGTAAAAAAAGGACACATGATCTAAAAAACAACTTTCAAATAGCTTTGCTGGAAAAAAATAACATAAAACAGTTCATACAGCCAATTGCTATCCATATTGAAAATACGTTCAATATTATTGAGCCTAAAAAGCCTAAAAACAAAACAAAGGGTCTTGATTTTTCTAAAGAAGTAAAAGACAATATCTCCATGTTATTAAATGAAGAAAAAAAGAATGCAAAGAAGAAAAAGAACTGGTCTATTTCACCCTTAATAGGTTTATTAAACTCAAATTCATATACCAAAAGTTCACCTGTAAGCAGTAGTTTGTCAAATTCTACAAAAGGAGATTATACTTATTCTTATGGTCTTCAAGTATCCTATCAATTAAATCGAAAATATTCTGTACAAACCGGATTACATTTTCAAGAAATAAGTTATCAAAACAAGAACTTAATCGTTGCATTATCAAATATAAATTCGTCAAATATAAATTTTGATAATGCAAGGACTAATTTTGATATGATTGACTTAAATAGTAATATTGAAACTAGTGTTAATCTGTCTGCAGCGGAGGTTGTATCTAGAAATGGGAACCTTAATCAGAGATATGGATACATAGAAATCCCTATTGAAATTAAATATAATTTAATAGAAAAAAATTCTTTTAAAACTGAACTTATTGTAGGGGCTAGCTCTTTATTTTTAAATGAAAATGAAACAACGCTAGAGACAGAGTCTTTTTCTTCAAGCGGGAAAATGAACAACTTAAATAATATAAATTTTAGTGCCAATTTAGGGGCTATTTTTAGTTATAAATTTGATAAAAAATGGGCGTTAAATTTTAGTCCAATGCTTAAGAGTCATCTGAACACTTTTAACAACAATTCAAACGGGTTTAAGCCTTATTATTTTGGAGTGTATTCTGGCATTAATTTAAACTTTTAATTTGGGAGATCTATAAAGTTCCCAAGATTCAGCAGTTTTAGACTCAAAAGACATATTGCCATTTTTATTTAAGGCCAACACAGACCTCTAGCTTCTGTGATTTTAATTTATTTATTAGGTATAAACTCTTTAGGAGTCTTTTAAAACGTTTATTTTTGTATATTATTTTGAAAAAATAAGAGGATTACACGCAACCCTTTAAAATTATTTCATCTATATAATACATCACTTTAAAAATAAAAAAATGAAAAATTATTTCCTACTTTTCTTTGGATTGCTCGTTTTTTACTCTTGTTTCGATAACAACCTAGAGGCTCCGAACTATCGTTTTGAATACTTGCCAATAGACTCAGTAATCACTCCTGAAAGTTTTACTTTTGGTCAAACAGATACGATTACAATGGCGTATTCTTTGCCAAATGGCTGTTATTCATTTGATCGAATTTATTACGAAGTGAAAGACTCTACAAGAATAGTTGCCGTTACAGCAATTGTCGAATTGGATACGTATTGTACCGAGGCAATTATTCAAGAAGAAACTAAATTTATTGTAAAAGCTTCTCAACTAGAAGATTATGTGTTTCAATTTTTTAAAGGAATAGACAGTATTGGAACAGCTCTTTATGAGGAAGTAATTGTTCCAGTTAATTAGCTCTATTAGAATCGCCTTTTCTTTTAAAGAGATCCTTCTCAAAAGCACTATTATTGTTTAATTTTAAACAATAACATTATTTTTTGTTTAATTTATAAACTATCAGAATTATTTGTAAATTCGTTCTTTGAATTTAAATAAAATAGCATTGTAAAATGAAAGATTTCGGTATTAAAAAAGCTTTATCAGAATTAGGCTTACAAGAATTAAACGCAGGAACTTCTACAGGGTCAAATAATTTTTCTACCGGTAAAATTATGGAGTCTTATTCTCCTGTGGACGGAAAGTTAATTGGAAAGGTAAAAGCGACTACAAGAGAAGATTACGAAAAGGTAATGGCTGCAGCTACGGGAGCCTTTAAGACTTTTAGAAACCTACCTGCACCTCAAAGAGGAGAAATTGTGCGTCAGTTTGGAAATAAGCTAAGAGAGTTAAAAGAACCACTTGGAAAATTAGTTTCTTATGAAATGGGGAAGTCTCTACAAGAAGGCTATGGAGAGGTGCAAGAAATGATTGATATCTGTGATTTTGCCGTTGGATTGTCCAGGCAATTAAATGGACAAACTATTCCGTCAGAGCGTCCAGGTCATGTAATGAGAGAACAATGGCACCCAATTGGGGTGGTCGGGATTATCTCGGCATTTAATTTTCCGGTAGCCGTTTGGGCATGGAATACTGCATTGGCATGGATATGTGGCGATGTCTGTGTTTGGAAAGGATCTGAAAAAGCCCCTTTATGTACTGTTGCTTGTCAAAATATTATTGCCGAAATAATAAAAGAAAATAACTTACCGGAAGGAATCTCATGTATTATTAATGGAGATTATACGGTAGGAGAAATGATGACGACCGATACTAGAGTTCCTTTAGTATCTGCAACAGGTTCTACTAGAATGGGAAGAATTGTTGGAGCAACTGTTGCCCAACGTTTTGGAAAATCTTTATTAGAGCTGGGAGGGAATAATGCGATTATCATTACCCCAACAGCAGATTTAAAAGTGGTGGTCCCCGGAGCTGTTTTTGGAGCGGTGGGAACCTGCGGACAACGATGTACTTCTACACGAAGATTGATCATTCATGAATCTGTGTACGACAAAGTAAGAGATGCCATTGTTGGTGCTTATGGACAATTAACCATTGGAAACCCTTTAGATGAAAAGAATCATATTGGGCCTTTAATAGATCATGATGCGGTAAACACCTATTTAGCAGCCATAGAAAAAGCGAAAGCAGAAGGGGGGATTGTATTGGTAGATGGAGGAGTATTGGAAGGAGAAGGATATGAAAGTGGTTGTTATGTAAAGCCAGCGATTATTGAAGCTGAAAATCATTTTGAAATTGTACAGCACGAAACCTTTGCACCTATTTTATATCTCATGAAATATGCTGGTGAGGTAG
>Ga0209557_1000535_pt1 | contig 22441 bp, 36 predicted proteins | sample SaaInlV_120m_DNA_4_FD_184672 | JGI IMG/M metagenome (GOLD analysis project Ga0209557, IMG submission 184672) | Marine microbial communities from expanding oxygen minimum zones in the Saanich Inlet - Saanich Inlet SI074_LV_10m_DNA (SPAdes) (version 2) | ecosystem: Environmental > Aquatic > Marine... | reverse complement strand
CAATCTGAAGGCGCAGCTTGGACCAAGAAATCTGGTAAAAATAGTGAAGGTGGACTCAATGAGAAGGGACGCAAGTCTTATGAAGCAGAGAATCCTGGTTCTGACTTAAAAGCACCATCCAAAAAGAAAGGTAACAAGAGAAGAGCATCATTCTGTGCTAGAATGAAGGGGATGCGTAAGCGCCAAAAACCATCCAATAACACTGGCGACGATCGTCTGTCAAAATCACTTAGAGCGTGGAACTGCTAATTAATTTTTGAGGTTATTATGAACACTAAAGAACAAAAACGCAGAGATGCTCTGGGGTTATTTTATGAAAGCGTATTGAAACCTGATAGTAAACTCAGAGCATGTGCTCACAACCAAGAGTGCTTCCATGAATTGATGGAATGGCGATCAGAGATCATTGAATATTTGGATGAGCGTAGAAACAAAGAGTTTCACTAAATAATCCAGTTATCATAGGCAAAATTATGTTGTCAATTCTATTACCACTTGCATCAAAAATTATTTCTGATGCAGTAAATAAGATTCCTGAGAACGAGGAACTGGGCGAAAAATTAATCGATGTTTGTTTGATTATTCTTGGTAAAGCAGTGAAACTTACTAAGACTGATATGGACGACAAACTGTTAGAACAAGTATCAGCAGCAATCAAAGCACGCTGATAATTAGGAGACCAAAAAGTAGGGTCTCCTTTTTTTATAAATATCAATATATCACAAGGATAAAGGAGAGTTAGTAATGTCTCTTTGGGGCAATAAAGATTCCGTCTACAATGACGGTACAATCGCAATTAGTGGAACCACCGTCACCGGAACAGGAACCACATTCAATACTGCTGGTCTTATTAGTGAAGGCGATGTAATCATTGTTGGAACTGGTGCTACCTATGGAGAGGCAATTGTCTCTAGCGTAACCAATGCAACCACCATTGTTATTAAGGCAGAAAATACTCTGACCGGCACTGTTACTGCAGGCGCTGCATACGATATTTCACAGAAACCACAATCAACACTGTTTGATTCGAACTACGCTGCAACTGAAATCTTCGGTGTAGATACCACTGAGCAATCTGTTGCTCGTGCTGCGAATTCACAGTACAGACCTGCTCATGCTGGTTGGGTTGGAATTACTTCCTACACCGATCAACACGGTAACACTAGAGTCAAAACTGAAGTCTTAGTTGCTGGAAGCACTATCAGCGGTGACGCTGCTGACGATCAACAACTTCCAGATAGCTAATAAGTGATTATTTGATATGCGATTTGATGAACTCAATGAATCGAACTATATAATGTTCGCTATGAAGCATTACGAAAATCCTCAGGCAGTGACGCAGGAGGATTTTTATGATGATATGAAGCGATTTAAGTGGATCAAAAGACTACTCAACAAATATAAAAATACGGGGGAGATGAATGTTCCTCTCCTTCTAAATCATTTTATCATCCTCTATAATATATTTGGTGACGCTACCACACCGCTATTGTTTTATAGAATAGATAGTGAACTGTGGTCTATCCTTAAAACTTTTATAGTTTATCTGGATAGACTACCACTATATCCTATATCGCATATTCATACGATAGATGTAGATTTTAACTGTAAGGATATCTTAGATAACTTATGAAAACCTTTTATCAGTTTTACGAAGAAATGATGTCTGCTAATGCTGCTGGTGCTAGCGGTGGTTTTGGTGCTGACTCTCCTGCTGCAGGACCCACTGCTGGTAAAGAAACACCTATGGGTAAAATGAATAGAAGGAAGAAACCACAAATTATCGGCAAAGGAAAATATTCTGGAGCAAGAAAAAGGTGGTCCGAGAATGGATGAATCAGCAGCGGCCGCTAATGCGGCAATTTTAGAAAGATTGGAAAGAATTGTAGATTCTCTTCAAGATAATTCTATTAAGATGGGGCAACTTCTCGCTGTCCATAATGAGAAATTAGATAAACAAGATAAAATAGATGCAGTTCTCTTCGAGAAAGTGGAGAGTGTGCATAGAGAAGTTAATAGAAGAGCAGATGAAATAAAGAAAGGTTGTGAGAGGGACATTAGATTAATTGATGACCGTCTCCGTCTTATGGAAAAAAAGATGTGGACTATTGCTGGTGGTATGATCGTCATCTCATTTCTGGTCAGCGTTCCAGGGATGAAAGTCATGGGAAATCTATTGACATCACAGTCACAATCGGGTATAATAGAACGAGGAAAGTAGTCCCTTCGTAATGAGTTTCATTGATTCCAAGTACATTGGACTGGTTTCAGTTCGGTTGCAAAAGTTTAGTCGAAAAAAAGAAAACCTTTATACTTTCAGATGCCCCTACTGCGGAGACTCGCAGAAGAATAAGAATAAGACCAGGGGTTACATCTATAAGCATAAGAATGATCATAACTTCAAGTGTCACAATTGTGGTGCTTCAAAGAGTTTTACCAACTTTCTGAAGGACCAGGATGTGGGTCTCTATGACGAATATGTGATGGAACGATACAAGTCTGGATTGACTGGTAGAGCATCTAATACACCCAACCCGGTAATGCCTAGTAGCAAACCACACTTCAAGAAAAAGGACTTTGATCTTCAAAGAATCTCGGAACTAAATAATTTGCACCCGGCAAAGATCTACCTCCAAAACAGACAAATACCAGACAAACTATTGCGGGAGTTTTACTTCTGCGAAAGGTTCAAACAGTGGACTAATACTCAAAAACAGATGTTTGATGATGAGGAGAATGACGAATCTAGAATCATCATTCCACTCAAAGACAAGAAAGGAATCTTCGGGTTCCAGGGACGGGCACTCAACCCCAAGTCCAAACTTAGGTACATTACTGTAATGCTCAATGATGACTCGCCAAAGATTTACGGACTTGATAAAATTGATGATTCGGAACCCATTTACATTGTTGAAGGACCCTTCGACTCCACGTTTATCAAAAATGCTGTTGCTATGTGTGGGTCCGACGTTGATATTAGGACGCTTGGTTGGAGCGATTATATTTACGTTTTTGATAACGAACCACGTAACAAACAAATCTGCGACAGAATCTCCAGAACAATCGACCATGGAGATAAAGTAGTAATCTGGAAACCAGAGATAAAAGAAAAGGACCTGAATGATATGGTTCTTGCGGGACTCAATGTACAAGAAGTGGTACGTTCCAATACCTACCACGGACTCAATGCCAAAGTAAAATTTAACGGATGGAAAAAAGTATGACCAACGGAACAAAAGTTCAAAAGCGTAACGGTTCTGTTGAACCACTGAATCTAGATAAGATCCACATCATGGTAGAGCAAGCATGTGAAGGACTTGCTGGTGTATCTGCCTCTCAGGTAGAGATTCAATCTGGCATCCAGTTCTATGATGGCATTACCACTGGAGAGATCCAGGAGATCCTTGTAAGGTCTGCTTCTGACCTGATTGATTTAGAGTACCCTAACTACCAGTTCGTTGCTGCGAGACTGCTTCTATTCGGTCTCTATAAGCAGGTATTTGGTGATGATTGGAATAAGGGTTTCCCTCACGTACAGGAGCATCTTGTAATTGGTGCCCAGAGAGGAATCTATGATCAGGAACTCTCTGATTCATATACAGATGAAGAGTGGGATAAGATTGATTCTTGGATTGACCATGAACGAGATATGACCTTCACATATGCTGGATTGCGGCAGGTTGTGGATAAATACCTAGTGCAGGACAGAAGTTCTGGAGAGTTATACGAGACTCCTCAGTACATGTACATGTTAATTTCTGCAACTATATTCTCCAAGTATCCTAAAGATACTAGGTTAGATTACATACATCGGTATTATAATGCAATCTCAAGACACAAGATCAACATCCCCACGCCAATCATGGCAGGAGTGCGAACACCACTTCGACAATTTGCTTCTTGTGTTCTTGTTGATGTTGATGACTCCCTCGATAGCATCTTTAGTTCTGATATGGCTATCGGCAGATACGTTGCACAGAGGGCGGGTATCGGTATCAACGCAGGTAGAATCCGTGGCATCAACAGTAAGATCCGAGGTGGAGAAGTACAACACACAGGTGTTGTCCCGTTCCTTAAAAAGTTTGAATCAACTGTACGATGTTGCACTCAGAATGGGATTCGTGGTGGTTCCGCAACAGTCCACTTCCCAATCTGGCACACAGAAATCGAAGACATCCTAGTTCTTAAGAACAACAAGGGTACAGAAGACAATCGAGTGAGGAAACTTGACTACTCAATCCAACTTTCAAAGATTTTCTACGAACGTTTCATTACGGATGCAGAAATTAGCCTGTTCTCACCGCATGACGTACCGGGCTTGTATGATTCCTTTGGTACTGACGGGTTCGATGATTTATATACTGCTTTTGAACGAGATGAGTCTATTCCAAGAAAGACTATCGGAGGACAAGAACTATTCCTGAACCTGCTTAAGGAACGTGCAGAGACTGGTCGAATCTATATCATGAACATCGACCACTGTAACAGTCACTCATCCTTTAAGGATAAGATTGAGATGAGTAACCTATGTCAGGAAATCACTCTGCCTACCAAACCATTGGAGCACATTGATGGTGATGGTGAGATTGCTTTGTGCATCCTGTCTGCAGTTAACATCGGTAAGGTCAACAAACTGACTGAACTAGAAGAACTCTGTGATCTTGCAGTCCGTGGTCTGGATGAACTGATTGATTATCAGCAGTATCCTATCAAGGCAGCAGAAGTTGCAACCAAGAATCGTAGGTCTCTGGGTGTGGGTTACATTGGTCTTGCACATTATCTTGCAAAGAACGGACACAAGTATGACTCACAAGACGCTTGGGACGATATCCACAGACTCACAGAGGCGTTCCAATACTACCTCCTAAGGTCTTCTAACAAACTTGCAGAAGAGAAGGGTGCTTGTGGTTATTTCTTCCGCACCAAATATGCTGACGGACTTCTTCCAATTGATACATATAAGACTGATGTAGACGAAATTTCTAATCCTGGATACGATTATGACTGGGAAGAATTACGAAGAGATATTATGGACAAAGGTCTACGGAACTCCACCTTGTCTGCTCAGATGCCATCTGAAAGCAGTTCCGTTGTGTCAAACGCAACAAATGGAATCGAGCCACCTAGAGGGTATCTGTCCATTAAGAAATCGAAGAAGGGACCGCTTAAGCAAATTGTTCCAGGTTTTCAATACCTTAAAAACAATTATACTCTTCTGTGGGACATGCTTGATAACACTGGGTATATTAATGTTGTTTCTGTGATGCAAAAGTTCTTTGACCAAGCAATCAGCGGCAATTGGAGTTATAATCCTAAGAACTACCCTGACAATGAGGTTCCTGTTTCGGAAATGGCGCAAGATCTATTGAGAACATATAAGTATGGTTGGAAGACCAGTTACTATCAGAACACTTATGACTTTAAGTCTGATGAGAACATTGAAGATTTCAAATCCCTAGATAATCTTGTAGGAGAATTAGAAGCAGCGGAGGAAGACGATTGCGAGAGTTGCAAGATTTAACATGAAAGAGTACAAATTTATTACAAAGGAGAAAGATCATATGGAAGGCATGACAGTCTTCAATGCAGAAAAAGTAGATACCAAAAAGCAACCAATGTTTTTTGGTCAACCTTTGGGGGTTCAGAGATATGATCTTTACAAATACCCAATCTTTGATAAACTAACTCAGCAGCAGTTAGGTTACTTCTGGAGACCCGAAGAGGTTTCTCTCCAGAAGGACAGAGCAGATTATGCTAACTTGCGTCCAGAGCAGAAGCACATCTTTACTTCTAATCTTAAGTATCAGATTCTTCTTGATTCAGTTCAGGGTCGTGGTCCTAGTATGGCGTTTATGCCCTACTGTTCCCTCCCTGAACTTGAAGCATGTATGGAAGTATGGGGATTCATGGAGATGATCCATAGTCGTTCCTATACCTACATCATCAAGAATGTATACCCAGATGCCTCTGAGGTCTTTGATAAGATCTTGGATGATGAGAAGATTATAGAACGTGCTAAGAGCGTCACAGAGGCGTATGACGACTTCATCAATGCTGCTCAGAGATGGGGTGCTAGTGGTATGTGGAGCACTGACTGGAAAGACTCTCCCAATATGGAAGTGGAGCGTAAGGAACTGAAGCGTAAATTATATCGTGCAGTTACTAACGTCAATATCCTTGAGGGTATTCGTTTCTATGTCTCGTTTGCATGTTCGTTTGCATTCGGTGAACTGAAACTTATGGAAGGTTCTGCAAAGATTATCTCACTGATTGCTCGTGATGAGAACCAGCACCTTGCACTGACTCAAAATATTTTGAACAAGTGGAAGCAGGGTGATGATCCAGAGATGGAAGAGATTGCTAGAGAAGAGCAGGAGCATACAATTAATATGTTCCGTAAGACAGTTGATGAAGAGAAAGCATGGGCAGAGTATCTGTTCAGAGATGGATCTATGATCGGTCTGAATGATAAACTACTGCATCAGTATGTCGAATGGATTGCAAACCGTAGAATGAAATCTATTGGTCTTAAACCAATCTACGACATTCCAGCAAAAAATAACCCACTGCCCTGGACTGAGCACTGGATTTCCTCTAAGGGTCTTCAGGTTGCCCCACAGGAGACTGAGGTTGAATCGTATATCGTTGGAGGTATCAAACAAGATGTCAAAAAAGACTCATTCGCAGGATTCAAACTCTGACCTCAGAAAGGTCTGGGAGGAGATGGAAGAGATAGAACCTCTAACACCACTCACTTCCACGAGAGACTCCCTACAGGCGTATAGAGACGCTGCTGAGATAGACAGATATCTCTTCGGCGAATACGACAGTTACGAAGCATACAAGAGCACAGAGTCCTAAGGGACTCTTTTTTTATGGCTTGACAAGACTCCAATATCTCTGTAGAATAACTCTGTCGGGGTTCATAGATAACTAGTATATAAAGATACTATGAATAGATGAAACCTCAGAGTGCGAAAGCAAAGGGTAGGAACTTACAGAAATGGGTAGTACAACAACTCATTGAAACATTTGATATACATCCAGAAGACATCAAGTCCTGTTCTATGGGAGCTGGTGGTGAAGATGTTCAGATGGCCAGAGCAGCAAGAGAAAAGTTTCCATACTCAGTTGAATGCAAGAATGTAGAGAAACTGAACATATGGGATGCTTATGATCAAGCAAAGGCAAACTGTGGAGACTATGAACCAATAGTTGTTATGAAAAAGAATGGTAAGCAACCATTAGTTGTGATTGATGCTAAATCCTTTATTGCACTAAATAAAGAAAAGAAAAGTAGGTAATGAAATCATATAAAGAGTTCATAACTGAAGCAGAAAAAAGAATAAAGATGGTGAGACTTCATCATGGGACTTCACCAGAATCATCTGATAAAATTAAGAAGAGTGGATTTACTGGTGGGAGAGAAGGAGAAGTTTACACTTCAACTAATCCAAAAACTGCAAGAGGATTTGGTGCAAGGTATTCTGATAAATCAAAAAATATAACTATGCTTGTCCCTAAAAAATCAATAAAGAAAGAACCAGAGAAAGGATCAAAAGCAATTAAGACTGATGGGCAAAGACACACTGATGACTTTGGGAGGAGACATTACTCTGTTGCTATGGATCCAAAATATGCATCAAGCAAAATTGTAAAAAGTGATGGTAGAGTGCAAAAACCACAAATAGCAAAAAGATATAGAAACATAAATAAAGAAAAGAATTCGTAACAATGAAACCCACACCTAAGGAATTGCAAGAACATAACAAGTATTATGAGCAAGTAGTAGACCATCTTATTGCTGAAGGTTACACAGCAGATAGAGATGGTGCTGAAAACATTATTAGTGGAATGAGTGAAGAATGGTACAGTCTGATCGTAGGGGAATAATCAGAGGTATTCTGGTGGGTGTTCTATTTTGGAGCACCTTACTATGTCTGATAACTTTGCCCTTGACTCCACCGGATAGACCTGGTATAATAATGGAGTCTCACAAGGGCTCATAGTTAAACGGATATAACTACGCTCTTCTAAAGCGTTATTCTAGGTTCGATTCCTAGTGAGCCTGTTATTCTATATGAACTCATGAATTCAATACAGCCTTATTCGACTGTTCTGGTTCTGAATAGTTCTTATGAACCTCTTCATTTTACGAATTGGAAGAGGGCAGTTGTTCTCCTGTATAAAGAGAAAGCAAAAGTAATTTCAAAGACGGTAATACGTCTGGTGAATTATGTTATTATACCTTTTCGTCGTATGAATAATTTGTATCCTACTCGGAGTTTGATTTACAAGAGAGACGCAAATACTTGTCAGTATTGTGGTGCAACTAAAAAACTTACAATAGACCATGTATTACCAAAGTCCAAGGGTGGGGAAGATACCTGGGAGAATCTGGTAGTTGCTTGTTCAACTTGTAACGTCAAGAAGGGAGATAAATTATTAGAACAGACTGGTATGAAACTTGCAAAGGTTCCTAGGGCACCTATCAGTAAGATTCTGATGGACCTAGAGAACACTAGCAATGAAGAATGGGTTGATTACATCTATTGACGACAGACCAAGGATATGTTATCATATCCATATTGCGAGATTAGTTTAGAGGCAAAACTAAAGGTTTCCAACCTTTCGTCACCAGTTCGATTCTGGTATCTCGCTTTCCCGTAAGGGATAATTAACCTTCGGCATTCTAAGAATGGCACTTTCACAAAGCACTTTGGATAATCTGTTGGAGGCAGAATCTCATGTAAGGGCAGCAATCAAATCTGCTGCTGTAAATGAGAAACCTTTAGTAGTCAAGCAGTTGTCAGATATCCTTATCAGCATGGAACAATGTAAAAAGTTTGATGAGATTATGGATATGCTAGATAGTAGAAAACCTGGTAGCAGTGGTCAATTCGGTTCATTTTTTAACGATGAAGATTAATCTCTGGTATTCTACAAGCATGGGACAGTGGCGTTGGACTCTTTGTGAAGAGTTTAAAAATGGTGTTACCAAAGTAGAACAAACTTCTGGTCAGCAACCCATGTTACGTGATGCTATGAATGATGTAGCAAACACTGTTGAATATATGCTTGAAGTAAAGACTGACTAATTCAATGGAAATGTGGAAAACAAAATGCAGCAGTTGTGGTAAAATGACTGCTGCTAATGAGTGTCCTCAAGTGGGACATCAAGACCCTGATGGTAAGTGGGTCAATTCATTATGTAAACCCTGTTGGAATAAGAAAAACAATGCTCCATAGCACAATCGGTAGTGCGCGAAACTGTTAATTTTGAGGTTCTAGGTTCGAGTCCTAGTGGAGCAGTTAACTAATAGTACAGCACAATGTTAAGAATAAGATGCAAACAGTGCGGTAAAGAACTCACAGGACGTGGGTCAAAACCGGTATCCTGTGGATGTCCAAATATGACTACAATCAAGGGCGATAAGATCTCAGCAAATGATTTATCCGAAGTCCTTATGGTTGATAATGGTCAGGAAAGGAAAACAAAACTAACGTCATCGGACATGGAATGGCAAGAATCTAGAAGAAAAAGAAAGATTCGGCGGTTAGATTTCGATATTCGTTAGCATTTCTGTATAGAATTGATTGACAAATTCTAAATAATTACTATTATAATGAGGGGACAGAAAATTTTACAGAGGAAACAGTAATGCACCCTGACGAATTAGCAAATTGGTTAAAGATAAAGGAAGTATTTGAAACAGAAGGTACTACAGATAACTTCTATTATAAACGTGCTTGTGTTATAGTAGGGGGAGGACCTGACCCTATGAATAATATTGGAAATGGTACACAGGATGACGCAACTCAAACCTGAGCACTACCTTACTAAGGTAGAAGTTGATAGGTTAATTAAGGATGCTATTGATGATGCAATGCGAAAACATAATCGTAATGCCTCTATTATCAGTATGTGTTTAGGTGTTCTTTTTCTTGCTGCTTTCGTGGATGGATTCCTGAGAGCAATTGGAGTCATACCGCCATTTATGAATATTGATATTAACCTAATGAATCAGGTTATAGACAGAGTAAAAGAAGAGGTAATTAAAGTAATACCATGAAAATTGGACTTATTGGAGCGGGTGGCATGGGCGAAGGAATGTCCTGTCATATCATGAAGAGTGACATTGAAGTATGGGGTTATACGAATGATTATTCTAAGACCCAAGAACATTATGAGAAGGGAGATATTAGTGGATGTACTACTACTCTTGAGTATCTTGCATACGTAGTCCATGATGATAGTAAAAAATATACCAGTGCCGGAAAGGTTCCTGGTGTGTTCATGTTAACTGTTCCTATAGAAGTAGTTGACGAGACAATTAATGATTTACTAGAACATTGTACGAATGGTGATATCATCATCCACAATGGTGACTTTAACTTCAAAGATTTTAAAAGAAGATCTGAGATGTTATCTAAATTGGGTATTCAATTTATCGATTGTGATACTTCTAATGATAGTGTTCAAGTAACTGGATCAAAGACCATAATATCTGTATGTTCTTCAATCTTTAAATCACTTGCACCAAATTCTAATTGGAATGAGTTCTCTACCTTAGGGGCATTATGCTAGATGCAAGAACAGTTAAACCAGAGTTGAAGATGTCGTATAACTTTGCCATGTGTTCCTTTTCTAGGATGTATGGAGTGAGACATGTTCAGTGTAGTAATGATATACATCGATTCTGTATATTATGGGCAGAGTCAACGTTGACTCCACCAGCAGAAAGTCTGACTAAAGTAGATTTTTATTTCAGAGATTTATGGACAAAGAGTATACTAACATAGACTTCTTCAAACGAGTATGTAGAAGTGCTGTATGTGGGGGTGATCCTTTCATCCCAGATTCCGAATATCAAGGCGGGTCATGCCAATTGACTTGCGATGTTAAAGATAAAGAACCAGACATTTTCATAGGAGACTGATATGTTTAAGAGAGCAACGATTATACTGCTACCAATCATTACATTTTTGGTATGGGGAATTAAAAACGCATACCCATCATGATATTGCACTTTGCTAGGTTCTGTGGAACAGTGTTAAATAACCCATATGGATTGGGATTTCTTTCATCTATGTTAATTCTTGTTCCTATAATAGGAATGTGGGCAGTTCACAAATACGATTGGCAACACTGGGAACCATTTGACAAAAGACATAATTAATAGTATACTGAGGGGGTCAAGAAATTGACTGCGGTAATGTCCTTCAGGGTTCAGCATTAGCGGCGATAGGAACCCTGATAATTATCATACACATATATAAATGTAAGATGGACATTTACACTGTGGAACATTGGCAAGAGAACTGGGAAGAGTTGATTTCCAGAGTGGAAGATGGGGAGAGTATAGGTGTGACAAACGGGAAGAATACTGCTATAATGGTTCCAGCGGATGATGAACTCATACGCATATACACGGAACACAACGAAGGTTCTTAATGGAACTGTCGCATATTGGTTAATGCCTACACCTTATAAGTGTATGAACCGGGTTCAATTCCCGGCAGTTCCACTTGCTTGTTTAGCACTTCGGTAATTGCGCCCTGCTCATAACAGGATTAAAACAGGTTCGACTCCTGTAACAAGCACTTGACGGATTCCCGTCAATGCCTTATAATAGACAGGTCAACACACAGAACAATGGCACTCAACGAAAAGTTCAAGAATAGGGATCTCAGCATCCTTCGTTCAGCAGCACAGGGTGAATACTTTCTAGACGTAAAGAATCCAAAACTCTACAAGAAAGTTCGTAAGTTTTATGAGAGCGATGGCGTAGTATTCTCAGGTGATGCTCTTGATGATTATGATATGATGATGGAACAGATCGCTATTGATCTTGATACTGAAACTGCCGAGGTTGCACAATGAACAAGCAAATTGTTCTTCTTGAACGATTCCCATATCGTTATGTCCAAGCAGGTGTTCTGGAGACCAATGGTAAACCAGACTGCCGTATTCAGAAAGTCGATTCATACAGTGGTAAATACCGTGATATGTATCTCTGTGATAATGAGATGCAGTTGATGACCGCAATGGAGGATCATGAATATACTGCCTGGTTGGACCCCGATGGTGTCCCTTGTTATGTTAGAGACACTGTAAAACAATATCAATAATGCTACAGGGGGGTTGCCAAAACCCCTCTTTTTTTGTATAATAGATAATATAGTATAAAAAATATTATGGCACAGTATGTCAAGAAAGCACTCGTGTTGGGTGCTGGTGGTTTCATTGGAAGTCATATGGTCAAGCGACTCAGAGCAGAAGGATACTGGGTTCGTGGTGTAGACCTTAAGCGTCCTGAGTTTTCTGTAACTGAAGCAAACGAATTCGTTCAGGGTAATCTCTGTGATGTAGATTTTGTCCGTCGTGTCCTAGAGTATAAGGGTGACCGAGGCAATTTTTATAATTCAGTTCCTCATCGTTACATTCAACCATTCGATGAGATCTATCAGTTTGCTGCTGACATGGGTGGTGCAGGATTTGTATTCACTGGTGAGAATGATGCAGACATCATGCACAACTCTGTTACTATCAATCTGAATGTGCTGGAATGTCAGCGCAAGATGAACGAAGAGAAAGGTAAGAATGACACTAGGATTTTCTATTCTGGTTCTGCCTGCATGTATCCAGAGCACAACCAATTAGACCCAGACAACCCCGACTGCCGTGAAGAATCAGCGTATCCCGCAAACCCAGACTCTGAATATGGATGGGAGAAACTTTTCTCGGAGCGTCTGTATTTTGCTTACCACCGCAATTATGGTATTCCTGTTAGGGTTACCCGTTATCATAATATTTTTGGACCGGAAGGCACCTGGGAAGGTGGACGTGAAAAGGCACCAGCAGCAATCTGTCGTAAGGTAGCATATCTTTCTGCAGAAGGTGGAGAGATTGATGTATGGGGAGATGGTAAGCAGACTCGTTCCTTCTTGTATATTGATGAGTGTATTGAAGCATCCTACCGATTGATGCAGTCTGACTTTATTGGACCAGTCAATATTGGTTCAGAAGAGATGGTCACCATCGATCAACTGGTAGACATTGCTGCAAAAGTATCTGGTAAAACTGTAGAGAAGAATCATATTGATGGTCCTCTAGGTGTTCGTGGTCGCAACTCTAACAATGATGTAGTCCGTAGAGAACTTGGATGGGATTACTCACAGTCACTTGGACAAGGTATCTTCAATACTTACTATTGGATTGAATCACAGATCAAGTTGAGACAAGTAACAAAGAACATTGAAGTAGGAGTTTGATATGAAGATCGCAATTGATAAGGAAGTGGTCAAGGGTTTAGACATTGACCATCTGAAAGCACTGTCTCTCAATGCCCATGATTGGCATGAAGCAGGACAGTGTGAGTATAGATTGTATGCACACCTTTCTACACTCTTTAATGGAACAACCATCCTGGATGTAGGTAGTCGCACTGGCGGATCTGCACTTGCACTTTCATATAACGAAAAGAATCAAGTCATCAGTTATGATTTAGAAGAGCAGGGTGCATCTAGTATCAAGAGAGATAATATCACCTGGAAGATTCAAGACTTCCGTGAGGATGATACTCTTGATTTTGATAACATTTCAATTATCATGATTGATGTTGACCCCCATGATGGTACGCAAGAAGAGGAAATGTTTGAGTTCTTAGAAGAGAAGGGATGGAAGGGTCTGGTTCTCCTTGATGATATCGGTCCACAGTGGCCAGAGATTCAAGACTTCTGGGATAGAATCACATTCCCTAAACTGGATGTATCAGATGTTGGACATATGAGCGGCACTGGTGCTGTAAGTTTTGACTCTAAGCATAAACTCAGCTGGAAGTAATTATGAACATTGCTATTTTAGGATCTGCCGGACAGATCGGTGCATACTTGGAGGAGTATCTCACAGAGAAAGGACACGATGTTATTGGTGTTGATATCGTTAATGGTGTTCAGAATGACCTAAGAGTCACACCCAATACCTATGTTGAGAGTATTATTAAGAATGCAGACTTTGTATTCTTCCTTTCATTTGATGTCGGTGGTTCACACTACCTGAAGAAGTATCAGCATACTTTTCAATTCATCAATAATAATACCAAGATGATGGCAAATACTTTTGCTTTACTTGAGAAGTATCATAAGAGATTTATATTTGCATCGTCACAGATGAGTAACATGTCTTATTCACCCTACGGTGTGATGAAGCGTGTTGGTGAACTCCATACTACTGCACTCAAAGGACTGACTGTAAAGTTCTGGAACGTGTATGGTATCGAGAATGATATGGAGAAAGCACACGTCATCACTGACTTCATCCGTAAAGGATTTGAGGAAGGAGAGTTTGAGATGATGACTGATGGCACAGAAGAACGTCAGTTCCTGTATGCTGAGGATTGTTGCGAGGCACTAGAGACAGTGATGGAGAACTTCACTGACTTTAAAGTTGAAGACCCCTTGCACATTACTTCATTCCATTCAACTTCTATTAAAGACGTTGCCCAAATCATTCAGGGGCAGTTTAATATGATTGATAAATCAGTTAACATTAAACCCGGTATTGCTAAAGATAGTGTTCAGATGGATAAGAGGAATGAAGCAGATACTTATATCACTGGTTGGTGGATACCAAAGACTGGTATTGATGTAGGGATTGCAAAAGTTTTTAATGCGATGAAGAAGAACTATGAGTAAGTATAAACTTAATTTATTCTGTGGTGATAATCTTGAACCCTCTACGTCTGCTCTGAATGAATCAAAATACGTTCAGTGGACCTACGATGGTTCTGGTGAAGCAAACATCTATGTGAGTCAGCAAGCACTTGGTGCTATTAATGATACCTCTGGTAAACCAACATACATTTGGTTGCTTGAATCTAAACAGATTATTCCTCAATACTATCAATGGGTGATTGACAATTATGACTTTGTTGCATCACGAGTTGATGGTATTTTTAGTTGCGACAAAGAACTGTGTGAGAAGTATCCCAAGATTCGGTATGCTGTAACCAATGCAGCACCTTGGGTGCAGGACCGTAAGGTTCATGAGAAGAGTAAACTGGTCTCTATGATTGCATCTAATAAGCAGATGTGTGAAGGTCACATGAAACGCTTACAGTTTGTAGAGAAGTTTAAAGATAAACTAGACTTTTATGGTCGTGGATTTAATGAGATTGATTGTAAGGAAGATGGACTGAGAGACTATATGTTCTCTGTTGGTATCGAGAACGCAGTATACGATTGTTACTTCACCGAGAAACTAACAGACTGCTTTGCTTGCGGAACCATTCCTATCTTCTACGGTTCACGAGGTGTAGCAAAATACTTTAACGAAGACGGGATTATCTTCCTGGATGATCAGTTTGACTTATCTGACTTGACTCCTGACCTGTATTACTCTAAAATGGATGCAGTCAAGGATAACTTTGAACGTTCTATTAAATTTCCCATTGCGGAAGATTATCTTTATAAAACCTATTTTAAGTAAGTAATGGATCGAATTGAAAACTATAGTGATCTAAAGACAAGCATCGTAACTTGGATCAACGGTTACGCAGATAAGAACAAAATCAAATCACTAGTTGTTGGTGTATCAGGTGGTATTGATTCTGCTGTTGTCTCTACTCTCTGTGCTGAGACTGGTCTTCCCACTTATACACTGGGAATGCCTATCCACCAGAATGAAGACCAAGAGAACCTATCAGATGCACATCTTGACTGGTTGACCTGGAAGTATACCAATGTAACCAGACTCAAGTTTAATCTAACGAATACCTTTGATGCCTTTGTATCTTCTATAGATGGATACAATGAAAATAACCTTGCTCTTGCAAATACAAGGTCTCGTATTCGTATGATAACTCTGTATCAGGTTGCAGGATCTGTTGGTGGTATCGTTGTCGGAACTGGTAATAAGGTAGAAGATTATGGTATTGGATTCTACACTAAATATGGTGATGGCGGTGTTGATATTGCTCCGATTGCTGATCTCTATAAAACTGAAGTATGGAAACTTGGAAAGCATCTTGGCGTAGATCAACGTATCATTGATGCATCACCTACAGATGGACTGTGGGACGATTCAAGAACCGATGAGGCACAGATTGGTGCTTCATACGAAGATTTAGAATATGCAATGGAGCATGGCAATGGTCCTGCTGTTAGAATTTTGCATGATCTAAATGCAAAGAACAAGCATAAAATGATACCTATTCCTACGTTTAAACTATGAAAATTGGAGTATTGGGAGCAGGCAGACTTGGTATCTGCTTTGCCCTTTTATTAGAAAAAGCAGGATACGAAGTTGTTGCTTCTGATATCCGTGAAGACTATGTTGCTAACTTACGTGCTGGATTAATTAAAACAACAGAACCACAAGTCAGTAAACTTCTTACCAAGTCTAAAAACATTACCTTTGTTGTTGATAACATAGATGTAATTCATGAATGTGATTTGATTTACACCTTCGTTTCTACTCCATCACTTCCTGATGGTAGTTACGATGTTAGTTGCATTCGCCAAATCATTAAAGATTTTAAGGATTGCAATGTAGAAGGTAAGAGTTTGGTTATTGGATGCACCACAAATCCTGGTGATTGTGATGACTTCCAGAATCACCTGAGACCATATGGTGTTGATGTCTATTACAACCCAGAGTTTATTGCACAGGGATCTATCATCAAGGATCTTGAGCATGCTGATATGGTTCTGGTTGGTGGTAGTGGTAAGCACATTCAAGACATTGAGAAAATCTATGATGATATTCAGGTTGAGACACCGAATGTCTATGTGATGAGTCGCAAGGCAGCAGAACTTGTTAAGTTAGCAGTCAACTGTTACCTCACCACTAAGATCTCCTATGCAAATATGATCGGACAGGTCATGTATAAGAGTGGTATGGGTGAAGAGATTGATAATGTTCTAGATGCAATTGGTTCAGACAGTAGGGTAGGACATAAGTATTTGGGATATGGTTTTGGATTCGGTGGTCCATGTTTGCCTAGAGACAACAGAGCATTTGCTGCTTGTGCTAAAAAACTAGGACTGGAATATAATCTGGGTCATGTTACTGACTCATTCAACGAGGAGCATAGTAATTTCTTATTAGATTACTATGTGAACAATAATCCGATGGGATTGCCGTATGCAATTGGAAGTATTGCATATAAGAGGGAAACGGATATTCTTACAGAGAGTCAGCAATACAAACTATGTCTGGGTCTTCTGGACTTAGGGTATAAGGTATACGTTGTGGATAATATTGTAGAACACCAATGCGATAGTAGAATTAATTGGAGTTCACCAAAAGAAGAAGTTATTTGGATTGATTTATGATTGGATACAATAGACTTGGCAGCAATGGTCGTCTGGGTAATCAGATGTTCCAGTATGCAGCACTGAGAGGTATTGCTGCAAAGAATGGATACGACTTTACTATTCCACCAGAAGACTATCCACATAGAGATAACTATGGATTGTTTGAGACATTCAAACTTATGAATGTAAAGACTAGCAATATTGGATTCGTAGAGGGCAACTCAGTTCAGGAGAATGGTCACCAGTTCATTGAAGAGTTCTTTACTCAACTGCCTGATGATGTAAATCTTGAAGGATACTTCCAGACTGAAAAGTATTTCTCTCATATCAAAAATGAGATTCTACAAGACTTCCAATTCAACGAAGGATATTCGATTCCTTGTAAGCAGTATATTGCGAGTCTTGATACTCCACCAATCTTTTTACATATCAGACAATCAGATAACATCGGTAGAGAACAGTATCATCCTATTCTACCTATGAGTTATTTTGAACGAGCACTAGAAGAGTTTCCAGAAGACACTCCCTGCTTTGTATTCACTGATGATATTGCCTGGTGTAAGAAGCAAGAGTTTTTCAAGGCAGATAGATTCTTATTCAATGAGAGTAACGAGAGATATTCATATCAAACTGTTGACGGCACTGGTAACAGACAGAACACTTTGTTACCTCAGACTGACTTATGCTTGATGTCTATGTGTTCTGGTGCTATAATAGCCAATAGTTCTTTCTCCTGGTGGGGTGCTTGGTTGCAAAATGATAGGGGCAAGGTTGTTGCACCAAATCCTGCTAAGTGGTTTGGAACTGCAATGACGCACTTGGATACTACAGATGTGGTTCCTAACCGCTGGACAATTTTAGATTGGAGTAAATAATGCCTGTTTCATTTGATAGACTTGGTAAGGATGGTCGTCTAGGCAATCAATTATTTCAATATGCTTTCCTTAGAGGAGTCGCCAAGAGTCGTGGATTTGACTGGATGATTCCCATGGATGATGAATATACACGTCATCACTATGGATTGTTTGAATGTTTTGAGATGTCTGGAGTCAAGGCAGGGAATCTGGGTAAGACTGGTAACCCTACCATGGAATGTATGGATACTTTGTATCACCCAGAGGTAGTTGATAACTGCAATGAGAATACTAATTTCCTAGGCACATTTCAGACAGAACGATACTTTGATAATGCTGCTGAAGAGATTCGTACAGACTTAACATTCAAACCAGGATACTTAGAACCCTGTAAAGAGTATATTGATAGTATTGGTGGTAGAGATAACTGTATCTTCTTACATGTAAGACGAGGTAATCCTAATCTGGATGAGAATGGATTTAGGTGGTCCTATCAAGTATTGCAAGATACTCATCCACTCTGCAAACCAGAATATTATGTAGAGGCACTGAAGCAGTTCCCTGAGGATAAGCAAGTCATTGTTGTATCTGATTTAATTGATTGGTGTAAGAAGCAATCTTGGTTGGAGGGTGATAGGTTTCACTTCTCTGATTCTTCTTATGAAGTATTCTCTGATGGTGCAAGTGTTCCATATGCTGACCTATGTCTGATGTCTCTATGTGGTGGAGCAATCATTGCTAACTCTTCATTATCTTGGTGGGGTGCATGGTTACAGAACGATGCTGGTAAGGTTATTGTTCCTGATCCATGGTTTGGACCTAAGGCAAACTTGGATACCAGAGACCTGATTCCAGAACGATGGATTAAACTTGAGAATGATCCGACACCCATCCCTGCAGAAGTATGAACCTAACATTTTTAATCCCAGTAAAACTTGAATCACCAGACAGGGTAAGGAACCTAAAGACGGTCCTTACCTATTTGCTGTCTAAGTTTGATGCTAAGATTCTGATACAGGAGCATGATACAGAGAGTAAGTTTACTAAACTTGTAATGCCTTATATCAGCAAAAGGTTTGGACCTATCACTCATCGATTGGATTATACCTTTGATAAGCAGACAGAACCATACTTCCATAAGACAAAGGTATTGAATGACCTGCTGCTACGTTCTGATACAGAGGTAGTATGTAACTACGATACCGATGTGCTGCTACCAGAAGATAGTTATCATGCTGCCTATGATGCTATCGAGTCTGGAGACTACGATGCAATCTATCCATATGGATGTGGTGTCTATCAGAGAGCAATCAAGTATACTGCAGCAACATTCTCTGAGTTTATCGGTGGTGATATGGATCTCACTGAACTTCATGCCCATGCAACCCTTAGTAATTCTACTATCGGATGGTGTCAATTTATCCGTAGAGAAAACTATATAAATTCTTTTATGATGAATGAAAACTTTCATGCATGGGGTCCTGAAGATTCTGAGTTATACTACAGATTACACGTCTTAGGTAACAGGGTCGGTAGAGTAAACGATTACGTCTATCACCTAGAACACTCAAGAACTAATGACTCGTGGTTCTCTAATCCATTATGGAAAGAGAACTTTATGTTGTGGAACTGGATCCGTGAACAGACCGGTGACACCATCTTACAATACTGCAGACAGCAAGACTATGTTAAAAGGAGACTCAGTGGAAAAGTTCATTGATAGAGCACTACATGGTGAACTTGATTCCGATAGACATATCGTTTCCATTTTCTCTATTGCTCTAGCATCCAGAGGTAAAACATTTGTTGAACTGGGTGTTCGCGAAGGTCACACTTCTGAACCCTTGTATGAAGCAGCAAAGTTGAATGGTGGTCATCTTTGGTCTGTTGATCTCAATGATCCAACAGAATACAAACCAAACAATGGTCACTATACTTTCTGTAAGAGTGACAGTATCAAGTTCTTAGAAGAGTGGCCTAAAGAAAAAAAGATTGATATTGTGTATGTCGATGACTGGCATTCATATTCTCATGTCAAAAGGCAACTCGAATTGCTTGACAGACTAGTAGGACCAAGTAGTATAATACTCCTACACGATCTAATGTATGGTGGAACTGACCCTTTCTATCACTGTGACCTTTCTCACGGTGGTCCCCAATGGGATGCTGGTGGTCCTTACCGTGCAGTCGCAGAATTAAATCCACAGTTCTGGGAGTTCTCAACTCTTCCCTGGAACAACGGACTCACAATCCTCAGGAAAAAATATAGTAACAGGTATCACAAATTATGATTGGATTTAATAATCTTGGCAATATGGGCAGACTGGGTAACCAGATGTTTGAATACGCTACACTTAGGGGTATTGCTGCTAACAAAGGATACGAGTGGTGTATTCCTCCTACAAATGCAAAGAGCATTGAGAACTATAGTCTGCACAATGCATTCACGATGCCTTCTGTTGGACCAAGTAATAGAAAGATTTTAGATAACGGATATGCTCCTACAGTAATAGAACGTTACTTTCATTTTGATCAAGAGTTATTTGATCTCTGCCCTGACCATATATCACTACAAGGATTCTTTCAGACTGAGAAATACTTTAGAAATATTAGAGATGAGATTCGTAGTGAATATACTTTTCAGGATCATGTTCTTGGACCTTGTAAAGAAGTAATTGAAGGATTTGATATTCCTCCTATCTTCTTACATGTTCGTAGAGGTGACCCGAACCTGACTGACCCTCGTGGATTTAAGTGGTCATATACAGAATGCTCTGACCAGCATCCACCACAACCAGTCTCATATTATGAAAAGGCACTGAAGAAGTTCCCTGATGATGTTCCCGTCATCGTATGCTCTGATTCTCCTGAGTGGGTCCAGACACAAGAGTTCTTTAGTGATGATCGCTTTGCTATCTCTGTTCCAGAGGATAAGTATACTGACGGTTCTTATGAACCTTATATTGATATGTGCTTGATGTCTTTGTGTTCTGGTGCTATAATAGCCAATAGTTCTATGTCTTGGTGGGGTGCTTGGTTGCAGAATGGAAGGGGCAAGGTTGTTGCTCCTAAGATGTGGTTTGGACCTGCATACCCGAACAATAATACCAAAGACTTGTACTGCGAAAACTGGATTGTAATTTAATGGCTGCTTCACTTACTATCAACGATCTGAATGAATATTCAGAAAAACTAGAACAACTGGTTGAGGATGTAAATTCCTACTCTACCTTTGTAGAGACAGGAACATCCTATGGTGCTAGCATCCAATCTGTATATCAATATTTTGAAAAGATGTGGACTGTAGAGTTGTCTGATGAACTATATTCTTATGGTACGGCAGTTACCAGTCAGATTCCTCATTGCACTCATGTTAAAGGCGACAGTCTGATTGAACTTCCTAAGTATCTCCAGGGTCTTTCTACAGAAGAGAAAGTATTCTTCTGGTTAGATGCTCACTACTCTTCTATGAACACTGCAAGGAATCATCTTGATTGCCCCTTGATTGAAGAGTGTGTATCAATTGATAAGAACTACCAGGGACCTAGTGCTATTGTAGTCATTGATGATGTCCGTCTATTCGGCACCAATGAGAACGAAGACTGGAGTTATATCAGTGAAGAAGGAGTTCAGAACTCATTCGAGAACTTTGAGATTAAATTCTATGAGATTGTTAACGACCGACTCCTCCTGTATATCGTAAAGAAATGAAGAAAGATTTAAAAGACTGCACATTCATTATCCCTATCAGGATTGAGTCCAATGATAGGTTGAGGAATATCATTACAGTTCTCTGCTACCTGAACTCTGTCTTTGATACTAATATCATTGTCAAGGAGGTTGATACTGAGTCTAAGTTTGATAAACAGGCACTACCACAGATTACAGAATACTGTGGTGATGTATCTAATATCAATTATATCTTTGAGCAATCAGATGACCCTCTGTTCTTGAGAGAAAAGATTCTCAATGAGATGCTGATCCTTACAACGACAAAGGTCATTGTAAATTATGACTGTGATATGATTCTTCCTATTGATACCTATCTGGAATCATACCGTAGGATCGTGGAAGACGAGAGTGATATGATCTATCCTTATGGTGAAGGTCCAGGGTTCCTGTCTAAAGTTAATACCTCAGACACACTGGTATCTGACTTCTTGAATGATGAAGATTACGATCTGTGGATTCTAAAGAAGAGTTCTGTTCCAGACAATGCTGGATTCGGGTGGATTCAGTTCCTGAATAGGGATGTATACTTTGAAGGT
>Ga0209557_1000525_pt1 | contig 22582 bp, 21 predicted proteins | sample SaaInlV_120m_DNA_4_FD_184672 | JGI IMG/M metagenome (GOLD analysis project Ga0209557, IMG submission 184672) | Marine microbial communities from expanding oxygen minimum zones in the Saanich Inlet - Saanich Inlet SI074_LV_10m_DNA (SPAdes) (version 2) | ecosystem: Environmental > Aquatic > Marine... | reverse complement strand
AAACCCTTGATGTTTCTGAAAGCGCCGTTGAGCACGTAATAAAAAGAATCGCTTCGCAATTAGACATTGAACTGGACCCAACCATCAACCTTCGGGTTCAACTGGTTAGAGAGTTCTCACATCGCACCGGACAGCAGCTTCCGGAGACACAGTGACCTGGTTATCAATAAGGGTTGACCTAAGCGTTCGAGGCTTCCTGCTATTTGCAATCATGCCGATACTTGCAACGCCCCTTGCCTACGTTCCGAGCGCTGCTGAAATCCCAACCGGAATTGGGTTTGGTGTGATGCAGGTCGGAGTACTGGGACTAGTTACCCTCGTTGCGATAAAAATGCTTGCGCTCACCGGTCACCGATTGTCACTAATACAGCTTGCTGTCTTTGGGCTGTTTATCGGAAGCGTTCGGGGGGTTTTGATGGTTATCTTCGACGGACTTTTCGGGCTTGTCGATCCTGTGGATATGGCAACGCGGGTTTTGAGCTCCGCACTATTTACTGGATTTTGGTTCAGTGCCGCGACCTACCTAGTTCATGAGGGAGTTGCATTCAATAGGAAATACAAGGCGCTCCGAAACCAAGTTGCAACGGGCTCTGATAAAAACATTGACCCACTTTCACCGGTAACCCCAAACCAGCTGGCAATGGACGACCTCACTCGCGTCCTGCAATCACTTGGAAAATTAGTAAGCGGACAGGATGCCACTGCAGAGAACCTCAGGATGGCGGCCGAGGCTGTTCGAACCAAGTCTGATCAGGTCGTGAGGCCGCTGAGCCACAAAATCTGGATGGACAGCAAAGTAAGTGCTCCCAAGGCAAGGCTCTCAGAGGTTTCGAAACAGGCAATCATTGACCTGGACTACTCACTTGGGCGAGTCCTTGCGATCGAGGCCATGTTTTTCCTGGGGTTGGTTTCCGTTTATAGCATCGAGCGGGTATTGCTAGCCAGCCTCGCTCTTCCGCTCGTCGCCCTATTTTCGATTGCCTTCCGGCCAAAAAACCAAGATCGAGCTCCTTCCAGGGCCGCGCTAATCAACTTTGTCTTTCTGGTTGCAATAGCAACTATTCCGATTTTTGTGGACGACCTACTGGTGCAATTCGCTGGCTTCAACTCTGCGTTGTTCCCCGTGAACCTGTTCACCCTTATTGCACCGCTATGGCTAGGCGTAATAATCGTCTTTGATTCCAGCCTGACGGTCTTGCGCAAGAGCAGGGTGGCACTGGTTGAGGAACTTGAAAAACAAAAGGCAAGCGCTCCTGAGACAGGTGATGAGGATCTTGCGGGATTCCTTCACAACTCACTGCAATCTGAATTGACAGTTCTCTCTCTGCAGCTGCAGGCCGCCTCGGAATCCCAAAACCCAACTGACGCCAAGGCTGCCTGGGAACAGCTGGGGGCTTGGATCAACAAGTCTGTCAGCGAAGACTTTGAAAACTCCACGCTTGACCCGGCGTCAAGAGCCTTTGGTTCAATCGCTGCATGGCGCGGGATAGCTGACGTGGAGATAAACATCAGTCCCGAGACTTTCAGCCGACACTCGATGGCCCCCTTGCTCGTTCAGGTGATTGAAGAATCAATTTCGAACTCTGTTAGGCACCTGAAAGCCACCAAAATCACATTCCACTTTGCCCCGAGCAATACCGACCAGCTCATAATCGAGACCAATGGGCGACTGCCCGCAGCCCCCACAAACGGAATCGGCACATCTTGGCTAAATTCGATCTCACTCAAGCCCACAGAACTAGTTGAGACTGCGACTGGCACCAGATCGGTCATTGATCTCTAGCACGGCGCCGCGTGAGACCACGTCTCGGCATGAAGCCCAAAGCCAAAAAACTCACAGCAAAACCTAACGAGAACAAATAACCCAAGATGCCGTGAAGTGCATCCCGAGATTGATTGCGCATGGAGGGCATCGAGACCCCGCCTTTCTAAGCTGCGACTGCGCGAATAACAAGTTATTCAACAGGGGCTAAACAAGGGTTTTCAGAGAGAGACTGAACGAGGACCCTTGATAGCCTTGTGATGTGAACGCGATAGATGTAGTGCGGTGGCAAAACTTGTTCGCCCATCGCGGCTTGAATTGGACGGCAGCACTGAGCCTTGTTTGCGCTCTTATAGTGCTCGTGTTGTATGCCGCTGACCCGCGAGAACTTCTTGGGGTGCCCCTGTGGGAGAAGCCTCTCAAGTTTCTAATCTCTTCGACTCTCTACTCTGCAACGTTCTCCTGGCTTTATGGCTATGTGGATAAACAACAGAAACTTGCACGTTGGATGGGCAACCTCATTGGCGCTCTGCTGGTTGTGGAATTAGTAGTGATTATTGGGCTTGCAGCCCTTGGCACAACCAGTCACTTCAATGTGTCCACACCCTTTCACATAGTCATGTGGTCAGTGATGGCCACGGCGATTTCGGCTGTTTGGGGAGCCACATTTATCCTGGGAGCCAGTTTGTGGAATGCCCCAAGAATGTCGGCGGACTTACGCCTGGCAGTCCGATGGGCTCTTGGGCTTGGGCTAGCGGGCATGGGTATTGCGTTTACTATGACGCCCCCGCAGGCTCAGCAAATCCAGCCAGAAACTTGGGCGGGTATCGCGGGGGCTCATACAGTCGGTGCAGCGGATGGAGGCACTGGCCTGCCCTTCTTCGGTTGGTCAACTATCGCAGGAGACCTGCGCGTCTCACATTTCCTGGGGTTACACGCTCTGCAAATACTGCCTGCATTCGCTCTTCTTGTTTCAGTTGCAATAGCAAGCCAGTATGGGCGTCTTGCGATCATTACTGGGCTTGGAATGAGTTACGGTCTATTCATTACATTCACTTACGTTCAGGCACTCATGGGTCAAAGCATTGTGCACGTGTCGACTATCGCCGGATTGGTGTTGGCTTTAATTGTTGGCTTACTTGTCTCGGCCCTATCCCAAAGAGTCCTTAGCAATAGTCACAAGCGAAGGCTGTCGCTCCCAGAAATGAAGAAGCCCAAGAAGTTGTGAAGGCTTCTTGGGTTTCAGTGCGCTTGGAGGGACTCGAACCCCCAACCTTCTGATCCGTAGTTATGTTGCAGTACGTATATATAGCCCAGGTGGCACTGTACACCGGTGTTTTATTAGTCAAGCCATCCTCTCCAGATATGCCCATTTCCGTCCGTTTCCGCCCATTGAACGGAATCTAAACGGAATTAGAGGTCCTCCTGCTTGAAGACTGAATCAAATGACTTGTCTGGCAACTTCCACAATAATGAGCGAACAAAGCCAACGGCCTCTGCCGCGCCATGAAGACGATCCATTCCGGCATCCTCCCACTCAACTGAAATCGGTCCTTCATAGCCAATAAAGTTCAAGGCCCTAAGAGAGGATTCCCAGTCAATTTGACCCCTGCCAGTCGAAACAAAGGTCCAACCTCTTCGAGGATCGTCCCAACCCAGGTGAGAGCCGAGTCGTCCAACCCTGCCGTCAGCGGGCCGAACGAAAGTATCTTTGCAATCAACGTGGTAAATACGATCAGCAAAATCTAGAATGAAATTCACCGGGTCAATATCTTGCCAGTGCATGTGACTCGGATCCCAATTCAAACCAAAGGCCGGTCGGTTGTCTATTGCCTTGAGTGCCCGGATAGTCGTGTAGTAGTCATAAGCAATTTCCGAGGGGTGCACTTCAAGAGCGAACCTGACACCCTCAGAATCAAAAACGTCCATGATTGGATTCCAGCGCTTAGCAAAGTCCTCGTAGCCAGCCTCGATTACCTCTTTAGAAACTGGAGGGAACATAGCAAAATACTGCCAAATTGAGGAGCCGGTGAACCCAACAACTGTTTCCACTCCGAGCTTGCGAGCCGCAATAGCGGTTAGCTTCATTTCCTCACTGGCGCGCTGGCGAACACCCTCTGGTTCACCATCACCCCACACCTTGGGTCCGACGATGTCCTTGTGCCTGAAATCAATTGGGTTGTCACAAACCGCCTGCCCTTTCAGGTGATTGGATATCGCATAAACCTTCAGGTTGTACTTTTCCAGAATTGACAGACGCTCCGCCACGTACTTCTCATCGACCGCTGCCCTATGGACATCAAAGTGCTCGCCGCTGCAGGCGATTTCCAAGCCGTCGTAACCCCAGTTGCTCGCTAGCTTCGCGACCTCTTCAAGCGGAAGATCGGCCCATTGACCGGTAAATAAGGTAACTGGACGAGTCACTATTTCTCCTGTTGTTAGTTGGGCAAAAGGCTAGTTGAATTTTGGTGTTTCTGGGCCGCTACATCCACCCAAGTCCCGCTTTCAGCCGATTCAAGAACCGCGTCGACCAATGCTGCTGACCTGAGGCCGTCTGCAAGTCCCGGGACTCCAGGGCGAACATCCCCCAGAAAACCAGAGTATGCGTCTGCGACAAAAGAGTTAAATGCGTCTTGGTACCCCTGTGGGTGGCCTGAAGGAACCTGAGACAGACGCCTGGCATCCCCGGAGCTCAAGGTTTCCTGACCGCTTGTCACGATCTGGGTGGAAGTCATGCCGCCAATTAGCATGGAGTCTGGCTTCTCTTGATTGAAGGTGAAGGAGGCCCCTGGCCCGCTCAGCTCAATTAGGAGTTGGTTCTTCCTACCAACCGAAACTTGGCTAACAGTAAGCGTGCCGACGGCACCCCTTTGTGTTTCGAACATAATTGTCGCAATGTCCTCTGTGCCGACCTCCCTGTCTCCACGAGACTCGTAGGCCTTAGAGGTGTTTGCTATCAAGCGAGTAATGCGATCCCCTGACACAAACTCCATCAAGTCGCACCAGTGAGTACCGATGTCTGCAAAAGCCCTGGAGCGCCCCCCAGAAACCGAGTCAACTCTCCAGTTAGTAGCTTCCGGATCTGCCAACCAATCTTGCAGATAGTTCCCATGAATCAGATGAAGAGGGCCTGCCTGCCCCTCTTGAATCCTCGAGCGCAGCTCTCGGACAATTGGGTAAAAACGGTATGCAAAAGGAACAGCAAAACCTACTCCCGATTTCTCAACCTCAAGGGCCATCTCAACCGCCTGCGAGTAAGAAACTGCAATTGGTTTCTCGCAAACAATGTGTTTATTAACTCGAGCTGCCTCAATGGCCATGTCGGCGTGAAAGGCATTTGGAGTACATATGTGCACGACATCGATGTCTGGCGATGCGATTAGTTCTTGCCAGTTACTAAACACAGTGGCGATGTTCAGATTTTCCGCAGTCCCTGTCCCTGACTCCAGGGATGAGCTTGCCAGTGCGACAACATCGTGGCCGTTGTCTCGGATGGCCCGGGTGTGAACCTGAGCCATGAATCCACCACCCAGTATGCCGGCCCTAAGCCCCTTCGACATAAATCTACTTCTTTCTCGAAAGAGCGACAGCCAGAATAATGATGGCTCCACGTACCACTTGCTGCTGGCTAACGTCAAGACCCATCAGAATCAAACCGTTGTTGATCAGACCGATAAAAACTGCTCCAAATAGCGAACCAATGACCTGTCCTCGACCGCCGAACAAGCTAGTGCCTCCTAGAATCACAGCGGCGATAACAGAGAGCTCGTCTCCTGTTCCCCACTGAAAGCGACCTGACTGAAGCCGTCCGGCATAAAGCATTCCAGCCAGAGCTGCGCCGCCTCCAGAGAGCATCAGGACGATGAATTTCACCCGAGCTGTCTTGACGCCTGTGTACCCGGCGGCAACCAAGTTTCCACCGGTTGCCCTAACGTGTCGACCAAACTTAGTTTTATTCATGACGATCGCACCAATTCCGACAACCAGAGTCACCCAGATGAAGATGGTGGGGACAGGTCCGAGTTGACCGCCGCCGAAAATAGCAATGTACGTTTGGTCAGCAATTGGAATAGGTGCCGAGGCCGTAATCCAGCGGGCCACTCCAACAAGAAGACCCAGCATTCCCAGGGTCACCAAAAAAGAGGGAACCTTCAGCCAGGCAACTAATCCGCCGCTGATTGCACCCGCGACTAGCCCAACCGAAAGCCCTGCCATAATTCCAGGGACTAGGCCCCAGCTACTTATGGACATTGCCGTGACAACAGACGAGAGGCCTGCTATCGATCCGACACTCAAATCAATTTCCGCGGCAGCAATCACGTAAGTCATGGCGACGGCCATGACAGTTATGGTTGCGGTTTGCCGAAGAATGTTCATCAGGTTATTCGGGTTCGTGAAGCCTGAATCTCGCAATAAAACAGCGAATAGCAGAAAAACTGCCACAAACGCGATGTAGATGATGTTCTGGCGCCACTCAAATCGCTTTAGCCGACTAAGTGTTGGCGCAAATGCTGTCTGATTACTCACGATGCTCCTTGGATTGCTAGCTGAAGATATTCTTCGTTGGGTATTTCTTTGCGATCGAGACTCTTCGAAACTCGCCCGTCCTTCATCACCAGAATTCGATCTGAGACAGAAAGTAATTCCGGGAGCTCTGAGGAAATGAGGATTACAGATTTGCCGCTATTGGCAATAGTTCGCACTAGATCAAGAATCTCGCCTTTGGTTCCAATGTCCACCCCGGCTGTGGGCTCGTCCATCATGAGAATCTCTGGGTCGGTGGCAAGCCATTTGCCAATAACGACCCTTTGTTGGTTTCCGCCAGAGAGCGAACCTACTGTTATTGCTGGGTGAGCAAGTTTGATTTCGAAATGCTTAATTATTTCCTGGCTCTTTTTTAGGGCTTTCTTGCTCGAGAGCAATCCGGCTACTGTCAGTTGATCTATGAGCGGAAGTGTCAGGTTTTCAGTGACCGGATGATCAAGAACCAAGCCCTGGCTTCTTCGATCCTCAGGGATTAAGGCGATTCGATTCAAGATTGCATCTGCAGGCGAGTTGTTCTTGATTCTCTTGCCATTAATACTGATGGTCCCGGAGGTAGGCCTAAGCACTCCAAACACTGTATTTACAAGCTCGGTGCGGCCGGATCCCATGAGCCCCGCTAAGCCAAGAATTTCCCCTCTCCTCAGCTTCAAAGAGACTCCTTGCACCTTGCTTCCGCAAGTTAGGTTCTCAAGCTCTAAAACAATTTCCTCGGATATATTTTCTGAGCGGTCCCGGTGTAGGAGGTGAGCTGACGACTCTCTTCCGACGATTGCCTCCACGATTTTCTCCGGAGTCAGATCTTCCAGCCGAGAGGTAAGGACTCTCGATCCATCCCGCAGCACGGTAATACGATCCGCTATGCGATAAATTTCATCCATCCGATGCGAAATGTAGATAATCGAAATTCCTTTCTTCTTCAACCGTTGAATCAGACTAAAAAGACCTTCGGTTTCATGCTTTGCCAACGAAGCAGTGGGTTCGTCCATGATCAAAATCTTTGCGTCCTGGGCAAGTGCCTTCGCGATCTCAGTCAACTGCCACAAAGCAGTTGGGAGAGACTCGACGAGCCTGCCCGGATCTAAATCAACTTCCATGGTCTTAAACAACTCAGTGGCCAGGGACTTGGCTTTCGAATCTCTAATCAATCCATACTTGGTCGGCTCGTTGGTAAGAAATATATTCTGGGCGACCGTCAGGCTTGGAATCAGCGAAAACTCTTGGAATACCATGCCGATTCCCACCCTTTTGGCGGAAAAGGTGTCTGTGATTTCAACCTTTGACCCGGAAATGTAAATTGAGCCAGAGTCTTTCTGATAGACACCTTGCAAGATCTTCATCAACGTTGATTTGCCGGCGCCGTTTTCTCCTGCAAGGGCATGAACCTCCCCGACTTCTACACTAAAGTCGACCGCCTTGAGCACGGGGTTGCTGCCAAAGGACTTGCCAATTTCCCGCATCTCAATGACCGGCACAAGCTCCTTAGGCACCGTCTGTTACCACTCCGGTATCGCGATTCAACTGCGAAACCTTGGTCCAAAGACCGGTCCCTGCCGACCTTAGGATTGCATCGTCAATCAAAGCTACTTGGTACCCATCACCGAAGTCCGGACGAACTGGCTCTATTCCAGCAATTGCAAGGAACAGGTCGTGAGCCTCGATGATCTTGGTTTCGCCATAGCCAATGCCAAGGGCAGGGATCGGCCATAGCGCGGCGCCATTAGGGTGATTAGGTCCGGTGTAGACGGTCCTGAAACCTCGACGGTCATCACCGTCTGATTTAAAGCAGACCTGAAGCTCATCGCGGTTTTCGTAGTTAAAGTAAACGGAACCTTCTGAACCATGTATCTCTACCGTGATGAAGTTATTGCGGCCCCAAGCGTTTCGGGTTGCCTCCACAGAACCGATAGCTCCAGATTCGAACTTGAGAAGTGACATGACCTCATCTTCGACATCCACTTCGCCCTTGGGCCCTTCGGAACCGCCCTTTGAATTCCCAAGAGAGTCGACTCCAGATTGCTGCACTGGACGCTCCTTGATGATGTGATTGGTTAGGGCTGAAACTTCGGTCACCTCACCGGCAAGGTATCTGGCTAAATCCAAAACGTGAGTAAGAATGTCACCGACAGCACCTGAACCCGCAATCTTCTTTTGGAATCTCCACGACAGCGGGGAGTTTGGGTCCGCAGACCAATCTTGCAAATAAGTAGCGCGGAAGTTGAGGATGTCACCGAGAGCGCCTTCGTCTATGTAGCGCTTGGCCAATGCAAGTGCTGGGGTTCTACGGTAGTTAAAGGCAACCATATTGACTGCAGTTGACTTACGAGATTCCTCATACATCGCTGCGGCTTCCTCGACAGTTCTAGCCAAGGGCTTCTCGCAAATGACGTGTTTGCCGGCTCTAAGAGCGGCAATAGCTATCTCAGCGTGGCTGTTATTAGGTGTTGCAATGTCGATTAGATCGATCTCCGGATCTTCAACCAACGTTTTCCAGTCACTAGTTGAATTCGCGAAGCCAAACCGGGCTGCTGCTTCGCTAGCAAGCTCGTCAGTGAACTCGGCTACCGTGTGCTTGACTGGCATTATTTCAGATGGCCAAAAAAACATTGGCACCGCTGAATAGGCGAGGGAATGTGCTTTCCCCATGAAACCGCCTCCGATGAGACCTACGTTTATACGCTTCATTTGCTCTCCTTAGCTAAACTGGTACGAGCCCAGATGGATGGGTGAGTTAGAGGGCCGGGTTTTACCCCCGGCCCTCTAACTCCTTAATTACTTTACGTAAGCGCTTGAAACTGAAGAAGGTGCATCTACGCTGTAGACAGTCTTCCAAGCCTCGAGCACGTTTTCGTGGCTAACCGGCAGAGCGCCCAGGGCAACAAAGACGGGTAGTCCAGTTTTCCCGACAGAAGACGCCGCTGCGAGACGAGCTTCAGCTACTCCTTGATCGTATGGACGTTGTGCCCCTAGACCAATAATTAGTTCATTCTTTGCTAGTTGAATAGCAACGTTTGTTCCGAGGTCCTGAGTTGCGATTTTTAGGTCAAGTCGACCAGCTTCGCGAGCTGCAGCCATCATGCCTTCAGCTGGAACATCCCAGACTCCCCAAAGGCCATCGATATCTGGATACTTGGTCAGCAGCGCCGTGGCCGCTGCTTGAGCGTCACCAGCAAAGTCAGGTCCACCGATGCCTTTTTCCTCAACAACTTCGATATCTGGGTACTGAGACAGCACGTCCTTGAAGCCCTGATAACGTTGCGCCGTTACAAAGAAGTCAGCATCGTGGTAGATCAAGCCAATTTTACCCTGACCGTTTAGAGCTTTTGCCATTAGGTGAGCAGAAGCAGCTCCGTTGCCCATGTTGTCAGCGGACACAACAGAAACATAGTCCGTGCCTCCAACCATGTCTGCGGGAACGTTATCCATGAAGACCAACTTAATTCCCGCAGCAGCGGCCTTTTTATAAGCAGCGGAGGTGGCAACTGGGTCGGTTGGAATTGAGATGATGATATCTGGGTTCAATGCCATTACCGTTTCAATGTCCGAAACCTGCTTCTCTGGCTTGAAATCGGCATCGGTGACTGCCACAACTTCAATTCCCAGGCGAGCAAACTCGTCCTTGAGTCCTTCGATCTGCGCGCTGGACCAGTCGTTTCCGGCGTAGTGCATGACGATTGCCGCTGTTAGACCTGCGCCTTGAATCTGGGCAACCTCATCAGCAGTAAGCACAGTGGATTCAAATCCAGCTGGTGCTTCGCCGTTGGGTCCGAGGCTCAACACAGAGCTAGTCAGTTCCTCTAGAGCTGCGTCGACCTGAGCAGAAATGTCGATTTCATTGGCCGGAGGGGTTGTTCCTTCTACCTCTGATTGCGCAGTCGTACCGCTCACAGTACAACCCGCAAGGGCTAGCAACAGGGCAAGACTTGCCCCTGCAGTTTTTGTCACCTTCTTGATCATTCGATCTCCTTGATTTTGGTTTTAATTGTGCGATGGATGGATGGTTTTCTATTTGGCGAGCAACACCTCTAGATACCTCTTACTGGTTATTGCGGCAGTTTTTGGATCCCCCTCAAAGGAATCGAGTTCCACCATTAACCAACTGTTGTAATTTGTTGCGCGAATCGCTTCCAACACGGAAGGGAAATCAATGTCCCCCTCACCCAATGGGGTGAATTGCCCGGTCTTCTGCGAGAGGTCTTTTAAGTGAACGTGCTGGAGCCTGTCTCCGTAGCGCTCGATTGCTTCCACTGGGTCTATGCCTGATGCAACCAGGTGAGCAGTGTCTGGACAGAAACCAATCGAGCAGCTGTCCATGATCTGATGAAATCCGCTCAGGGTTTCGGAAATTGTTCCTAGGTGAGGGTGATAGCTACTCTCCAGCCCATGAGTTCTGGCAATGTCTGCAGTCATATCTAAGCCACGACCGACCTTCTTGAAATCATCAAGCTTGGGCCCATCAGGCCTCTTTGCTCCGCCACCAACAACCAAACGACTGGCGCCAAACTTCTTAGCCAGTATCGCGGCTCGCTCAATCTTGAAAAGCTCGTCGTCAAGAATCTCGTCATAGATGAAATTTGCTCCCGTGTATACAGAAACAAGCTCCAGGCCCGACTCTCTAAGAGCAGTTAGGAGGACTTCGGGCTCGTTTTCAAATTCCGCGAGGTTGCCATCGAATAACTCCGTGCCTTGATAACCGGCCTCGGCAATATCTGTTAGCGCTGCAGCAGTATCACCATGGGTCATGTAAAACAGGTCTTTGATGCTCGTAACACCGCCGGGGTGCCCAACGACACCGCCCCATGTAATTGTTGAATAACCAAGCTTCACTTGACTTGCCTCCTTGCATAAAGTTGTTGAACATAATACTGCCGTTCTTAATAATACTTATGTCGAATTTCGACAACTTGTTATCTATTTGTTACGAACTTATTTGGAAATATGAAGAACGTGCCTCTCTATAATTAGAAAGTGACTGAAACTCGAAAGATAAACCTAGGTCTCAGCTCTGGACGCCTGCTGCAGTTCTTCAGAGACGGAGAGCCGCACACTAAGGCGGAACTAGCGAACCTCACTGGATTGGCCAGGTCTACTGTCTCTTTGCGCCTAGATCCTCTGCTGGCACTGGGTGTCATCGGTCCAATGACAGATGCAGCTTCCACTGGTGGCCGCCCTTCAGCGCGCCTGCAGTTAAAAGAGGATGCTTTCGTTGTGGGGGCAGTCAGCTTTGGAGCAACTCACGCTCACGCTTCGTTGGCCGATCTCAGTGGCAAGATTCTGGTTTCAATAGACACTAAGCGTCAGATATCTGACGGACCGGAGGTCTGTCTCCGTTGGATGACCAGCGAGCTTAAGTATCTGCTTGCCGGATTAGGAATACAGGAAGACCGTCTATTGGTAATTGGGATTGGCGTCCCGGGGCCTGTGGAGCACACAACCGGACGCCCAGCTAATCCACCAATCATGCCCGGCTGGGACGCGTTTGATATTCCAGAGCGAGTCAATAGAGATCTCCAAGCAAAGGTTCTGGTTGACAACGAAGTAAACATGATGGTTCTTGGCGAGAGGTTCATGAATTTCCCTGACGTGGAGAATCTGATCTTCCTGAAAGCCGCAACAGGGATAGGCTCCGGCATCATTGCCGGAGGAATACTTCAGCGTGGCGCCGATGGAACAGCCGGAGACATTGGCCATGTTCGAGCACTAGTTGGGACGGATGTTGCCTGCCAGTGTGGAAACTTCGGTTGCCTGGAAGCAATCGCCGGAGCTCCAGCAATTATTAGAAACGTGAACGAGGCTGGCCTTCCAATTCGAAACACTTCAGATCTGATCGATGCTGCGCGCAGGTCAAAGGTCGAGGCGATTCGGGCTGTGCGTCAAGCAGGGAGGGACATCGGTGAGGTTCTCAGCACCTGCGTAAGCCTTTTGAACCCTGAGATTATCGTCATCGGTGGGTCACTCTCTTCTGCCGGGGAGCACCTGATTGCTGGTATTCGCGAGGTCGTCTACGGACGGTCGACACCTCTAGCAAGCGAGAATCTCACAATCGTCCAGAGCAGAGATAGTAGGGGTGAAATTGTGGGAGCTGCTGTCATGGCAATCGATTACGCGCTCGACGAAGCAACCATTGATCAAATGCTAGAAGCGATTTAGGAAACGAGTACTAAAAAGGCCTTACTTGGCCCCGTCGAGAGCCACCCAACGGATTCAGCCTGATAAAGCCAAGTGCCAAGAGTGAATCGTAAAACTCATTGTTTTTCCGGTGCTTGTTTCCTCGACAACTAGTGGAAATGACGAAACCCACGAAGTTGTGAAGTCTTCGCGGGTCTCGTGCGCTTGGAGGGACTCGAACCCCCAACCTTCTGATCCGTAGTCAGATGCTCTATCCGTTGAGCCACAAGCGCTGGTGAAGTCTAAAGTCTAACTTATTTCGGGGAAGAAAAACACGGGCGTTTCAGTCGACCCGTCGACAAATGGAAAAGTACTTGCCTTAACCCTCTAACTTTGTCAGCACCAGATAAGGAGAAACTCGTTCTAGGAAACTTCTTGGTTTGCCACTAGTTGCTGGCTTTCTAACCGGCTGCGCAGCCGTCGATACCAGCGACCCAAAAAGCTGAACCGGTTGAAACTCAAGCCGCAGAATAAACCCCTGCCCCACAGCCAGTCACATCCAAGCATTGAGTGGCGAACATTTCAAAGAGCAACTCGACCTCGAGTTGCTGGGCTGAAATCTCAGGCAAGGCATATGACCTCACCGCATGGATCTCAGGCATCCGGGCGGTGTTGGAGCAATTGTGAGCATTTGCGGTACGGATTCCACCTCAATGTTTCAGGGTAAGCATGGAGGGCTGTCAGGTCCTGCCTCGTCACTTTCTGCCTACTTGCTTGGCAATGTCGGCAGTTGGTCTTCTGCTGGTTACGTAACCACCCCAGAATGACTTCAGTAACCACACCGCACAGTTTTTCGAACGGGCATGCATAAAGCCCCGGTGCGAATACCGGGGCTTTATGGTTTAGCAACCTATAGGAGGTTCGGCACTGTCTCAGCAACAGCTGTTGGTGAGAAGCCCCACTTTTCAGCAATTTCGCCCAAAACACCCGACTCACGAAGTGTGTCTAGGTTGTCGTTTATGGCTTCCTGTAGTCCAGGGTTGTTTAGGTTCACAGGGAAGTTGGTCTGCCCGGGCTTGGTGGTTGAGACGACGCGCTCGTCCGGAGCTGGAACATTGAATACGGCACCCTCAACAGGTGTGTTCTTCAATGCGGCCTGCCCGGATGGGAAGGTGTCTACCACGACGCTGATGCGACCGCTTGCAAGGTCAGCATAAAGAGCCTGAGTGGTCTCGTAGAGACTCAAGTCGTCTCCAAGAATGTTCTCCAGGTCTTCGTTCCATAGGAACCCGAGAGTTGAACCAACCTTGTTTCCGATTAGCCCCTCAACAGAGTCAACGCCACTTACGGAGATGAGTGTCAACTGGTCGATGATGACCGGGTTGCTCAACAAAACAATTTCCGCACGGGCGGCTGTGCGGTACCAGCTACCTAGGGTTGTGTCTGCGCGACCAGATTCAATCGCAGGAATCATTGCTGCACCAGTTCCAGGCTGCACCATTACATCAAGACACTCAAGCTCTGCGATGGCGTGAAGGATTTCACCCTCGGCACCGCTAAGTGACTCTCCGTCAATTGCAGAGAACGGTGGGTACTCGTATGCGGCAACCGTTAGAAGTCCAGCCTCGACAGTCGTGAGACCAGGGTGTGCAGGCACACATTCTTCGGTTGTTGCTTCTTCGGTAGCTGTTGCTGCGGCTTCAGTGGTCGCCTCGGGAGCGGCTTCAGTGGCGCACCCCGTCAAGACGAATGAAGATACAGCTAGAAGCAGAACAAGTCTGCTGGCGTGCTTTGGCATGTGTTTCCTTTCGTTGCGTTGTTTGTCAATCGGATTGTTCCGATTGAATCCGGTGTTGGTCGCCTCAGACATGTTTTGCTAGGCGTCTTTCTATGGATGTGACCAAGGCCGAAGCTGGGATTGTTATCGATGCGTAGACAGCCGCGGCTGCCAGGAAAACGGGTAGATAGTTGAAGGTTTTGGTTCCGAGGAAGTAAGCGGACTGCATTACCTCGCTGATGGTGATCACATAGGCAAGTGAAGACAACTGGAACATGATTATTGCCAGGCCCATAAGCGGCGGAATCGCAATTCGGGCAGCCTGAGGCATGATCACAAAGCGGAAGCTATCAACACCACTTAGCCCGGCAGCACTGGCCGCTTCTAACTGGCCCCTTGGAACGCTCTGAATGCTGGAGCGAATAGTTTCGGTGGCATAAGAGGCCGTTGACCAAGTGAAGGCAGACACCGCTGCGACCATCGCTGATGGCACTATGTCAATTTGCGGCAGGCCCTGGTAGAAAATGTAAAGAAGTACCAACAGTGGAACACCGCGACCAATCTCGACAACACCGATAACTATCCAGTTCAGTGGCTTTGGTGCGATATCAATCAGCAGCGCAAACAGTAACGCCAGGGGGAAACCAAGAGCCAATGAAATGCCAGTCAGCTGCATGGCTGTGACCAGACCGGGGAGTAATTCGACCACGTAACCGAACCAGGTTTGTATATCCATTAGTTCACCACGTATTTCAGTCGGCTCTTAGTGTCGGCTCTTCTGGCCCAGGCACCCAGTGGGATGCTCAGCAGTAGATAAGCGGCGCCAACAATCGCGAATGCGGCTAGTCCCTGCCCAGTGCTTTGAGCCTGCTGGCCAGCCCTGAAGGTCATTTCGACAACACCGATGGTTGAGGCTAGAGCTGAATCCTTCATCAAGCCCATGCCGTAGGTCACCATGGACGGGCTTACTGTTCTAAAAATCTGCGGTGCAATAATTTTGGTTAGTAAATCAAAGCTTCCAAGCCCCAGGGCTCTGGCTGCCTCTATCTGACCGCGGTCAAGTGTTGCAAGCCCTCCCCGATAGATTTCGCCCAAATAAACAGACGCAATTATCCCGAAGGTGAAGATTGCCGCCTGCAGTGGCGTGAGCCTCAGTCCAACTTCGGCTAGGCCAAAAAAGACCACAAATAGCCATACCAGTGGCGGCACGCTCCTGATTATTTCTACCCAGGCCCGGCCAATTCCTCGCACGATCAATAGCGGTGCGGTTCTGGCTCCCGCCACCGCAACCCCTATAACCGCGCCAATGGCAAAGCTGGACAGGGTTATAAACACTGTCCAAATCATGCCCTGAAGAATGTAGCCGATCATCAGCGACCCAAAACCGCGCTGAGGAACTGCTTCGTGCGTGGGTGCTCAGGCTCACTCATAACCTGCGCTGGTGGACCGCTTTCAACAATGCGACCATCTACCATCACGTAAACACGATCGCCGACTTCCTTTGCGAAGCCCATCTCGTGAGTTACCACCATCATGGTCATTCCGTCATCTGCTAGTTCGCGCATGACCGCAAGAATTTCCGCGCCCACCTCTGGATCCAATGCTGAGGTTGGTTCGTCAAAAAGCATCACCATTGGGTCCAGTGATAGCGAGCGCGCGATCGCAACGCGCTGCTGCTGACCACCGGAACATCTGCCCGGGTATTGGTCGGCCTTGTCTTTCAAACCAACTCGGTCCAAAAGCTCCATTGATCGCGCTCTTGCCTCGTCCTTATCTCGACCTAGGACTCGGCGCTGAGCTAGGGAAATGTTTTCAAGGACCGTCAGGTGGGGAAATAGGTTGAAGGACTGGAACACCATCCCGGCATTGCGGCGCAGCGTGGAGAGCTCTTTCTTGCTGGCTTTTCTGTGGCCCTCGCCAATCTCGATATTAAAATCGCCAATTGACAACACCCCTGTTGTTGGAGTTTCCAACAGGTTCATGCATCGAAGGAAGGTGGACTTTCCAGCACCTGAAGGACCAATGATTGAAACCACGTCTCCTGCGTGAATATCAATTGAAACATCGTCCAGCACCCTATTTTCGCCAAAGTCTTTGACTATGTTTTTGGCGCTTAGGTAGGGCAGTTCGCTTTTTGTCATTTCTTGGCCTCCTCGCCATGTCGATGAGCAATTGCGGTCAGTTCGATTCTTTTCTCGCCCCTAAATCCCTGGACAAACAAAGTTGTTCTGGGTGGTAGCGGATACTGGCCAAAACGATTACGCCAGGCCTGGTCGTAGGCCTCAAAGTCTTCTATCGCCGCAAGATAAACGGTTATTTGCAAAATCGCATCCAGCGAAGATCCGGCGCGAATTAGAGTCGCCTCCAGGTTGTCCAAGCAGACAACTGTTTGTTCGCTGATTGTCGCAGGCGTGGTGCCGTCTGACTTGACTGGTATTTGTCCGCATGGAAAGACCAAGTCGCCTAGCAAGGTTGCTGCCGGATATGAGCGCGGCTTGCCATCGGCGTGATCGAGGCGGGCTATTTTATTCATTCGGGAACCAAGAACTTCCAGGATAATTTTTTGAGAGCGGACCATTCAAATGGATCGACTACTACACCGGATCGAAGTGATTGCGCGATCGCTTCTTGTCTGGCCTGCAACGAAAGAACTGGCTCGCCTGCTGGCATTACCTGCCTGGTAAGTGACCAGGTTTTTGGGCTAGAGCTTGAAGGATCACCGTGCTGATAAAGCGCCCCCTCGGTGACCGAATAGCCGACTGCATTTTTAGAAGAACCGTTGGTCTGACTGCCCCAAAAGAATGTTCCGGCGGACTCCTCTTCGATGTCCCAAAGCGCCGTAGCAAATTCTTTTGTGAGACCAGCGCTCTTGAAGTGAATTTCACTGTTCGGTTTGCCCAGGGCAAGAGCAAACGCGAGCGGTGCAAACGTTGGGTATTTGGTCCCCTTGGCGTTGATGCGCACATTAGGTTCTGAAGCGGTCACCCTCGGTAATCTTCTAGCCCCCAAGAATCTGTTGCCGTCTGAAACAATCGCGCTTATGCCGGTCCCCCATAGCACCTGCGAAACCCCGGCGACTCGACCAGCAACCTGGGCTTGACCCCAGGTGTAGCCAATGGCGCGCAGGGCGCGGTAGCTTTCCTCTTTGACCTCTCTTAGAGAGACCTTAGATTCTCTGGTTTCCGCAGTTTGTGTAGTCATAAACCGACGCCCTCCAGCTTGCTGGCGGGTTCAAAAACGGTTTCAAAAAGAGTCATCCAGTTTTCACCAAGAACCTTGGTCAACACCTCATCGGGCAGGCCTCTGTCGGAAAGAGCATTGGCAAGGGCAGGGAAGTCCTCTGGGGATTGGAACCAGGCGCTCCATTCGGGCCACTGAACATTTTGCTTTGGCTTCCAGCGACCGTCACGAAGAAAAGTCACGTAACTGGAATCCCAGTTTCTTGCCGAATCGCTTCCAATGGCTACGTGGTCTGGACCCAACTGATCCACCAAGCGAATCACCATGTCGCAAAAAGCTTCGCGGGTTGTTTCGGCGCCGCCAATTACATTCGGATAGAGACAAGCTCCCACCACTCCACCGCGATCAACAACAGCCTGCATTACCTCGTCTGGCTTGTTCCTCGGAGTGTCAGAAAACCACAGCGGGTTAGCGTGAGTGATTGAAACTGGCTTGATGGAATGATGGATCGCGTCGAGCGAAGTGCGGTTTCCGACGTGAGACAAATCAACGAGCATTCCAACTCGGTTCATTTCCTCCACGATTCGCCCACCAAACCTCGTAAGACCTGAGTCATCTGGGTCATAGCAAGAGCCGCCAACGTAGTTTTGAATGTTGTAGGTCAACTGTGCGATTCGGACACCGAGTTTGTGGAAGATCTCAACCGTTGAGTAGTCCTGCTCAAAAGGCGAAGTGTTCTGAAATCCGAGTACTACCCCAACAACGCCATCTGCTGCTGCCTCGCGTATTTCGCTCGCGCTAGTAACCAATCGAGCAAGATCTGGAGAGTCGTTCTGAAGCACCAGCCAATCGCCAATGTTTCGAATGGTTTCTAGGGTTCCTTCCCAGACCGCGCAGGTTGCATTGATTCCGTGCACCCCACCTCTTCGAACTTCCTCGAGAGTATTGCGATCCCAGTTGCTGATCTGTAGTCCGTCAAAAACTAGATTCTTGGTCATGCGACATCCTCAGGCCTTGGCAGAAATAGCCAGTCGTCGACATCGACACCCTCTAGCACGTCACTAACCGTTGGCGCTCCGCTGTAAAGAGTCACTCTCAGCCAATCGGTTGACTGAGGGTTGTAGTTCTCCATGCCGTAGGTTGCCAACTGGAATCGCTGAAGATCAAGCGGCAAAAAATCATCGGCCAGTGGGTTTACGTGGGCCTCGGTATAGACCAAGCCTTCTACCGACTGAATTCTCTCGATGATGCCCCAGTGCTCTGGGTGGAGCGATAGGAACTCTCCGATTGAAGTTTCTGGTCGCACAGCCCCAAGGTCCTTCATCAAAGAAACTACGTCCTTGGCAACGCCAACCGGGTGCTCAGTACCTAACCCCTTGTCCTTGCCGCGGAAACCGCGACGAGGCTCCTGATTGTTTCTGGAGTAGAACCAGAATCTTGAGGTTTGCCCCGGAGCATTGAAATCAAAGTTATTTGCCCAGCTGTATTGATTTTCAACAATTTTTCTCAAACCCCCAACCGACATTATTGGGTTCAACTGCGTCCTATCAACGCAAAGCAACAGGGACTCAATGTCCGCATCCAGCGAGGAGTCGATTTCAACCAAGACCGAGTCAACAATCTGGCGGACTTCGGTCGATCGCTCTGCCGACAGCGCGCTGAGCGCCTTGGCCGGATGAGAAACTTTTTGGCCATTCATTTCACCACTTGCCTGATACTGCCTCGCCCAATCAACTACTTCGGTGAGCAAATCGGCCAGCACTGGACCCGATGGGTATGGCTCGGTTGTGAAAGACTTTTTCTGGGAGAAATACAGCTTTGAGCGCTCGAGCAAACTGCAGACTCGGGCCCACTCTTGAGAATCGGGACTCCACTTTTGACTGTGGGCGTGTGCCATTGGTAATTCACGCAGGGCAACCCAGGCATCCAAAACTTGAGGGTGACGAATTACATAGGGAACCATGCCCAGGCCGGTTGCGTTTCCCAGACCTAAAAACCTTCGCCAAGCTCGAGCCAATGGCACTGCAGTTTCAGACTTGCTTTTGGCGCAGTGCTCGGCTAGGTCAGCGGAGAACTCTCTTAACAGCCAGGCTGCGAGCATCTGAGCCCGATATGGGACACTAAGCGGGTTGCTTGAGCTAATTCCTTCGAAATCGCGCAGGCCCCATTTGCCATTGCCGTAAAACGCTGTGCTGCGCAAAATATAGGCCGCGTCACTAACCTGGTCAGCCTCGGGTTGCAGCCCGTTGGCTAGTCGGTCGGACACATAATCGAAGAACCGTTGGCTCCGGTTGGCTCTTGCCCAAATTAGAGTCATGTCATCCGCGCGACCATCTTCTTGCTTGGTTACGTGGTTTCGAAGAATCTCAAGACGTTCAGGGCTCACTTCACCCTCAACCAGGGCCGAGGTAACATCCCAGTCCTGTGCAATAACTCGGTCTGTTCTCATTTCCTCGTCGATGACCTGCGAGAACACAACAAGCTCAGCGATGTGTTGACCAAGCTCGACTCGGATGATTGCGTGGCCTCTACCTTGCCCGTCTATTTCCCAGACACGCTTTGAGATTTTCCAGCCTTCCCGCGAGGCATGCCTGACTAGAGCACGAGAAAAACTGTGACGTGTTTGTCTTGCTGTTCCAAGCTCGTGGGGGTCCATCGCTAATTCGGAACCACGAGCGGTCGACTTTAGTGATGAAATCCTGGATGAGTGCGTGACGCTCATGGCTGCCTCCTGGGGGCAACTCGTCTGTAGACGCTCTTGGTAATGGTGAAAAACTCCGCAACGCTCTCAGCGTTCTGCTCTCTTGGACCTGGGAAGGTTGAACCCTTGAGGCCTCCAAATGGAACGTGCAGTTCAGACCCGGTATTTGGCGCATTAATCTTTATCAAGCCGGCGATAAGCCCGGTTGTCGCAAGTTGGATGTCCGCATCACTCGCGGAAAAGATAGAGGCGGTTAATCCAAATTCGGTGGCGTTGGCCATCTCTATTGCCTCTTCAATGCTGGCAACATTCATCACTGTGGTGATTGGTCCGAAGACTTCTTCTTTGCAAGTGCGAAGTGTCATGTCGCCCTCGAGCACAGTAGGCGCAACATAGAATCCCGATCCTGCTGGAAGCGTTGCTTGAGCAATGATTTTCCCGCCCTGTGCAACTGCATCTGAGACAGCAGCTTCAATCTCGTTCTTGGCAGAAGCGGAGATCACCGGTCCGGTTGTTACTCCTGCTTGACCACCCGGACCAACAACAAGTGCCTCAACTTCGGACCTAAGAGCCGCAACGAAACTTTCATGCGCATCGCCAACGGTGATGATTCTTCTTGTTGCTGTGCACTTCTGACCGGAGCCCGACATCGCCCCAACGGTTAGCTGCTTAGCCGCGAATACCGAATCAACGTCCGGCATAACAATTGCTGCGTTGTGTCCACCTAGTTCAAGCTGGACTTTGACGCCGCGAGCGGTGGCTGCCTCAGCGATTATTTTGCCCACTGGAACCGACCCAGTGAATGACAGCGCCCTCACATGCGGGCTCTGCACCATTGCAGAGGCCACCGTTCCAGATGCCAAAATCAAATTGAGGACGCCCGCTGGCACTCCAGCATCATGGAACAGCTTTGCAAACGCGTGGCTGATTGCAGGAATGTCACTGGCTGGCTTCCAGACAACGGTGTTTCCCCACAAGAGAGCCGGTGCAATCTTCCAGGAGGGGATTTGAGTTGGAAAATTCCATGGGGTAATTACCCCAACAACACCGATTGCTTCTCGAACCTGTTCGATGTGCTCGCCGGGAAAAGACGACGGGTAGGTTTTGCCAATTGGGTTTCTTGAACTGGAGGCGTGATACCGAATAGTCTCTGCCGAGCCATCGATTTCTCCGAGTGCTTCTGGGTAGGTCTTCCCCTGCTCTTGAGTCATTAGTGCCGCGAGCTCCTCGCGACGCACGGTCATTAGATCCGCTACTTCTCTAAGAATTGAACCACGCCTAATGATTCCAAGGGATTCCCAGGAAGGCTGGGCTGTTACCGCCGCTGAAATGGCTTCATCTACGTCCGCTTGGCTGCACTGGCGGAGGCTGGCTACAACTTCGCTTGGATTTGCCGGGTTTGTGCTTTCGAGCATGTCACCACGGCCTGCAAGCCACTCACCGCCGATGAGATTCATTGGATTTTGTGCTTCGTTCGAACTGATTGCTGGCAAGTAGGCCCCTTCACTGCGCTGTGATGGGACAAAGTTACCTCACGGGATTGTTAATAACTATGGCAATATAGGAATGTTATTCAGAAGAGATTATGATAGATCTCATGAACATGAGTGCTCTGATTGCATTTGTTGAAGTCGCCGAACAGGCACACTTCGGGCGAGCCGCTCAAAACCTAGGAATTACTCAATCCGGACTATCTCAAATGATCAAAAAGCTTGAACAGACCTGCGGGGCGAAACTTATAGCCCGAACCACTAGGACCGTTTCGCTAACTGAGGTCGGCGAAATCTTCTTGGAGCACGCTCGTGAGCTTCTGCTTGCCCACGAGTTGTTTAGCCAAAGGATCGGTGCCGTAATCCAGGGTGACGCGGGAACCGTTCGCCTAGGGTTCGTAGCCTCGGCAGCGCTTGGGATCTTGCCGGAACTAACTGCCGAGCTGCATAAACATGCCCCTGGTATTAAACTTTCTCTCGTCGAGCTGACATCCGAGGAGCAGTTGCCCAGATTGCGCGCAGGAGAAATTGACGTCGGAGTTCTTCGAGAAATTAGCCAGTCACAAGGACTCGAAATGAGTCTTCTTACTACTGAGCCACTGTTGCTCGCGGTTCCAAAAACGCATGCACTCGCATCTCGAAAGAGCGTGACGCTCGATGTCCTAAAGTTTGAGGGTTTCATCATGTTCCCTAGAACAAAGGTTTCACACCTTCATGATCACATCTACCGGCTATGCAATTCAGCAGGATTTACTCCTCAGATTGTGGAGCAGGCGGTTCAATTCGCAACGATTTTAGGATTGGTTTCGAGCAATGCTGGGGTGGCGATAGTCCCAAGCAGCCTCACTGCCATCCAGCTGCCAAATGTGAGGTTCCTAGCGATAGACCATAAAGACGCATTCTCGAGAATCTATTTGGCCACGAGGATGCAAGAAAAATCATCCCCAGCCGCAAAAAAAATGGTGAAGATTTCAACGGATTTCGCAAAAGGCCTGAAGACCTGAGTTAGTGCCCAAGCTATT
>Ga0209557_1000517_pt1 | contig 22737 bp, 18 predicted proteins | sample SaaInlV_120m_DNA_4_FD_184672 | JGI IMG/M metagenome (GOLD analysis project Ga0209557, IMG submission 184672) | Marine microbial communities from expanding oxygen minimum zones in the Saanich Inlet - Saanich Inlet SI074_LV_10m_DNA (SPAdes) (version 2) | ecosystem: Environmental > Aquatic > Marine... | reverse complement strand
CTCTAGTTAATGGGCCAACACAAGTGCAGGATTAAATTGATATGATATTTTTGCAAAAAAACCAAACTCTCTGTGCCGCCCTTCTACTGGTATTTGGCCTATCGGCATGCATGGAAGTAAGTAATGAATTACCTGTTGAACGCAGCCTAAATAATACTGCACATGGGTATAAAATCATTTCTTCCCCAACTCGCAAAGGTGAACAGTCCCAACGGTTTGAAGTTCGTCCGGGTGATTGTGGGCGCGATTTTAAATGGAGCGATTGCGATGTAGGGAGTGAACGTAGTGAAGTCGCTGCAAAACAACAGTGGCACCATGGAGATGATGTTTGGATTGGGTTCAGCATATATGTGCCACCAAATATACCCAAAGCAAACACTTGGACAACAATCGGGCAAATTCATCAAAATGATGTAAAAATGACTGCGCCTGATGGGTCGACTAAATCTCCCAATCATATGCAATTTGCCATGTCAGGTAATGATCTTGAACTTGCTGTCTGGTCGCAGACTGAACAAGGTGCTCACGCAGAAAGCTACTACTTACGATCCATAAAATCGATGGAAGGGAAATGGACAGACATTCAATGGCGATTTGACACAAAAAATAGCAACGGAGATTTGGAGATCTGGATGGATGATAGATTGGTGAAGCGCCTTTCCGACACTGTTACTGTAAAACCGAGCAGTTATTACTTTAAATACGGCATTTACCGTGCTGGACTAAAACGTTTAGCTGCGCCTATTCCAACACAAGTAGTAATATATGATGAAGTACGTATTGGGAGTACTCGAGAAGCAGTTAACGTCCGTTCCTTACCAGCAGTAGATTAGAAATTGTAAAAATGCGTGTAAAAGCGTTTCAAGCTTTTAGCTAGATCGCTCCTGCTTCGCAAAAGCGATCTCATAACAACTCGAGCTGAGAAGCCTCCGATAATAGTGGCGGCAATTACAGATTTTTCTGGGATATCCAGGGTGCGTCAAGTAAACGCGGATATTAGCCGCATTGTGGACATTTGGTAGTTTGGGTGCAGCTGGCAAACTAATTAGTACTCGCATGTCATTGCAGGCACAGTTAGCGATCCCAGCCAAAGCAACGTCGCCAAGGGTCTCACCGAACTAATTACCCTTCACGCAACAGTTATTGCATCTGGCCCTCTGACGGACCTCGTGGACATTAGTATCGCCTCCTGCAACAGCTATAAGGTTTGTTAACTCCGGAAGCGTATGATGCTTGCAGAAGCCGCAGGTGATGCTGAGTTGGTGGTCCGAGATGGTAGATAGTTTGACCATTGGTCAGAGGTAATACCCACAACTTGTATAGCTGCTGTTTATGCATTCACGAGCCATAGGATGGGCTTTTATTCAGATTGACACGGTTGCTATGAGCGTATTGGGGCAGTCTGAATATTTATGTTGCTAATGCCATCTAATTAATTATCATATTGACAACTAATCAGATAGTGTCAGAGGTCAAAATGTTTCTTAAAAAATTTAACTTATTGGCCGCACTAACCGCAATACTAATTGTAAATTCAACCGCACTCCCAGCTAATGATTTAACGGCCGAGTTTCAAACACGATTAAAGCTTCTCGGCGAACAGCCAGGTGTTATTGATGGAGCGTTCGGCAGCAAAACCAACGCTGCCGCAAATAAATATTTTAAAACGAGCAATAAAAATTACCGCGAAATGATGTCCGATGCTAATCAAGCATTGATCAAAGATTTAACAAAGCAGTACGTCGATACGGATGAGCCTATTTTCAAAACTACTGCAGACTTTGTTGAAGCACGCAACACAACAGTAGTGTCCAGAAACAACGGCCCGTTATGGGACCTGGCGTTAGAAAATTTTGATGCGGGTCGTCCTGCCCCTGCCGGTGGTGTGAGTAAATGGTATCAGCCAGATATCACTGGCGACGGGGTGCCTGACTTTGTTTTATTTGGTATGGGTCCGGGACTCCGTTCCGAGTGCGAAATAGAAAAATGTGGTGATGCTTGGCTGAGAAAGCCAATTTTAGCAAAGCTCAGTAATGCAGATGAAAGCTCACCATATTCAATCGAAGTTTTAGATCAAAATACTGTGCTCCCTGGTAAAATATTTAATAAGGGTACCGGTGGGAAATCAATTTTTGTTGACTTTAACAATGATGGTTATGATGATTTCTATTTGCCATCTGAAGGTCCAGTCGCGGGCCCAACAATACATGTAGGTGGTTCAGACGTCTTATTGATATCCCAAGGTGATGGTACTTACAGAGATGAAGCGTTCAAATACGATTTGTTGAAAAAGAAGTCATTTCAGCATTGGACTGCAGCTGGCGATATAGACAACGATGGTGATATCGATTTCATTTTTCATAATATTCAAGCCTCGTATACAAAAATGAAAGATAAAATCGCCTGCTTTATAAATGATGGCAAAGCAAATTTCAAAGTAACTAATTGCGTTAGTCCGCCAAGTGCAAAACGAGTATCCAGATTTTATAACTGGGGGGGCACACTGTTTGATCTAAACGGTGACAACAACTTGGACCTTTGGTTAAGTAGAGATTCTCGTAACGTACCGATCGTGTTGTTGGGAGATGGAACAGGTAAATTCAGCTCTGATAATTATGTTGAAGTTTACCTTCCAAAAAACTGGCCAAAGGTAATGCGGCAATTTGGATATGTGATGGCAGCTGATTTAGAAGATGATGGTTTCAACGAAATCTTCTTCAGTGTACAGGGCGATAGTCGTCTTTCTCCTGACGATTGCAAAGGTGTAAAGGGATATTGCGGTTCATACGTTGGTTATTTTAAAAACGTAAATGGTTTTCTGAGTTTCGGTGGTTTCATTAAGAAATTCGAAAAGACTGACAGGGGACAATGGTCAGGGTCATCAATGATAGTCGTAAAAGACTTTATCGGAAGTGATGGTCTTAAGGATGTATATCTTAAACGTAATTATGACGAGCCATTTTACAGACAAAATCCTGATGGATCGTTTGTGGCAGTCAAAAATGGTGCAAGAATTAATCAAACCCAATTGTTAGATATTCCAAACGTATGTCTGGCCTCATTAGAAACTTGCGGTGATATTGAGATTTGTGTTTCTGGCGTAGTGATAGATGCAGCCAAAAATACTAGAAGATGGCTAAGTAATGAATTTGAACAAGAAGGGAAACGTAGAGGTATAACTTGTGGTGTGGACACCAAATCATCGTCAAAACAGAAACCAGTCGACAACTACTGTGCTGCTCCCGCACTTGACTACAAAGATCCTGACTGGCCAGTCAGCAAGCGACCTAACGGAACTGTAAAATCAAAAACTGTTTGTCATTACGCAATGGGTGAAAATGGATGTTGGATACGTTCACGGCCTAATTGGGTAAATGAAGCAATGGGACGTAATCTCGATAAGGCTTTCTGCGATTTCTTTAAGTTACAATGAATTAATTTTTAGTTTTATTTTCGGATACTCCCGTCGATTGTTCGCACAACTTAACTGAGGTATTATTGACTGGATTTGTCTCACAAGTTTCCGCTAGCGCTTGTGTGAAAAATACGGTGGTAAAAAGCAAAAAAAAGTGCTGTCATACAAATGAGAACTCGCACGAGATTGCTCGTGCCATCTATGACCCTCAATAATTGACGATACTCAGCGAGAGCAGCGGTTCGATTGAGCTTGAAATTGAGGCGTAAGTAAAGGTGGCGCTCCCGCAGCCCCACACGCCCAACTCAGCCCCACACCCAGCCCTTGTGGTGCCTTCAGTGGACAACTACGGCCTCAACACGCAAACAGCCGCGCAACCGCATGCCAAAGCAAACATGTTTGCAGCGATGCGCAGGCGGGCGGACGCGTGGCGAAAATAGCGGGTATGATCAACCAAAGGGGGGGCAAAATCACAGCCAGGTGGATGATCCCTGGGCTGGTTTTAAAGTACCTGAATGGGGAGTGTTTTGTCATTTGCGGATTCTACAAATACAGCTTGCTCGCTTTAACCGAGTTTAATCTGACAGTACCCAACCAAGTTTGATCTGACAGTGCCTTTCCGACCACGCCGGATGATGTTGTCAGAGTAACTCTGACAACATCCTGAATAGCCATAAAAGAGCTATACTAATTTCGCAAGCACACGTGAGTGGGCTAACACTCCAATTTCATTTGCTTTTTCAACCAAAGAAGCAAATTCACTATTATTTGCTATGGCATCCACACTTTCACCCCAGTGCGCAAGGTTCTTAAAGCGATAGACAACTCGCATCATTTGATGATCTTCAGCGATAAACGGAACACCTACTGCTAATTCTGTGTTCAAACTGTCAGTAATTTTTTGAAGATCTGGAATTAGCTCCATCATTTTTGGAACATCGCTTCTGGCAACAGCATAATCACGATGCACACTCACCATCCGAGCGTCGCCCATAGTATTATTGTGGATCACTCTACCCACCCATGGACCACGAATTTCGGCAATTGGGTCTGCAGCCCTCATGGCCTGGATTGCCTGCATATCAGGATCATTCGAATAACTTGTCATTGAATTTACGCCAGCACTAACGGTTTCGTACCAATTATATATTTCATAATCTCCAGCGCGATCCCCAATAATTACCTTGAATAGCATTGAGTTGGAACCGTGTTTAGACATTGTAGCTACGGCCATTTTTAGACGCTCTTCTAAAACGACATCTTTTCCATCATATGGTGTAAATTCTCTTACTGACGTGTAACTCATCACATTCTCCAATCGTATTGATACCACACGGCTAGAATAAAATTGTGGCTTACTTAATCAACTCTTTAAATTAGAGCGGTTATTGAAATCCCGCTTTGATCCGTCTGGGGTGCTGTCAGACGAATGAGAACTCGCATCAGATTACTGGGGCAGCCTGAATCTATGCTCTCAATAATTGGCGCCACTCAGTAAGAGCGGCAGTTCGATTGAGCTTGAAATTGAGGCGTGAGTAGAAGTGGCGCTCCTTTAGGGCTGTACAATCCACCGGACCCCACACCCACTCAACTTTCGAGTATCAGGGCTTACTAACTCTAATCAAGGCACGGCTTCGATCTATGAGGCCCCATTAGTAAGTTTCTTGCGACGCTCACGGATTTTGGCATCAGATTCAACGGTACCATCATGGAATGACCCAAACCACTTATCCCAAGGTAGCTCGAGCGATCCATAGTTACACTCGAAGTAGCGATGATGCATCTGGTGGTGGAACGTACCGAGCTTCACCCGGTTCTTATCCTTGACCACCATTCCCTCAAACCCTGTGTGGGTCGTAGCAGCAGTCAGCGCATAGTATTGTAAATGGAACAGTATATGAACAGGGTGCGCTGCGACAACAAAGTGGACCACGACCGATCCGAGAAAGATCAGGTGTTCGACAGGGTGCATCGACAGGCCCGACCATGGTCCCACGTTAACGTTGCGATGGTGCAGCGCATGGACATGTTTATACAGAAAAGGGATGTGGAGCGCGCGGTGAATCCAGTAAAAATAAAAGCTCTCCCAGACCGGGATCAAAAGGAACAATGCGACGAACCAAACCGGATTCGCAGCCCATGTCAGCATGGGGGCATAATCGTTGGCCATAGCCCAGAACATCAGCACTTCATAGGCAGTCCAGACGGTAACACCGCTGGCAATTGTCCAAAATATATTGTCGCGTATTTGCCCACCTAATGTGAACTGCCGCCCACTCTTCATGAGCGGGCGCGCATCATACTTCAACGCTTTCCCTTGTTTGGTGAAGGTGTAGAAATATATATGAAGCCCACCTGCAACAAGTGTCATCAATATCACGTTGCGGATAAACATTTCTGCAACCCAGCCAAAGGCTAGGGTGCGTGTCACCTCCAACGGCGGCTGGAACCAATAAAATGAGATGAACGCGATCCCAACGAGGATCAGCTTTTCAGTCACGAAAAACCACGAATTAAAGATCCATTTCACCATTTCGACTGGGCGGGGCGGCCAACTGAAGAACGGTGAAACTTGTAGCGGCACATTAGGCGTGTGGTTCCAGCCTTTAAGTGGAGCGTCAGACATGTTGAACCTCATGAAGATGGCGATAAGCGCACAATTGCATAGCCAGCACTATTTTGAAAACGGTATTATGGGATTACAAACATCTGGCTATCGGGTGCTGTCAGACGAATGCGAACTCGTCTCTACTAGGCCAGTACCCCTGCCCTTTTATGACGCACAAAGGCCGCGCCACTCATTCAGTGCGGCGGTGCGGTTGGCCTTGAAGTGATCGCGTTGGGAGAGGCTTCGGTCTTGATTGAAATGGTTGTGAATGGAAGCGTGGACAGCAACGAATTTCTGCAAGGTTCGCATGCGCCTGAAGCGGATCATTGCCCGTTCTCTTCGTCGAAATGGCTGATGTGAATTCTCGGCCCGATTGTTGAGCCAGCGGCCCGTTTCCTGTTTGTCGGCGCTGCCGATGACCTTCATCGCCGCACCATAAGATCGCAGCTTGTCGGTCATGAAAATTTGCGGGTTGCCATGCCGTTTCATTGTTTTCCTGAGGAATTTCAATGCGGCCTTGCGATCGCGGCGCTTTGTGACAAAGCATTCCAGGACCTCCCCTTCGTGATCGACCGCGCGCCAAAGGTAGTGCTGCTCCCCATTTATTTTAACGAACACTTCATCTAGGTGCCATTGCCAATGTGTCCCCGAACGCATTCGGTCCACCCGTCTCCGACGGATTTCAGCAGCAAACACCGGGCCAAATCTGTTCCACCAGAAACGGACAGTTTCATGGCTGATGTCGATGCCGCGTTCGTGCAAAAGATCTTCGACATTCCGAAGCGAAAGCGGAAACCGGATGTACATCATCACCGCCAGGCGGATCACCTCAGGGCTGGTTTTGAAGTAGCGAAATGGGCTGCGATTTGTCATCCCCAGAAGCTAAAGGGATGCCCTGCCCGCCTCAACAAGTTTTGCTCTGACAGTGCCCTTCAAGCTGAACCGTGCCGCTGCTCTCGCTGAGTGACGTCAATTATTGATCGCATAGATTTAGGCCGGGCTAGCAATCCGATGCGAGTTCTCACTAATGTGACAGCTCCCCATACGGCGTTGGGACGCGATGCTGAAAGGCCGCCCAAACTGCGATAATCTGAGCAGGTTGGCGGGTTAGGGCGCGGTGCTGATCTGATACTGCGACCGCGCCAGCCAGTCTGGGCTGATCTCGACACCCCAACCCGGTGCGTCGGTGACGCGGGCGTGACCGTCCACGATGTTATAGGGCGATTGCACAAAAAGTCCGTCTTGCCATGGGTAATAATCAGAGCCTTCGATCGAAAATTCTAGGTATTTTCCCGCATTTGGAATGGAACGCAGCAGGTGCATGGTGAACAGGGTGACAAGGGAGAGATTGGCGCAGTGCGGCGTGACCGGCAGTCTGGCCCGGTCGGCCATTTCGACAACGCGCATGGTGCGGCACATGCCCCCCAGATACAGAATGTCAGGTTGTACAATGTCCACCGCGCGCATGTCGATCATCCGCCGCCATGTCGGCAGATCACAGTCCTGTTCCCCGCCAGTGACGTCGATGTCCAGCGCATCGGTGACCTGTTTGGTCTGTTCCAGTTCCCAGTAGGGGCAGGGTTCTTCGTAATGGGAAAATCCTTGGTCCTGCAGCATATGGCCGACTTCGATGGCGCGGTCCGGAGAATAGCAACTGTTGGCATCAATCAGCAGCGCGACATCGTCGCCCATTTCACGGCGCATGGTCGGAATGATCTCTTCGGTACGGCCGGGCCATTCGTCTTTGTTGCGTCCGACTTCGGCACCGGCGCGGACCTTGAAGGCGTCAAAACCGTGGGTGTCACGCAGGTGTTTCATGCGCGCCGCCTCGTCCACCGGGGTGATGTCGCGTTTCATTGACGAGGCATAGGCGCGGATTAGACCGGGCGTTCCACCCAACAGTTCGGCCACGGATTTGCCTTGCTGTTTGCCGCGCATGTCCCAGATGGCGGTGTCCAGACCGGCCATGGCGCGGCGCAGGTAAGAGCCGGGGAATTTGTGTTCACGTTCGGCCACAATATCCAGCAGATCATCCAGATCGGTGGTGTCCTGACCCAGCGTCCACGGTGCGACCTGCCGGTGCAAAACCTGTGTTGTGATATCGGAATGATAGGTGGACACCTGCCCCCAGCCCTGTGCGCCGCTTTCTGTCGTCACGCGGACAAAGCCGATGAACGGGGTGGTAAAGGTTTCGATGGAGTTCAGTTTCATGTGCGTCTCCTTTAGGCGCGTGCGTCTTGCCGGATCAGGTCGGATGCTTTTTCGCCGACCATGATCGCGGGTGCGTTGGTGTTTCCGGTCGGGATCGTCGGGAAAATCGACGCATCCGCGACCCGCAGGCGCTGAATGCCGTGCACCCTTAGCCGTTCATCGACGACGGATGTTGCTGGATCGTGACCCATGCGGCAGGTGCTGCACTGGTGAAATACGGTCCAGCATTTCTGGCGGATATAGGCGTTCAAATCGTCGTCTGATGACACGTCCGGACCCGGTGACATTTCTGCGTCGATCACCGATTTGAACGCGGGGGTATCGGTGATTTTGCGCATCAGCCGCATGCCTGCCAGCATCAGGTCACGGTCGTGCTGGGTGTCTAGATAATTGGCGTGGATTTCCGGCGCGATGGTTGGATCGGCAGAGCGTATTTGCAGATGGCCGGTGCTGGTCGGTTTACACGGGTTAAAGCCCAGCAGAAAGCCAGGAAATGGGTCCGGGCTCATCAGCGGGCGGGTGCCTACGGGTGCGCGGGTATAGCTGACCGGGGAGAAATACAATTGCAGGTCGGGCCGGTCCGAGGCGTCGTTCAGGCGGACAAATCCGCCGCCCTGATTGAGGCTCAGCGACAATGGCCCTTTGCGGGCCAGGACGTATTGCAAACCGACGCGTAGTTTTCCGAGCAGTGGGCGCAGTTGTTCATTCAGGCTGGGGACTTTGGCGCGAAACATGTAATCGGCGCCAAGGTGATCCTGCAGGTTCCGTCCGACTTGCGGGGCGTCGTGAACCACGTCTAGACCATATTTTTGCAGCACGGCAGCAGGGCCGATGCCCGAGAGTTGCAGCAATTGCGGTGAATTGACCGCACCACCGCACAGGATGACTTCGCGCCGCGCATGGGCGATGATGGAGCGGCCCTTCTGGCGGTATTCCACACCGACCGCGCGTTTGCCGTCCAGCAAGACCCGGTTGACATGGGCGCGGGTCTGCACGTCCAGATTGCTGCGTTTGCGGGCGGGCCACAAATAGCTGCGCGCCGCCGAGGCGCGAAATCCGTCCTTTGTGGTGATCTGATAGACGGTCGAACCTTCCATTTCGGCACCGTTGTAATCGGGGTTTTGCGGGATGCCCGATTGCGCGGTGGCTTGCAGATAGGTTTTGGTCAGCGGGTGGATTTCGGCTGCGGGGTCGTAGACCGACAATGGCCCGACGCCACCGCGCCGCTGGTCTGGGCCGCCGTCCCAGTTTTCCATGCGCCGGAACAGAGGTTCGACATCGCCCCAGCCCCAGCCCGGTGCGACCGCGTCCCAGTCGTTGTAATCCATGCGGTGGCCGCGCACATAGACCATTGCGTTGATCGAACTGGAGCCGCCCAGTACTTTACCGCGTGGCCAGTACATCTGTAACCCGTCCAGGTTCGGGTCCGGTTCAGTCACGTATTTCCAGTTTACCCGTTGGTCATGGAAAATTTTGCCATAGCCGATTGGCACTTGAATCCAGAAATTTTTGTCGGTGCCCCCGGCCTCCAGCACCAGAACCTTTGATGTTCTGTCTTCGCTCAGCCGGTTGGCCAGAACGGATCCGGCAGAGCCTGCACCGACAATCACATAATCGTATTCGTTCACTTTATTTATCTGCTTTGCTGCGTCCAAAGACCTGCGCCAGCACCATCATGATCGAGGTTACCACGATCATGATGGTAGAAATCGACGCGATCGTCGGGTCGATCTGGTCACGCAGGGCGTTGAACATGTTACGTGTTAGTGTTGGATTATCTCCGCCGGAAATAAACATCGCAATCACAACTTCGTCAAAAGAGGTCAAAAACGACAATAATGCGGATGTGACAACGGCAAAGCGTATTTGGGGCAAGGTGATGGTCAAAAACGCCTTCCAACGCGGTGCGCCAAGGCTGCGTGCGGCCAGTTCCTGGTTCATGTCGTAGCTTTTGAGGGCAGAGCCAGTCACGATCAGCACCAGAGGCAGGGCCAGAATGGTGTGCGCAAGAACCAGACCTGTCAGAGTGTAAAGAATGCCCAGTTTGACATAGGCATAAAACGCCCCGATCGCGACCAGAACCACCGGCACCATCATCGGCGTGATCAGCAGGACAAAGGCAATGCGGATGAATTTTACCTTTGAGGCGTGCAGCCCATAGGCCGCCACTACCCCGATGGGTGTTGCCACCAGCATGGTCAGAAACGCCGCCTTGAGCGAGGTTACTGTTGCCAGCATCCATTCCGGTGAGCTGAAATAGTGTTCGTACCAGCGGGTCGACCAATTTTTTGGCGGAAACTCCAGATACTGCGATTCAGAGAACGACATCGGGATCACTATCAGCGTTGGGGTTACCAGCAGCACCATAGTGATGCCGGCAAACACATAGAGCCACAGCCGTTGGCCATGGGTCACCTGTGTTTCTGACGCAGGTTTTCTGAGCCAGCCAAACATCAGTGCCCGCCCCCCGCTATGTTTTCAAGGTTCAGGAACCGCGAGGCAATCCACAGGACAAGGACGGTTAAGGTCAGCAGGACAACGCCCAAGGCGCTGGCCGCGCCCCAGTTCACGAACAGTTCGATATTCGAGACGATCTTCATCGACACCATGATCACTTTGCCACCACCCAGAACCGCAGGGGTCACAAAAAAGCCAAGGCACAGCACGAACACCATCAGGGCACCCGCAAACAGGCCGGGTGTAGATAGCGGGAAAAAAACGGTCCAGAAGGCGCGTCGCGGGCTGGCGCCAAGGTTAGACGCGGCCTTGAGCAGATCGCGGTCTATCTGTTTCATTGCGCTGTAGACCGGCAGGATCAGAAACGGCAGCATGATATGTACCATGCCGATCAGGGTGCCTGTCATGTTGTGAACCATCTTGATCGGTTCGTCCCATAGCCCCAGCGAGATTGCCCAATCATTCACCAGACCGCGTTTTTGCAGCAGCACCAGCCACGCATAGGTGCGCACCAAAAGCGATGTCCAGAACGGCAGCAACACTGTGATCATGCACAGATTGGCAATGCGGTTGGGCAGTTGCGACATGAAATAGGCCAGCGGATAGCCGATCAGGATGCACAGGGCCGTGGCGAACAGGCTGATCTTAAAGGTGGTGATGAAGATACGGAAATAGGATTTGCGGGTGATCATGCGTTCGTAGTTTTCCATTGAAAACTGACCATCGGCCCCGATAAAGGACACAAAAAACAGCCAGCCGACCGGGATCACCAGAATGACAAGCACCAGCAGGATCGCGGGGGACGACAGCCCGAACAGTTTGAGCCGTTCCAGCCTTTCGTCGCGGCGCAATCCATCAGCATATATATCTGCGCTGGCCATATCAGACATCCCCGCCATCAATCAGGACGGTATCACTGGGTTCAAGCGCCAGCGTGACGTGATCGCCGATTTTGGGTAGCGCTGCGACGGTGCCTTGGCGAATGGCACCGCGCAGGCTTATTTCGGTGCCGTCGGGCATAGTGGCATACATCAGGTAGCTGTCGCCCTGATAGACCAGTTCCGAGGCCGTCGCCTGAAATTCGTTGACGGTTTTGGTGGTTTTGGTCGCCAGCCGGACACGTTCGGGGCGCAGCATCAAAACCAAAGACGCAGCATCGGGCACTGGGTGCGAGGTTTTCAGCGGCATGCCGTTATAGGTGATTTGGTCGCCGTGCCGTTCCACTGGCAAAAACGTGGAATCTCCAATGAAATCAGCGACAAAGCGGTTCGCAGGCTGTTCATAGAGGCCTTGTGGTGTTGCCAGTTGCATGATCCGGCCGTGGTTCACAACGGCGATACGGTCCGACATCGTCAGCGCCTCGCGCTGGTCGTGGGTGACGTAGACTGTCGTCATCCCTAGTTTTTCGTGCAGGTGGCGCAGTTCTATCTGCATGCGGTCGCGCAGTTTCTTGTCAAGCGCGGACAGAGGTTCGTCCATAAGCAGGATACGCGGTTCAAACACGATAGAGCGGGCCAGCGCGACGCGCTGTTTCTGGCCACCGGAAAGCTGATCAATCTGGCGGGTCCCGTAGCCACCAAGTTGCACGGTTTCCAGAGCTTTTTCAATGCGTTGAGATATCTCGGGCATGGGAACATTGCGCAGGCGTAGCGGATAGCCGACATTACCGGCCACCGTCATATGGGGAAACAGGGCATAATTCTGAAACACCATGCCGACATCGCGCAAATGTGGGGCGGTGCGGATCATTTCCTGATCGCCGAATTTCAGACTGCCCTGGTCGGGTCTTGTAAACCCGGCCAGCACCATCAACAGGGTGGTTTTACCAGATCCGGACGGGCCAAGCAGGGTCAAAAACTCGCCGCTTTTGACATCGAGGGACACGTCATCCAACGCGTGAACCTTGCCATAGGTTTTCGTGATGTTGCGGGCGGTGATTGGCAGAGCGCCTTGGATGTTATCTGTCACTGTATCGTCCTTGTGCAGGTTCGCGGGCCAATGGCTGGCCCGCGACGTTTTTGGTTCAGTTCGGTGCTATTCGGTCAGCATTTCCTGATACATTTCGGCCGCAATGGTTTCCCATTTTGCATACCATTCCAGCGAAATTGGCAACTGAAGTGCCGCATTGGCTGGGGAGGACGGCAATGTTGCTGCGACTTCGGGGGTGATGACGCCGGTGTCATAGGCCGCTTTGTTGGTTGGACCGTAGGTGATATATTTTGGCAGATCGTCCTGATATTCGGCCTTTGATATTTCGTTAAGGAACATCATCGCCGTATCTTTGTTTGGCGCGCCCTTTGGGATGGCGAAACAGTCGTAGTCCAGCAGGGCTTGATTAAAGCTGTAGGCGACTTTCCCACCGTCCTTTTTGGCATTGTCAAAGCGACCGTTCCAACCGGTGGTCATGTCAACCTCGCCGTCCTTCATGAGCTGTGCATGTTGTGCGCCGGATGACCAAAATACTGCAATATGCGGTTTTAACTCGCGCACTTTGTTGATCGCGCGCAAAATGCCCTCTTCGCTGTCCAATTCTTCCCAGACTTTGTCCATCGGCACGCCGTCCGCCATCATCGCAGGTGCCAAAGCACCCGCGACTTTGCCGCGGTAGGCGCGTGAACCCGGAAACTTTTCGACATCCCAGAAGTCAGCCCAGCTTTGCGGACCGGCGTCGCCATAGGTGTTGGTGTTCCATGCATAAACAGTCGAAAACACATCGCCCCCGACGCAATGTTTGGAATAGAGGGCGGGGTAGAATGTGGTAACGTCGATGACGGAATAATCCAGCTCTTCCAGCAAACCTTCGGCCCCGGCGCGCGCAGCAGACCCGGACCCGCTGGCCACAATATCAAAGCTTACGGCCCCCGATGTGACCTGCAGGCGGACGTCGGACATGCCGCCATAGGTTTCTTCCTTGACGATAATGCCGGTGGCTTTCGCCGCTGGTTCGAACAACGCCTTGGTTTGCGCCTCTTGATAAGACCCGCCCCAGGACGCGATTGTAACCGTTTTATCCTGTGCCAAAGCGGTCGTTGCCAGCAACGATGCGGTCAGTGTTAATCCAATTGAAATTTTCATTGTCTTCCTCCTTGTTAATGAATGTGCGGCGCGTTTGATTGCGTCGCGGGAATGCCTGTTGTTCGCGTCGAACGTGTTGGTAAAGGGTCCGTCCGATCATTTTTATCCATGGGCGGCCAGAGCCCGTTTGTATTGCATTCTGTCTTGTTGGCGGTACCACGCAACCGTCGCGGGCAAGAACCACGGGTTGCCGGTATAGAACGGGCGGGTCGGGTTGGTCAGGCCGTCAAACGCGGTCTGACCCTGCGTGAGACCCAGAACCTTTTGACCGACGCGCATCCCCAGATAGCTGGCCATCGACACGCCCGAACCGCAGTATCCCATCGCGTAATGCACGCCGTCTTGCACACCGGTATGGGCCAGTTCGTCAAAGGTATAGGCGACAGTGCCGCACCAAGAATGGGTCACCTTGTATCCTGCGAGATCAGGGAATATCCGGCACATGTCTGTGTAAAGTTTTTGGCCGCTAATTGTGGTATTGGTCTCTGTTGCCGACACGCGCCCGCCAAAGAGGACGCGGGTTCTGTCGGGTGAGGCGCGGTAATAGTAGATGATCTTGCAAGTGTCGCTGGCGATCCGGTTGGTCGGGAAAAGCTGGTTCATCAGGTCGGCGGGCAGAGGTTCTGTTGCGATGATGTAGCTGCCAATCGGGATAACGCGCCGCTGCATCCACGGGGTTACAGCGCCGGTGTAGCCATTGGTTGCGATTATGACATCGCGCGCGCGTACCGTGCCTTTTGCGGTTGTAACCAAAAAGCCGCTGGCGTCGCGTTTTATCTGGGTGACAGCGCAGTTTCCGGTGACATGCACGCCTGCGTTAAGGGCTGTTTGCAACAGGCCGCGGTGGTATTTCGCGGGGTCAAGCGAGGCGTGGCGCGGAAACAGAACGCCTCCAAAATAGACGTCAGAGCCCAGTTCGCTGCGCTGGTCGCTGCGCGGGATAACGTGGGTCGGGATGCCTTCGGTTTTCTGTATAATGTCTGCGTCGCGGGCGATGGTTTCAAAATGCTGCGGCGTGTGGGCCGCGTGGTAGCGCCCGCAGCGCAGAAAATCGCAGTCGATACCTTCGGTTCTGATAAAGTAGCCGATCCAGTCCAGCGCGTTTTCGCCTTCTTTGCGGATGGCGCGGCCTTTGGGTTCGCCGTAGCGGGCGGTCAGTTTTTCCAGCGAGGGTTTGATGCTGGTGCTGATCTGGCCACCGTTGCGGGTGCTGCAACCCCAGCCAGGCATTTCTGCGTCCAGCACCAGTGTCGAGCGCCCGCCGCGCGTGGTTTCAATCGCGGCGTGCAGTCCGGTATAGCCAGACCCGACAATTACCACATCGGCCCGTTCAAGTGGTCGATCGGGCAAGCCGGGCACGGCTGGACAATCGTCAAGCCAATAGGCCGAGTCTTTGTGGCCATTTACCAGTGGGCTGTTGAAAGCCGTCATTCCAAAGAGACCCCAATGTGTTCGCGTTTATCAAAAAGCAGCGTGCAGACCCCGGCCCTTTGCGCAAATGTGGGTCGAAGTTACTTGACGCTAGTAAACCATATTGATTAAATCAATTTAATATTTGTTATAGTTGTATGCATTTTACTTATGCAAATCCATGTTAGGAATTGTTGTGCCTTTAAAGATTCGACATCTGGAAGTCTTTGATGCCTTGGTAGAAGCGGGGTCTATTTCGCGCGCTGCCGACCGGTTGAACCTGACCCAGCCGGCGGTCAGCATCGCGCTCAGCAAGCTGGAGGCAGATCTTGGGTTCCGGTTGTTTCACCGAGAACGCGGGTATTTTGCCCCAACCGGGGAGGCGATGCTATTGCACAGCGAAGTGACGCAAGGATTGCGCGCCATTTCGCGCGTGTCCAAACGGATCGACGAAATCAGATTGGGCACCACCGGAGGGGTCAGCATTGCAACCAACGGTGCGCTTGCGATCAATTTTCTGCCACGTCTGGTCGCAGAGTTCCAAAGCAATAATCCCGGTGTCAGCGTCGAAATCCGCGTGCACAGTTCGCGCCAGATTGCCGCATGGGTCAGTGCGGGTCAGATAGACATTGGTCTGATTGATCTGCCAGTGCCGGTGGCCGGGTTGAATGCGGAATTGTTCAAACTGGAATGCGTCTGCGTGATGCATAAAGATGACGTTCTGGCGCAGGAAAAGATCCTGACACCGCAATCCTTGCGGGACCGATCCGTGGTTGGAATTACAGGGGATCACATTGTGGATCGCCAGTTGGATCAACTGCTTTCGGACACAGACACGGTCATTCAACGTAATGTATCCAGCTATTTTTTCGCGACTGCGCGCAACATCGTGGCAATGGGCAAAGATGTGGCCATCATTGACCCAACAAATGGCAAAGCCAGGTTGAACGACGATGTTGTCTGGCGCAAATTCTCGCCCCGTATTGATCACGAAATGGCGGTTATCACAGCTAAGAATCAGCCCATTGGAAAGGCCGCCGCCACCATTTGCGAGCGTATTTGCGATGGGCTGAACGCGCACGGCGATGCGTTTCCCCAGAAAGGGTCGTGAGATGGCGTGCACGGCAGCACAGTCGCGCATTCTTGGGTTTTTGACCAAGTCCGTTGCTGTGTTGGGTCAGCAGGGCGGACAGATAGGGCAGGCCTTGCAAGGGGTGCTTGCGGACGGTCGGCTGCCGGTTTCCGATTTGCAGCCCGCCGTGGTTCCGGCCTGCGTCTTGATGCCCGGACTGTTGTTAGACCCGCGTGATCCGCTGATGCAGTCACTGGCGGATTGTGTGGACGATCTTCACTGGAAATCCCCGGGGTTTGGCAGAATACCCGACGCGGTTTCTCGGCAGATGGCGGTCGTGGAAATTCTGGGCCCGGATGGTATGTTTGTGCATCAGAGAGTGCGATTGGGCGTGTTGTTGCAAGGTGAACACCTGCTCTACCCCAACCACAAACACTTGGCGCAGGAGGTTTACCATGTGCTGTCGGGCCGGGCCGGATGGTCGGTTGATAGCGTGGCCTTTCAGCCGCGAGAGGTGGGCGATTTCATTTATCACCGGTCCAACCAACTTCATGCGATGAAGACGCAAACCGACCCTCTATTGGCGCTATGGGCGTGGTGGGGTGACATCCGGTCGGTGTCTTATGAGATTTGACAGCATGCCAGCTCGATCCAAACAATTTGCGCGACCAGAAGCGCCCAACAAAGGAAACACCCATGATTGACCTCACGTCCTTTAAAGACTTGCAAAATGTGCCGGTCGGGGAATTTTTTGATAAACCGACTACGCTGACACCGGGACAGGTCGAAGCTTCGGCCAATTTGTGGACGTCTGCGGACGGGCTGACCCATATTGGGGTCTGGGAATGCACGCCGGGCCATTTTACGGCGGACCGTACCAAATCGGCAGAGTATTGCCATATCATTTCGGGGTCTGCGTCGGTGACAAATCAGGACGGCAGCAACCGGCGCGACATAGGGCCGAGCGATTTGCTGGTGTTGCCGCTGGGTTGGATTGGTGAATGGGTGATCCATGACCATATTCGTAAATTGTACGTGATCAACGCGATCTGAGCGGGCAGAAAAAAATCTGGGCCCAGCTGAGTGGACCTGTCGCGGTTTAGTTCCGGTCTCTTTTGAGCAATGTTTGCTATGAAGGAGATATGGGGCAGTGTCAGATAAAACGCTGCCGTCAAACAAATGAAAACTCGCATCGGATTGCTGCCGCAGCCTGAATCTATGCGCTCAATAATTGGTGCCACTAAGCGAGCGTAGCGGCACGGTTCAGCTTGAAATTGTCTCGTGAGTAGAAGTGGCGTTCCTGTACCCTTTCACATCCAACCTAACCCTACACCAAGCCCCTGTTTCGCCTTAAGCGGACCACAGTGGCCTCAGCAGGCAAACAGCTGCGTAACCGCGTGCCAAAACAAACATGTTTGCAACGACGCGCAGGCGTGCGGGCGCGTGGCGGAAATAGACTCACAAATCAAGTGTCAAATGAGGAGATTCTACGTGGTTCCACGCCACTTTGTCTCGCTGAACGTCTCGCTGAGATTTACTCATTGTTTAGGATAGTTGGCTATGTATTTGATTTTGTGGTGCCCCCACACGGCAAAACTAATTTAGTAAAAGCATTTATTATCAATTATTTGAAACAACTCATATTCCAAAAAGCGGTCCTAAAAGCGGTCCACAGGCAAACAAAGACACTCTATGAATATTCCACGTTACGGAGTGACAACGGAAATCGAACGTAAAGCATCACAGCCAGGCGGATGATCTCAGGGCTCGTTTTAAAGTACCTGAATGGGGAGTGTTTTGTCATACGGCGAGGCTACGGAACCGCCCACCCCGTCTCAAGCTCGTTTTATCTGACAATACCCTGCGAACTGCTATGCCATCATCCGAAGAACAGGAGCGTTAAGTACTGAGGTCAGAGCTTCACGGTCCAATTCATTCCTCAAACCCAAGGTATCTTGTGACATTTTTGATAGGCCGTCGGCGAGACACAACTGAATTAGCAACAAACTCCTCATCAGGCCAACCAAGGGCTACACAAGTTAGTATAACTTGATCTTCAGGAATATTAGCTGCTTCGCGCACCACCGGGCTTTGCATGATCCCTTGTCCGTTAATAACGGCTCCAAGGCCCTTGCTCCATGCAGCAAGAACTAACCCATACGTCATCGCTCCAGTATCAAAATGGGCTATAGTATTCTCAAGAAGAGATCGATCAAAACAAACCACGATTGAGACAGGTGCGTCAAACTGACGAAAACCTCTCATGACCCAATCTTGTCGCCGCTCTGCATCCTCTCGCTTGATACCCATAGCTTCAAATAACTGCACAGCGATCTCGATCTGACGTTTTCTATGTTCTCCCTCATATGCAGCGTAATCTTCGATTTCACGAACAGGGGTCATACCAGCAAGCATCCGCTCTGTATTGCCATGTCTAACCACTTCTAGAGGCTTTCCCGTTAATACATGTAGGTGCCAAGGTTGAGTATTCATTGAAGATGGCGCTCGATTTGCAAGGGCAATGACATCCTCCAGAATAGATTTGGATACCGGTTCATCCTTAAAGCCTCTAATTGATCTTCGCTCAATCATCGCTTGTTCAAGTTTCATTGATCGCCTCCATGGAAATTAATCGAGTGAATTGACTCCATCATAGACAGTAACAAGCCCGCTACGCTCTGCAACCTCAAGGGCCATCCATAGCAACGCCTGAAGCGCCCTTATGGACGATCTGATACGTGTTGTTACCCTTCACGCCACCCTTTATTTACGCCATAATTTCAAGCTGAACCGTGCCGCTGCTCTCGCTGAGTGGCGCCAACTATTGAGCGCATAGATTCAGGCTGCGCCAGCAATCTGATGCGAGTTCTCATTTGTCTGACAGCACCGTTCGTTTTGTTTGGAGTATAAGAATTGGAAGCATCAGAACTAAACCAATTCCCATTGTAACCAATCCGGGTGCGATAAACAGGAATGACACTAAGGCGACCCACCAGCGTTCCCATGTTTTAAGAGGCACAATTAAGTAGCCTGAGAATGCCACGCCCAACGATGCAATCCCCAGCATTGCTCCTGCAAGTGTGATTGTGAACAACCACCAAGTGAACCCACCGGCTACCAGCAAAAGTGCGGGGGAGTATACGAAGACGAATGGGACCAATGCCTTGGCGATACCTAGTCTGAACGCAGTGTTGCCCGTTTTGAATGGGTTCGAGCCAGCAATTCCAGCGGCAGCATAAGCAGCAAGGGCAACGGGTGGGGTAATGTCGGCCAAGACGCCGTAATAGAATACAAAGAAATGTGCAACCAAAGGTTCGACTTGTAGTACAGCTAACGCAGGCGCAGCCACGGCCACCAAGATAATGTAGGTTGCCGTTGTTGGGATGCCTGCGCCCATAATGATACACGATATTGCAATCAGGATCAGTGATACGAACAACGCCCATTGGGTGACTGTGAAGTATCCAAGGATAGGGAGTGAGCTAAAAAATGTTCCAATATCAGTGGCGGTTTGCACGACCACATATCCTAAACGGAAACCAACACCTGTCAGGGTCACAACACCAACTACAACGCCAACCGTGGCGGCTGCGGCCCCCACAGCAAGGGTGTTCTTAGCACCTGAAGCCAAGCTGTCCCACAAGTCCTTGATTGTGAGACGATTGGTCGGGTTAAGAAACCCAACAACCACGCAAGCAATGATGCCATAAACAGCAGCAAAGTCAGGCGTTTTTCCAGATAAGATCAGATAAACAAGGATGATAAGTGGGATCAGGCTGAGCCAATGGTCTTTAAGGACAACGCCAATTTTGGGTAGTTCTTCTGCACGCAGGCCGCGCAAACCCAGTTTTTTTGCCTCTAAATGTACCATGATGAAGATACCGAAATAATGCAGCAGCGCGGGGAAAAGGGCGGCAGCCAAAACATCGCGCAGCGGAATTTCTAGATATTCCACCATGATAAAGGCGGCTGCACCCAAGATAGGTGGCGTGATCTGACCACCTGTTGATGACGTCGCCTCAACTGCACCAGAAAAATGTGCTGGATAGCCAACCTTTTTCATTGCGGGAATGGTCAGTGCGCCAGTTGTGACCGTATTGGCAATAGATGACCCAGAGATCGTTCCCATAAACGCACTGGAAAAAATGGCAACCTTTGCTGGACCACCTGAGTATCGTCCCGCAATCACCATCGCCAGATCAATGAATAATTGGCCTAGACCAATCCGAGTAGCCAAAACGCCAAACAAAATAAAGAGAAACACGTATTGAGCCATCACGCCGATCGCGATACCGTAAATCCCTTGGTTGGTCATATAAAGGTGGTTGATAATCCCCAGCCAAGATGCCCCACCATGCTTCAACGCACCGGGCATCCAAGGACCGAAATAGGCAAATGCGATGAAAAATAACCCAATGATAGGTAGCGTTGGTCCGACGCTGCGGCGCGTGGCCTCTAACGTCAGTAACAAGAGAGCTGTTCCCATAAAGACGTCAGATGAAGATGGGTTTCCGACGCGCTGTGCCAAAGCTGCCGCAGGCAAAAGTGGCAAGTACATTGCCGCCATAACGGCCAAGATCGCAAAAATCATATCTATCAGTGGCACGCCATCAAAACGGTACCACGCCTGTGGTGGCATGTTGTTGTCTGACTTGCGCAGTCCAAACAATAAGAACACAAGCCCCAACACAAACGACAGGTGAATACCGCGATGCACCAATTCACGCACTAAACCAAACCCAGATGCATAAAAATGATAGACTGACATCGCCACCAATGCGACGGCAATCACAAAGCCAATCATCCAACCCGTCGGGCGAAACGCGGTTTCAGGATCAAACTTACGTTCAATTTCAGCCAGCTGATCTGAGGTCAGTTCGGGTGCTGTATCAGCGGCCATTATGAAATTCCGTATTATTTGAAAATAAAAGGCCTTGGGCGCATCATATGCCCAAGGCCAAAAGGCTTAACCTTTGGATTATTTAAGAAGACCAGCCTCTTTGTAGAAACGCTCTGCACCTGCGTGCAAAGGAACACCGATGCCGTTTAGGGCCGATGCTGGCGTGATTGTCTTGCCTTTAGCATGACCCACGTCTAACAGCTTGCGTGACTCATCATTCCACAAGGCCTTGGTGATGTTATAAATCAACTCTTCATCTTCGTTAGCTGATGTGTACCACTGTGCGCCGACGGCAACAGTTGTTGTAGCGTCAACACCTTCGTATGTCCCTGCCGGAATGTCTGAAGATGCAAAGAAGCCGTATTTGTCTGTCAACGCATCCGCGCCTGCGCCCGAAATTGGCACTAATTTGATGTCTGCAGCTGATGCTAATTCAACTAGTGACCCTGTTGGATAGCCAGCAACCACGAAGAACGCGTCAATTTTGCCATTACGCAATGCTTCTGATGCTGCACCGCCCTTAAGCGCTTCCGCTGTCAGGTCGCTTGCGGATAGACCGTTGGCTTCCAAAATCAGGTTTGCGTCAACGTATGTTCCTGAACCAGGTTCATCCAAAGATACGCGTTTGCCCGCAAGGTCAGCCACAGAATTAATGCCACTGTCTGCCAAGGCTACCAAATGGATGTGTTCTTCAAACAATGCAGCTATTGTGCGCAGGTCAGTCGCTGGTTCTTTGCCTTCCATTGTGCCTGTGCCAGTATAAGCCCAATACGCCACATCAGATTGTGCAAATCCTGAGTTACGTAGGCCAGACAAAATTGCGTTCACGTTATCAACTGAACCGCGCGAAGATACAGCAGATGCGATCAATCCATCCACGCCACATGATCCGCCTTGGCCACACTCACGGGAACCCGGTGGTTTTGAAATCGCATTCGCAATGACTCCACCGACTGGATAATAAGTATAGGCTGTGCCGCCAGTACCGATTGTGAAAAAGTTGAGTTCTTGGGCAGATGCGTTTGCCGAAAATCCCAAAGCAACCACAGCGCTCAGTGCTGCCGTTTTAAGTGTCTTGATCATTATGATTCTCCCTTTTATCAGTCCAGTATAGGTTTTTATTTTCAGTTGACCATGATCAAAGGTCGAGTTTCTGGCACCGTGATAATTTTACTTTCAAAGCCAACTTTTCAACTGAATAGGCACTGTCAGATTAAACTTAGTTTAAGTAGCCAAGGTCGGTTTGTAGCTGATTTTTTGGAAAAACAACGTTCTGCTGGCGCAGAAATTGCGGTTTCAAACTGGACGCGAGCGCCTTTCCTGTCAGGCTTTGGGCGTTTGCTGCGGTGCGGGAAAGATCTTCGCCAGTTTGCGGAGGTTCTGGGCGGTTGCGGCGAGGAGGAATTCGTCATTTGCGCCATATGGGCCGCGTAATCGTAATCGTCCCAACCCGAGGATGCGTTTGAGGTGTGCAAAGAGCATTTCTAGGTGCTGTCAGACGAATGAGAACTCGCATCGGATTGCTAGCGCAGCCTGAACCTATGCGCTCAATAATTGGCGCCACTCAGTGAGAGCGGCGGTTCGATTGA
>Ga0209557_1000512_pt1 | contig 22860 bp, 37 predicted proteins | sample SaaInlV_120m_DNA_4_FD_184672 | JGI IMG/M metagenome (GOLD analysis project Ga0209557, IMG submission 184672) | Marine microbial communities from expanding oxygen minimum zones in the Saanich Inlet - Saanich Inlet SI074_LV_10m_DNA (SPAdes) (version 2) | ecosystem: Environmental > Aquatic > Marine... | reverse complement strand
GGTCAACTTGTGACTGGTCTGTGGTCATTTGATAAATTACTTCTTCATAATACTATAATGAGTTTATATAATAGTTTTGAATATATGGAAAAATCAATTCAATATACTTCGGGTACTGACATTGAACACACTCTCTACAATTTCTTAGATAAAAATAAGATTGTTAATATACCTGTTCTTGGACTAGATGTTATTAAGGGTATGAATGGAGATAGATATTCACTATGAAGATAGCAATATTTTATCACACCTTTCAAGCAGGAATTACAGCTTTTATTTACCAACAACAAATACATAGACTTCATGCTTCCAAATTAATTAAAGCAGCAGATCATATTCATATTGGAGTGAATGGTGATCAAGAAATGTTTAATGTTCCAAATGGAGCAAAAGTTGTCCACAATAAAAATTTAAGTGAAGAGACAGACACTTTAGTTGCATTGAAAGATTTTGCATATAAAAATCCAGACTACAAGATTTTGTACTTTCATTTAAAAGGTGGTAGTAAGCAAACCTTAATTGCAGACTCCTGGAGATTGATGATGGAATATTTTGTAATTGATAGGTGGAAAGAGTGTGTTGATTATCTCGACGAATATGATTGTGTTGGGCAAAGTTTTAAACCATTAGGACCAACATTATGGTCCAATGGAGAATTAACTCAGAACACTGGACTAGGATGTTTCTGTGGAAATTTCTGGTGGGCAAATGCATCTTATATTCAAACACTAGATCATAAGTATCTTGAAACTGATTATAGATTTGATAGAGAATTTTGGATTGGGACCAATCCCAACTGCAATGCAAAATCTCTTCAGGAATGTGGAGAAGATGAAGAGTTTGTATCAAATCATCCTATTCCAGTTAAAAAGGGGTTGGGAGACTATGACCCATATACCCACTTCTTTGCAGAGGGGGAATATATGCAATGAGAGAATGTGGAGAGTGTACTGCTTGCTGTACCTGGTTAAATGGGGATGCTTATGGATATGAATTTGGTGGAGGAAAATCTTGTAAATATTTGTGTGGATCAGGTTGTAGCATTCATGAAAAACGTCCAGAAGTTTGTGCAAAATATTTCTGTGCTTGGGCACAAGAACTTTTCCCACTAGAAATGAGACCTGATAAGTGTGGGATACTAGTTTCCATTGAAAATGGTGATAAAGGTCAATATCTTAAAGTCACAAATATGAAAGATGAAAAGATAAATATAGATACATTAGTGTTTTTAAAAAACTGGAGTCGCATGATGAATACTCCAGTTTTTTACTTGGAAGATAAAGTTTGGAAAGAAATTAATGCCAAGTAATTACAACTATCAAGATGGAGAATCTATCATCCCTTTTGAAGACAGATTTGTGTCTGCAGATCTATTCTTCACGGGAAATTTATGGTCTTGGGGAAGAGGTGTAGAAGGACAAGTTGGAAATAATAAAACTGGAAATTTTGCAAATCAATCTGGACCATATGAAACATATTATTCCCAATTGGGGTGGAAATCTGGATCCGTATATGGCAATAGTTATCCGCAAAATAACAATAACCTTGATAGAATGAATGCAATTACCATTGATGGGAAATTGTATGGTTGGGGAACTGGAGCACTTTTGGGGAATGGTTCCCCAGACACAAAATCAGTACCAACAAGAATTGGATATTCCAATGATTGGAAACAAATTTCTTGCGGTAAGAATGTTACTGCTGCAATTAAAACCAATGGAACATTATGGACATGGGGGAATTCGTATGAGGTGTTGGGAACAAATACTGCAACTGTTAGTTCAACACCAGTAACTACATTTGCTGGTGGAACTGATTGGAAACAGGCTTCTTGTGGAACTAATAGTGTAGCAGCAATCAAAACTGATGGAACCCTATGGGTGTGGGGAACTGGTAATCTTGGAATTAATAGATCAGAGAATAGTATAACACCAGTAACTACATTTGCTGGTGGTAATAATTGGAAACAGGTTTCTAATGGTCATGGTTATTCTGTAGCAATCAAAACTGATGGAACCTTATGGGCATGGGGATCAAATACTTGGAGCAATCTAGGAATAAACCATACTACAGATAGTTATACGCCAGTAACAACATTTGCTGGTGGAACTAACTGGAAACAGGTTTCTTGTGGACAAAACTGCTCTGCAGCAATCAAAACTGATGGAACCCTATGGACATGGGGGATAAATTTTAGAGGACAACTTGGAACAAATGATAGTGTAGATAGATATACACCAGTAACTACATTTGGTGGAGGAAATGATTGGAAAATTGTTGAAATGATAGGCTCTTCATGTTTTGGTATAAGAACTAATGGATCTTTATGGGTATGGGGATATGATGCATATGGTCAATTAGGTGTTTCTGGTACTGATGACAAGTTAACACCTGTACAGGTAGATATAGTTACAAATGGTTGGAAAACTATTTTCTCAGGACATGATAGTGCATCAATAGGTGCTTTAACTTTTGAAGGAGAATATCTGTCCAGTTGATTTTTTAAAATAAATAAAAGGAAAGTGACTACAGATAGATGCCCGAAAGTAGCAACCTTAGATTTACTGAAAATGGCGTAGAACAAACTTTTGAAAGTAAATTTGTTTATGCAGATATTTTTCAGTCTGGAGGATACTGGACTTGGGGGAAAAATGAAAGTGGAAATAATTACGTTTTTGGAACTAATGACACCCCAGGAGTGCCAGCAGTAAAGTCAACTCCAGTAACTACATTTGCAGGTGGAACTGATTGGAAAAGTGTTGCCTCTAATATTACGTGTGGATATGGTATCAAACAAAATGGAACCATGTGGTCTTGGGGAAGAGATGCAACATCAGTTGGATATAATTTTGGTGGTGTTATAGAACCATTTGCTAATGCGGGTAGTGTATTATTTGATGGTGATGACTATCTCTCAATTGCAAGTGATGACACTTTAAATTTAGGGACAGGTGATTTTACTATTGAGTGTTGGGTAAAAAGTTTATCCAGTGTGGGGGCGAGTACTTACGCTCATATTGGTGGCAAAGGCGATGGAGTCATACCCTGGACATATAATATATCTTTCTATCAGAATAAATTTACATTTGGTGCTCAAGATGATGGCAATAGTGGTATCATTATGTACCAATCTAGTAGCGATGTAGCAAATAATACTTGGTATCATCTTGCGGTCACTAGATCCTCTGGTACTTTGAAAATGTATATTAATGGCATATTGGAGCATACTTCAACAAATATAAATACGGATTTCACAAATACTGAACCTTTTACTATCGGTGATAGAAAACCTAATGATCCGTATCTACAGTATCCCTTTGATGGTTATATTTCCAACTTCCGCCTAGTCAAAGGCAATGCTCTCTACACATCAAACTTCACAGTACCAAACGCACCTTTACCTGCTGTTACTGGAACAGAACTACTCATATGTCAAGGATCATTTGCAGATTTCAGCAATAATCAACACAGTGTCTCTGGAGGGGGACCTCCTACTGCTAGTGGGAGTGCTATAGCAGCTGCTAATCTCAATATAACCATTCCAATAGAAATACCTGGTGGTGATTGGAAAAAAATCTCTGCAGCAGAAAGACATGCCTATGCAATTAAACGAGATGGAACTCTATGGCAATGGGGATATTCAATTCTCGCAAATAATGTAGCACCCACATATACTGTGAATGGTTCTCAATTTAAAGTTGCATATACTGCAACAACAGTATTTTCTGGTGGAAGTGATTGGAAACTTATTAATGCAGGATCTATTCATTGTACAGCAATCAAATCTGATGGAAGTTTATGGGTTTGGGGACATAATCGTACTGGACAACTTGGAACAAATGATAGAGTAGATAGGTGGACTCCAGTAACTACATTTGCAGGTGGAAATGATTGGAAACTTGCAGTTGCAACAAAAAATATATATCATCAACGTGAGAGTTTTTATTGGAATTATACTGATAGTGGAGATTATACTGTACTTGGAGGATTCGCCCCAGAGTCATCATCTTTTGCTGTAAAAAATGATGGATCTCTATGGTCTTGGGGATCAAATTATTATGGAGAATTAGGACATGGTGATAATGGTTATGAAACTGGATATGTACATTCAATAACTCCACAATTAGTTTCCAATAATGCTGATTGGTATACTGTTGGTGGAACTAGATCTGCCATAGGATCAGGAAATCTTTTTAATTGGGGAGAAAAATTTGATTTGGGAATTGGTGCTGAGAGAGCTTATTTGCCTGTAATTAGTCAAGGATGGTCCAATAGACAAAATTATGTTTCTAGTCCCATAACGACATTTGCTGGTGGTAACAATTGGTATATGTGTAGTCATACTCGTCGGTCAAGTTATGTAAGTAATCAGTATCAAAATCAAAATAAGTGGAACTCTTCGGCAGCAATTAAAGATGATGGAACCTTATGGGAATGGGGAGATCAGGTCTGGTATTCTAACAGATTATCAATTCCAGTAAATACCATTCCGAATACTTATTGGAAACAAGTAGAATGTGGATACATTTGGAGTGATGGATGGTCTGCAATCGATAGTAATGGAAAATTGTGGACTAATGGTACTGAGATTGCAGGTGCTCTTGGAAATAATCTACGGAGTGGATCAGCTCAAACACCAGTAACTACATTTGCTGGTGGTAATAATTGGAAGCAAGTTTCTAAAGGAACAGGTAATTGTGCAGCAATCAAGCTTGATGGAACATTATGGACTTGGGGTGGAGGAAGTACAAATTATTCAACACTTGGTATAAACAATTTTGGTGATTTCAACTACAGAAAAACACCAGTAACTACATTTGCTGGTGGAACTGACTGGAAACAGGTTGCTTGTGGGGATCAGGTTATGGGAGCAATCAAAACTGATGGAACCTTATGGATGTGGGGAAGGAATAATCAAGGTCAACTAGGAATTAATAGTGACAATTATACTTCCAATTTATATGAATATAATAGTACAAAATATACACCAGTAACTACATTTGCTGGAGGTACTAATTGGGATTATATTACTTTTGGTTATGACCATGTGCTAGCAACTAAAAATGATGGCACCCTATGGACTTGGGGAAATAATGGATTTGGTCAATTGACAAACTCGAATTTAAGTTCTACATTTTCAAGACCTGTTCAAATTAATAGTCCAGGAATGACATGGAAAACTTCTGAAGATCAGAAGAGAGTTTACTCAGATAGATTACCACAAACTTTAGGTGGTGAAGTAGTTGTAAAAAGAGATGGAACTTTATGGGCTTGGGGAAAAGGAAATAGTCAATGGTTTAAAAACATTAACAATTCACCACCAACACAATTACCCACCGATACTAAAAGATTTAAAGGCGTTGCATCTTCAGAAAACGGATCTGCTGCAATTAGAGATAATGGAGAATTGTATACGTGGGGATTAAATAACAATTATGGAATATCTGGAACAAATTCGTCAACAGATTCAGTCACTCCAACACAAGTGCATAATGGAGGATCTTGGAAACAAGTTTCAGTTAGTAATTACCATATGGCAGCAATCAAAACTGATGGAACCCTATGGACATGGGGATATGGAGGAGGTCTTGGAATTAATAAATTAGATCTTACTACTCACACTTATACACCAGTAACTACATTTGCTGGTGGAAATGATTGGAAACAAGTTACTTGCAATAAATATGCCACTTTTGCTTTAAAAAATAATGGGCAATTATGGAGTTGGGGAAGGAATAATTTTTTAATGTATCAAAACGAATCAACTCCAGTAACATTATTCTCAGGTTCGGATCAATGGAGAGTTCTTTCTACAGGACACAACTCTAATCATATGCACGCTATTGCTAAGGATGGTACTTTATGGGGATGGGGTTTTGGTGTATTAGGAAATGACGACTCCACTGCCTTATCTATGACACCACTAACTACATTTGCTGGTGGTAATAATTGGAAAAGTGTTTGTACTGGTCATGATTTTACTGTAGCAATTAAAACAGATGGAACTCTGTGGACTTGGGGTGCAAATAGCGTGGGTCAACTTGGTGTTCTCTACAGCACATATCAAAGAAGATATACACCAGTAACTACATTTGGTGGTGGTAATAATTGGGAAAATTGTTATTGTGGTGTGGGAAATGATAGTTATGTTTGGGCAACCAAAACTGATGGAACCCTATGGACGTGGGGGAAAAATAATAAACGTCAATCTGGAAATTATTTGTCTTATGGTAGTGCTTACCTGACTACCCCAATTCAAACAGAGTATTCAGACAGTAATTGGTGCTCTCCACAACATATTCCACCAGCAATTTCTGCGTCATTTAAGTCATCAAGTGCTATTCGTGATGATGGTACTCTATGGGCATGGGGATCGAATGCTAGTGGAGAACTTGGCATAAACTTATCACACAGTAGTGTTGAAAGATTGACTCCAACTCAGGTAGCATATGGTGAAAATAATTGGAAAAAAGTTAGTTCTGGTCTACATGCTACTGGCGCAATATCAAAACAGGGACAAATGTTTTTTTGGGGAAGAAATGGAGTCTCCAGTGACACTAATTCATATAGCGGAATACCATATGTCCTACCAGTTAATTCTAATTCACTTTTTGCCAACACTCCAATTGAAGTTTTTGGTGGAGGAAATACTTGGAAAGATGTAAAACTTGGAGGTATTTGTAATATTGCAACTAAGAGTGATGGAAGTTTATGGACCTGGGGATACAGCGGTCTTGGCAACTTAACAAATAATTCATCTTTAACTCCAGTAACAACATTTAGAGGTGGATATAATTGGAAGAATTTTGACATTAGTCTTAATCATAGTGCTGCAATTGAAGAAATAGATCTCTAATACATAGAGTACACCAAACGTTATGCATTTTGATAGATTTAATATATGAAAAAAATTGAAGTATTTTTACGTCATTGCTTTTACTCTAAATTGCAAGAGCAACCATCAAGATCTAGACCCAGTTGGTGGGATAAAGAAAAGACATTTTTAAACTTTAAGAGAACTTTAGATCCAAATTTAGTAAATTATACAATAATCTATGATGAGACGTATGGGAAGATTGAAGATACTTTCTTGAAAGATGAGAAAGATGTTATAAGAATCAAAGCAGGTAAAGAATCAAAAAGTTTTCTCAAGACTTTAGATATAATAAAGTCTAAAAATTTTGATGAAGATACGATTATCTATTTTCTAGAAGATGATTACTTACATAAAGATAATTGGGCAAATATTTTACTAGAAGGATTTACCCTACCAGTAAAATATGTAACTTTGTATGATCATGGCGATAAGTATCAAGAAATGTATAAAGATCTAATGTCTAAGATCTTAGTTACAGAAAATTCTCACTGGAAGCCAGTTCCATCAACAACAAATACTTTTGCAACTAGATTTGGAACTTTATTAGAAGACTTTGAAATTCATAAAAAACATTCAACAAATGTTGAACCTTCAAATGATCACATCAAATTCATTGAACTGAGTCGAAAAGGAAATTATTTGGCATCACCAATTCCAGGATATTGTACTCATTGTCATGGAAACTTTTTATCACCTTGCATTAATTGGGAGAAATACATATGAACATAACTCTTTATGCCATCTGCAAAAATGAAGAAAAAAACGTAGATAGATTTATTGAAACTTCAAGATTATTTTCAGATACTGTTGTAGTAGATACTGGAAGTACAGATAATACTGTAGAGAGATTGAGAAATGCTGGAATTACTGTTCATGAACATCCAATGTCTCGAGAAGAATTTGACTTTTCCGAGGCAAGAAATAAATCTTTATCATATGTTAAAACTGACTGGGCATTAAGTTTAGATTTTAATGAAGATATTCAAGAGTTTTCTCCTGAGGGATTTACCCCTCTTGAAGACCAATTTACATCCTTCAAACATAAAAGATTTGATAAGATTGGTGATGAAGAAAAGGAATCAAAAGAAGTTCATATAAGATTTCATAGGACTCAAAATTATACTTGGAAAAATGCTGTTCACGAACATCCCATCTTTATACCATCAAAAGATTTTGAGAATGAAGTTTTTGTAGAAACTACTGTAAAAATAATCAAGGATATCAATAAAACAGTAGACAAAGAACTTTTTTATCTTTCTTTATGTGAAAGGGAGCATAAAAAAGATCCAACAAATTGGTATTTCATTTGGTTTATATTTAAGCACTATAATAGTGTTGAAAATTATGAATTAGCACTAGATTATGGTTCAAAGTTTTTATCTAATAGTAAGCCTTATAGCAATACTTTTAGACCAATTATATTTCAAGATTGTAGTAAATTATTCTATCAAATTGGACAATTTCAAAACTCAGTCAATTATGCAATTCATAGTCTAAGTGAATCTATTCAGATGGGTTCTGAATATGTCGAACAATCCTTTCTTCATATTTTACATCTGGGCATTTATCTACAGAACAGCGATCTTGTAGTATTTGCATCTAGTTTTTCACCAGAGACTAAAGCACTTGCGGAAAGAACACAAGCAATTGACAAATTATTTTTGACTAATCTAGATGATTTGCATAGTTGTTGGAGGGGACATAGGGGATTTGCTGAATGGTTAGTAAAAACAGTTAAACCAAAAATTACTGTAGATCTTGGTGTTGACCACGGATTCTCTTCATTTGCGTTTGCAATTCCTAGAATTGGTCATGTTTATGGTATTGATTCTTTTGAAGGTGATCAATATGCAGGAGAAAGAGATCCTAGTTTATATCCATTTGTTTTATCAAAGCAAGAAAAACTATTTCTCAAAGACAATCTTACATTCATCAAAGGATATTTTGATGATATTGCAAAAGAGTGGGATAAAGAAATAGATATTCTCCACATTGATGGTGATCATGCATACGAATCAATAAAAAATGATTATGAAACTTGGAGTAAGTTTCTATCTGATGATGCTGTTATTCTTTTCCATGACACAATGGTTGATAATATAAACGGAAATGAATATGGAGTCAAGAGATTTTTTGAAGAATTGGATCTTCCAAAATTAAACTTTACTCATACTTTTGGATTAGGTGTTGCATCAAAGAATAAAGATCTGATTAATTTAATAAAAGAAAACATTCCACTTGATAGACCAGTTTAGAAAGTGTCCCAGTCCCTCCAGAATCCTCTGTAAGGGACTTTATACTAGGTTGACTTACAATGCAGTACCATGCGTTTCTCAAGCACTGAGAAACTGATTTTCGTGGGTTCTTTCATGCTCATGATGAACTGGGGTGTTCGTTTGACTGAAGTTGTCTTGAATGCCTTACGGGTCTCTTGACAGACCCCCACGTATTCCAGTACAATAACTCTGTCAGGGTTGATAACCATCATCTAGGCTTTTATGAAGAACATCTACTTTATCATTCCCAACTTTAAGACTCCTCATCTAATTATCGGATGTGGTGAAACTGAACAAGATTTTGTGAATGGTCGTCTTTCAATGGGAGATCATTCCAAAGCAAGGGCAATGCTTGCTGCAATGTCTCCAGATGGTAGTGGAGATTATAAAGTTATTGCTTTCTTTAAGAACTTCAGTGGTCGCGACCATGATATTCATATATTTCTTAAGAATATTCCTTTTTCTAAAAAGCATTCCGAAGTTTTTGCTTTTCGTGGCAATCACTCATACACTGAAGAAATTATTGTAGAAATGTGCCGTAAGGAGTTTTCTCTTGACGGGATTGTTACTGACAAAATTAATTTTACTCCGCGTCCATATCAAAAAGATTTTATTCAAAAGGCAAGTAAAGAATATGCTGACTTTCTTCTGTGGGCAAAATGCCGTGCAGGAAAATCTGCAATGGTACTTTCTCACATTGTAGATCGTAATTTCAAAGTTTCCCTTGTTGTTTCACGGAGTAAATCTCCTGAGCAATCTTGGAAAGAAGATAGTAAAAGATTTGTAGAATTTGATCACATTAAATATATCTGCCTTTCTGATAAGGGATGGGAAGAGCAGCTTGAGTTCTGGTCTCAAGTTGAAGGAACACAAGTAGTCTTGTGGTCTACAATTCAAGGTTTGATTCGTAAGGTTGAGAGTCTTTCTCAGGTAGATTTCCTTTGTTATGATGAATGTCACATCGGATATTTTGGTAAGCAATGGAATAACATTCGTGATCTTCTAAGTGAAGTTCCCTGCATGTATGCGTCTGGTACTGCATTCAAACAGGCACCAGAGTTTACTAAGGATAATACCTTCATCTACTCTTATTTTGATGAGCAACTTGATGTTAAACGTGGAATTTTTCATCGTGGAAAACTAAACGTAGTCCTCACAAAGTATGAGTCTGATGAATATCGCAAAATCTATGGAGATTCTCCTGATGCAATGAAGAATACTTTTACCATTGAAGATGGTAAATTTGCTCATGAGAATCTTGTTATTGATTTTGTTTACAATCGTCTCTCTACTCAACGTCATATTCGCAAAAGTGAAGATCGTTTGATGAATCAAACTCAACATGCATATCTTTTGATGCCTAGTGCAGAAGCATGTGAATTGATTGCACCTTACATCAAAGATTATGCTCCTCTAGTTGCAATTGGAGATGCTAATGTTGATGCGGATATGATTCGCAAGCATGTTGCAGAAAATACTAAAACCATGATCATTACCCGTTGGGCAAATGTTCTTGGAGTGACTGTAAAAGAGATTGATACTGTTATCAATTGCTCTGAGGGTAAATCTACTGAGTTCTGGATTCAAGGTGCATCGCGTGGTGGATCTGGTGATCATGATTACAGAGTCATTGAATATTCTCCACAAAAGTGTCTAGAATCTCTTCGTCTTGCATACTCAATGGCATGTGATAGTAATCCTGAACTTGCAAAGTTCACTCCTTTGGATTTTGTTGCTATTAGTGAGTGGTGCAAAGGATACACAAAAATGACACAAGATAAGATTAATGAAATCACTGCTTGTGACATTGGTGATACTCGCTCACTGATTTCTAGTGCTTGCTATCATATTGATCTCAACAAACTAGAAGAATTTGATCTGAACTTGGACCTTAAATCTTCTACTTCAAATGTTGTAAAAGACGTTGAGGTGAATGATAATGATGCAAACGGAAAAACCAATGTAAAAAAGGATCTAGAAAACACACCTGTTTCTAACAAGGAACTGCATCGCAAAAAAGAGACAATTAAGTCTATTTTGGAGTCTATTCCTCTTGTAATTCTTTATGAACTGCGGGAAGGAAATTCTGCAAACTCTATTGAAATGATTCTCAATAGCAATTACTATCAGAGTGTGACTGGTGATTATGAAAATATCATTCAGCGTTGCATTGATGAGAAACTCATTGACAGCAACAAATTTCTCTATCGGCTTTCTCAAGCATCGGTAGATATTGATATTTCTATTAAGAACTCCCTCGCTAATACTTTGGATACGCTATCAGTTTCCTCTCAAGATCAGCGTGGAATTCCTTTCACTCTCCTATCGGAAATGTGTGATGATTATGTTCAATCTGATGACAAAATTCTTTTGATTTGTGACCCCTCTGGATCGCAAAGTGCTTATCTAATTGAACATAAAGGTATCCGCCCCGAAAATTTGTGGGTCTGGGAGTCTTGTCAAACGCACCGTTTTAGGGTAGAATGTCTGAGCAAGAAAATCAACATTATTGCCAACTTGGAGGATGTTATGGGTAAAGTTGAATTTGATGGTGTGATTTCAAATCCCCCATATTCAATCAACTCTCATAAGACTGGTAAATCTTCTTATGGAGATTTTGCTGAGATTGGTTACAATCTCTTGAAAGAAGGTGGATATGGAATTATGGTTCATCCTCCTGGTCTTAGGAAAGACAATAATGCCCGTCATTATTTGATGCGTGATGTTCAAGTTGAAAAACTTTCTATTCATTCTTCTAAGGAAGGAAGTAAAGTTTTCAATGCATCCACTCCTTATGATTGGTATTCTTACAAGAAAGAAGAACGAACTAGTGCTACAAAGGTAAGATTTCAAGACACTAATGAGTGGATTGATGTAGATTTCCGTGACTATCCTTTTATTCCCAATCATAGCCTTGATCTTCTTAAGAAGTATATCAATACTGACGCATCTATTCCCCGTCTGACTGCTAAAGTTGGACGTGCTCCTAGGTTCAAAGATAAAAAGAATCCAAATAAGTTTGATCCAACTGTTTACTTTGAGGGTTGCTATGTCAATGTAAACAAAACAACTCCAGATGGAGAACCTGAGTTTGTTTATGATAAGAAACCTCAACCTTACTATCAACAAAAAAAAGTAATTTTTAAAGAAGGTGGTAACTTTTACCCCTATTATGATGATGGTAAGTATGGTGCAACTGATAATAGTATGTACTTACTGGTTGATAGTGAAGAGGAGGGTTGTGCTATAGTAGAATTCTTGAACTCAGACGAAGCAAATACTTACCGTGAAGCATGTCAACTCAGCGGTGGATTCCGTACAGTTTGTTCAATGCTCAATGTCATTCCCAATCCTTACTATGCTAAAAAATCAAACTGAGGTAAAAAATATTGGGTCTAATATTGTAAGGTCAAAAAATAGAATTGATAATACTGGAGAAGTCTTTACTCCTCCAAGTCTTGTTAATGAAATGATTGATCAAATTCCTTTAGAAAAGTTACAAAATCCTGATGCAAAGTTTTTAGATCTTTGTGCAGGATCTGGTAATTTTTCTATCAGACTCAAAGAACTTTTATGTCAATATCATGATGAGATGCATGTGTTAGATAACATGCTTTATGTAATAGAATTTCAAGAAGATAATCATATAGAATTGTGTCAACGTCTTGGCGTTAATCCAAGTCACCCCCATTATGTAAAGGCAGATGCGCTAACATACCATTACCGTTTTGATGGAACCCCTGCTGAAGTGACCCTAGACCAGTTTTTCTAGTGTCACAGGAATCCCCTATGGGGACCAGTTTTCCCTTATAATAACTGTATCAAGTCAATGACATCTGTGACCATCACCCTTCGTCCTCATCAGCAACGCGCATGTGACCGTATGCTGGCGTATGCCAAGGGTCAACTCATCATGCCAACAGGTGCGGGCAAGACTCTCACCATGATTTCTGACGTTCAAAATTCCATGAACGAAATCAGTAATGGCACCACCACAGTTATTGTTGCTCCACGCATTTTGTTGGCAGAACAACTCTGTTCTGAGTTTATGGAGATTATTGATCCTAACAACAGTGATCCATATCTGCATGTGATGCACGTTCACAGTGGCGAAACTCACTACACTAGCACCACCAAAGCAGACAAGATTCATCTTTATGCAAGTTGTGCCCGTAGTATGGGTGAGAATGTTATCATATTTACTACCTACAATTCTCTTCATCGCATCATGGAGGCAGACATTGAGGTCAATTCAATTTACTTTGATGAGGCACATAACAGTGTAAAGCGTAACTTCTTTCCTGCTACTGAGTTCTTCTCTCATGATGCAGATCGTTGCTATTTCTTTACGGCAACTCCAAAGCACTCCCTTACATTCAAAAAACCAGGAATGAACTGGGGTGATGTTTATGGGCAGGTTCTATGCAATGTTCCTGCACCTGAGCTTGTTGAACAAGGTTATATTCTTCCCCCTAAAGTTGTTGTGAAGCAACTTCCTATGGTCAAGGGACGTAAAGTTGTATTTGCAGAAGACTCTGACAATCTCCTAGAAACTATTGATGACAATGATATTAGAAAAACGCTAATTTGTGCTCGCACTACAAAGCAGATTGTAGGACTTATTTCTCAGTCCAGTTTTTGTTCTGAGCTTGATGAGCGTGGTTATTCTTGGATGGTTATTACATCTAAGACTGGTCCTATCATTGATGGTAAGAAAGTCAATCGTGAGGTATTCTTTGATACTTTGAATGCATGGGGTAAAGATACTGAGAAAAAGTTTGTTGTGATTCACCACAGTATTCTGTCTGAGGGTATGAATGTTTCAGGTCTTGAAGCAGTCATTTTCATGCGTAACATGGACTACATTGGTATCAGTCAGTCTATTGGACGTGTCATCCGTATTGGTGACAAGTCTAAGACTTTTGGACTTGTTTGTATTCCTACTTATGACAAGGTTGGCATCTCTACTGCCCGTAAAGTTCAGGCAGTTGTAGATGTCGTGTTCAATCAGGGACAACCTGCAATTTCGGAGATCAGAAAATGAACTACACTAAAGAACAACTAATTGATGCATTATGTGCAGAGTGGGATTATCTTTGCCATGATGATTTTGATCCTGAAAATGATCAAACAACTGAAGAATATCATGAGGACTTGATAGAAATGACTTTAGAAGAGTTAATTGAAGAAACCTCAACTGGTGAATATTATACACTTGATGAATATATGGAGAATTGGGGATGAAAATAAAGCATAATAATAGTTCAATTCTTGATTCTAAACCTGTAGAGATGGGTTTTATTGTTGGGAAGTATGATGATCCTGAGATGTATGCAGCAATTCCTATGAGTGGAAGTGATGTAAAATTAATGATTATTCATCAGGGATCTCAATTAAAGGTCTGTCGTAATCGTCAGTCTGCATTAAACTTCATTGAACAGCATAAGAAAAAGTCCAAACAAAAAACTGGCACAAGGAAGAAAAAAAAGTAGGACTTTTACTCTATACTAAGATCATTCAGAAAAAACTATGACAAAACTAAAGCGTGTTTGCGTGACTCCTATTTCTAGTAAAGCAAAAAATCGTTTTGCTAACAATATGGGACTATTTCATACTTGTATTGTGGAACAAGAGAAGATTATTGATGGAGTTGAGCACTTTTTTCTAACATCCCTCAATAAAGAATACTGCTTTTGGGTTCCTAAAATTGGTAATGGTCATTGGAAAGTAGAAAAATAATTATTGACATATTTTGAGTTTTAGCGTATATTTGCCATATACTTACCTTTTATTATGTCCAACTACAAACCCTATAGTCCCGAGTGGCATAGATTACGTTATCTTAAAGATGCGATTGATAAATATCTTGATGACTATGTTGATGCAGAGATTATCTTAGAAGATATTCAATCTATTCTTAAATATCGTTCGGAAAGTGCTCTTGATGAGTATCAACGTGTTTCAGATCTACAACAAAAACTACGAGATTAACATGCTTTCTACTGCTTACCGACTTAGATTAGAGTCTATCTGTAGATGTATCGCAAATAAAGAAAGTGTCCCATTAAATGACATGATCTGGGCAGAAAAACTGGCTAAGTCTCATACACTTGCTAGGGATTGGTTGCAGCAAGCAAGACGCCAAGCAGCACAAGATATTGAGGAAGGTAGTACCGACGATTTTCTGAATAGGATGGGTTTAGGAGACCCCGATCCATCCAATCATAAAACGGGGTTTGATAGTGCTGAAGATATTAACGATTGGTTTCAAAGAGATAAACCTGATGATTGGAGGCAACGTGACTGATTATGTCTGTATCGCCATGTGGAACCCTATTTACGAGATGATGCGCTATCATTGGGTACACAAGTCAGAAAAGGATCCTCAGCAATTCGTGAAAAATCTTAATCCAGAGCAAAAAGCACTATGAGTAGTAAGATGCTATTCCTAGTTGACATTGGTAATGGTAGATGTGTAAGTCACGATGGATACATCCAAATTGGTATTTTCTCTCATAGTGTAGAGAAGCATCTTGAGTTATGTCCTGAACAGGAATGGCAGGTAACATATTGGATGCCTGACCCATTTTGTATCAGATATCCACGTCCTAACTATCAGCATACTATGAAGGCGAATGAAGGTTCTCCTAAGACTGATAATGCTACTGATAGTCGTCCCAGAGACTTCCCAGATCAAGCAACGAATAGACTTGAGAGAACATTATGAAGATGTGGGAGACAAAATGCGTTGGATGTGGTAAAATGTTTCCAGCGAATCAATGCCCTCAGGTTGGATGCTATGTCCAGTCCGAAAAAAGATACAAAAATTCGTTATGTAAACCTTGCTGGATAAAATCTAAAAATGAAATTTAAAGCATTGGTATTCATCCGACTACGATCACAGGTGGATGACTCTCCTGGCAATGCTGTGAGAGATGGTAGCAGACGATTGTCTGAGTTAGATATCAAGAAACTTAGACTTGGTAAGGTGATTGATATTTGGTTGGAAGCACCCACCAGGGAGTATGCTGAGAAAGAACTTGAAATGCTTTCTGATCGTTTCTATGCTAATACAGTCATGGAAGATTGGGACTATGAATTGACTGAAATTGACACTTTCCCACCAGGTATTGAATAATGGATGACTTTAACACACCAGGATCTAATAAGACTTGGATGAATGATGGATTTAAAAAGTATGCTGCTGAATGGCAACTTAATAATATTGAGAAACTATTGGATGCTAAAGTAGAACGTTGTCATGTCTACAATAGTGACAATAGAGATGAAGTTTATAATCAAATAACTATTACGTATAAAGGAGATAAATGAAAACAGCAACTATCTACAGCAATGGGAGTCAAGAGTGTGAACGAGTAGCATCACTCTTAAAAACTTTGGGTGGGGAATACTTAGAATACAAACTAAACAAACACTTCACACAAAATAATTTTGAACAAGAATTTGGACCAGAAGCAACATACCCACAAGTTGCATTGGGTTATAACCATATTGGTGGATTAAAAGAAACTCTTTATTATCTAAAGAAAACTGGAGTCATTAAATGAAAGATCAAAATAGCCTTGGCATTGAAGACATTGAAAATAAACAAGAGAAATGGAATAGAGGGTTAGATTTGTTCATTGAATCTGTCAGCAAACCAGACTCCGAACTTAGAGGATGTGCTCATAATCAAAAGTGCTTTAATGAACTTATGGATGTTCGTGACGATGTGCTAAACTATCTTAAATCTCTGAGGTGGAATTAAATGACCCCAAAAATTACTCAATTTACATGCACTTCAGCAGCACCTTACGATAGGCATCACTATAAAGTCCATTCTGAAAATAATAAATCAAAATACTTTGAGAGTTGGGAACAATTACAATTGTATTGGTTTAATAATTGTAGATTAAAAAATTTAAAATGTATTAGTGTTGAGGATATTAAATCTTCAAGGGGATTTAAATAATGTACTATTATTATACGCTACTAATAGTATTTTCTGTCGTCCTTTATATGATGACAGTTGATAAAAATGTTGGATTTTACATCATACTTCTAACTCAATTAGCACGTATAAACACTCTACGTCTATATTATCTCATTAAGTTTCATCCTAAAAATCCAATCACAAATTATATTAGCAATAGGAAAATGGATGAAATGCTAAAAAAGATGAGAGATGAGACAGATTCTTAGTTGTATTACACATCTCTTTATGTTATGATATATTCAATTGCTAAACTTTCATGAAAAAGTTAATTCGTACTGCAATTGCTCGAATTAAATTAGTGAGAAGAGAAGTAGTTGATTACTATGACGACCTCTACTTTCGCTTCATGAATGATAGTTATAAAAATGAATATGAAGAAGAATTTTCTCCATATGAAGAAATTTTGGAAAGGTTATCTTATCTCGAAAAAGATAATTACAACCTTTATGAGGAAATACGCAAGTTAAACAGTTCTTTAACATATTGTATTGATAATTTGAATGTTTCTAAACCAAAACCATCAAAAAAAGCAACAAACAATTGTAAATCATTGGAATGAATTATGGCATTAGGTAGACAAGTAGAAGAGTCTTTGTCTGAGGCTCAACAATCACTTCGCAATGCACTTGCTTATGCTGCAAGAACCGAAAGATCTTTAGTTTGTAGTGTAATTGCAGATATGATCAGTAAGATCGATAGCGTTATTAGTACAGATTCTATTTTGGATAAACTTGAAAACCGTAAAGAGGGTGATAGTGGAATTTTTGATAACTACTCAACCGATTAGTGACAGTTGTCCTAGTGTCCATCACGCTACCTGAATCCTAGATTTGGTGAGTATAATAATGACATACGCATAAGAGTCATGGCAACTTGGAGAGCAGACTGTTGGTTAGGTCAATCAGATGGTTGGCAAGAACTTGAAGTCAAATCAAACACTCCTCATGGTGCAATGGGTCAGTTTGAAACAATTTATGGTGCAGAACAAATCAGCAACCTAAGAGAAGTATCTTCTGGAAGATCTTCATCTGATGATAGCATGTCTGGATGGTTTATGATAGCAGTTATTATGCTATTGACATGGTTGTTTATTCAATTTTGGTGGATTGTTGTTCCAGTCCTTGCTATTTGTATCGCTTTAATTATCTACGGTTCTACAAATGACTGAAGAAGAAATCTTAACTACATCACTTAAAAAGGTTAATGAACTGGAGGTTTTACTCCAGGACAATGAATGGAAACCTTTTCTATTTACGAGACTGATCTCATTCAAATATGAGTTACAGAGACAGTTGAGTCTTGCTTGTAATAAATCTATTTACAACCAAGACTAAAAATGCTATTATTGGTTATGCAGTTACCTGCATAAATTACTTACACTTCTCAAAGGACACTAACACAAATCAATGAAATACATTTACCTTGTCGATTACTGGGTTCCATTTCCTTCCTCAGAATATGGTGGAATTGTTTCAGTAGTTGCTGAAGATGATGATGAATGTTTTGACATTTTATCAGCAGGAGCAAAAGATTTTGAAGGTGAAGAAACTGAAAAATATCAACACTTAATTGCTCCCAAAATTGCTACTGCACTAAGATTTGAATTGTCAAATGACAATGAAGAGTGTGGAATCGTGGATGCATTTACTACCTGATATGTTAGAACTTCCATTTGATTTTATTCACGAATCTCCTGATGGATATCACTACGAAGTTGAGCAATTTCAAAGTAATATTCATCGTATTTGTATTGTCAATGATGGCAGTTTCTCTTATACTGATAAAGCACCTAAATCAGTTTGGGGATTTTATGATTTTAAAAAGAAAAAGTATTTGTCTCCCATTAACTTTATCAAGAAGGGTAATGTGGTAGATATTAAAGATACAACTCCATATACTGCAATGCAGTTAAATTTAAACCCCCTAGAGAGAGCATTTCTATGAAACTTGAAAGAGAGCATAACATCTATCTAATTGAGCAGTATTACTGTGAACGTTTAGAAGAGTTGGCTGAAAATGAGCAGTTTGATGATGCTCACGCACTTTTTGAGGAATTTGTAGTTGATTCTGAAGAACCTGGTGACTGGATGTTCATTGCTGATGTGACAAATGTTTGTTGAGGGGATGGAAGTTCTCTATAGAAATCAGAGATGTTTTGTCAAGTTTATCTGTGAGCGTTATATCGTAATCAGAATTCCTAATCCCAATAAAGATAGACATGATCCTTTATTGTGCATCTTTGCCGAATATCAAAAAGAAATTAGTATTTTAAATGAAAAGTAGATATTCAAATGAGTTCTATAAAGTTGGATACAAATTTGATAGCAGGCACATGTATGCCTGCTATTTTAGTATAGAGGCAGCACAAGAAGCTATGATGAAAATGATGGTTAAAGGTGTTGAGGTTACTGGTATGGAATCTCAGAAACTGTAACAGATTAAGAAGTGTCATACTATCCACCCATTTAACGGGAATTGACTTAAACTGTAAAGGTAGTCAAAAAGTTTATTCTCTCCATCAAATGTCCACGCTCTTCTATTCTGGGTATGGTTATTCAAAAATTACCTGTAAAAATGTTGTTTTTTGGTTTCTGAATAAGTATTATCCAAGGCATAAAATTGATGTTGATATCATTCATCGTGGCATGAAACGTGAGGGTGTTTATGGTTATTGTGATGTTACTGGAGACTTAAATCGTCCCAGACACTTCCTAATTGAGATTCAATCTCATATGTGTGATGAGTTGTATATAAAAACTCTTTTTCATGAACTGACCCATCTAGCACAATGGGTAAGTGGTTCTCTGCGTTTTCGATATGGAAAAATGTGTTATTCACAAGAACCCGTTGAAAAGTACGATTATTGGGATCAACCACATGAAATTGAAGCACGGGAGAGTGAAGATATCCTATATGATCTGTATATGAGTGATAAAGAAGGTGTGGCAGTATCGGAAGTGGCACAGAACGGGTTTCAGAACCGTCTGATTGCATTATAATTACAAGGTAGTCAACGAGACTACCACTTCCATCTCCCCCCTACATAAAATGGGAACACGTTCACGCATCGGCATTCAACTTTCAGATGACTCTATTCTTTCTGTTTATCATCATTGGGATGGTTATCCTACTTGGTTGGGTAAAGTTCTTAACACACACTACAGTTCAAAGGAGAAAGTAGAAGAGCTGATTGATGGTGGAGACATGTCAGTTTGTTGGACCGATGAAACCTTCCGAGATGAGAATGGTAAGACACATAAGAAAGATCAATACGGTCCTCAATACTATTCAGAACGTGGTGAAGATTGCCCTCCTCGTTATGATGAAAATATCTTTGATTTTCTCTCTAAAGAGAACAATGAAGAGTATGCTTACATCTGGACCGTCAATAACAAATGGGTTTGCACAAATATGAATCAGTTTGATGATGATAAGCAACCCGAAAAGGTTGAGATTCCCTCTGGAGCATTGGCAGTATGAAAGAGTTCTATTCTGAAAAGTATGATTCAACATTCTATGTTGATAATGAAACTCTTTATGTTCTTCTTGAAGAAGAGAATGAATGGGATCCAATTGATTGGAATGTAGTTGCTGAAGATCCACAGATGCTTGCTGATTTTGCAAGGATATTTGCTTCTATTGTTTATAATGAAGTTGGGGATCAAAAAGAGTTGGTAGTGGAAAAGATTCCAGTCTATGCTGAGGTTACAGATAATCAAGAAGAGTGGAATAAATTTTATGAAGATAGTATATGATTAAAAAGAGAGTAAATACTGATACTTCTTTAATAGATCCAAAACCATTTCATGAAGTCTTCCCCTATGGGTTAAGTTGGATTTCTAATGGAATAAAGGAAAATACAAAACACTTCGCATATTTCCCCTACGATGACTACAGAACAAACTACATCCAACGATATAAAAACGATGGAGGAACAAAGTTCAAAAAATTCAAAACAAAACCAAGAGATTGAGTGGATTGATGATGCTTTTAGCATCCATGAAACACGTTATGGACTCTTTACTTCTACCCGAAAAGATACTGGTAAAGGTTTTTTAACTGGGGCAACTTATGATGGAGTTCTTAAAATGACACGTTGGCATCTTAAGTGTGAACAAGAGGGAACATTACATCTTTATTCAAGAGTTGTAGGATCTGGAATTGTTGAGGGAAAATTGTGAACTTTGAGGTTGGCAATACTGTAAAATATTTGGGATGCACCAAAGAGCAAACAATGTGGGGAAATTGTGATGATCCACATACGCTTATTCGTGATGAATTCTTTATTGTCACCGACGTTGAAATTCATAGATACCATACAAAATTGACACTTAAGGATATTATTGGTAAATTTAACAGTGTATGCTTTGAAAAGATATTAGATTAATGGCAAAACGTGTATTAATAACTGGTGGTGCTGGTTTTATTGCTCACCACTTGATTGGTCAAATCTTAAAGACAACTGATTGGGAAGTTGTAAGTCTTGATAGATTGGATTACAGTGGTAATCTGAATCGTCTTCATGATCTTCTGATGACTGACTTTGATCAAGAAACCCGCAAGCGTGTTAATATTGTATTTCATGATCTAAAGGCAGAGCTTAACCCACTTATCAAATCCGAGATTGGGAATGTAGATTACATTCTACATCTTGCTGCTGGATCTCATGTTGACCGTAGCATCATCTATCCAATGGAATTTGTGTTGGATAATGTGGTGGGGACGTGTAATATTCTTGAATTTGCGCGGTCTATTGATAATCTTGAGCGTTTCGTGTATTTTAGTACCGATGAGGTGTTTGGACCTGCACCTGACGGAATTAAATATGAAGAAAATGATAGATATAACTCAACCAACCCATATAGTGCAACTAAAGCAGGTGGAGAAGAGCTTTGTGTAGCATATGAGAATACTTACGGGATTCCAGTTTATATTACTCATACAATGAATGTATTTGGGCAGCGTCAACACCCAGAAAAGTTCATTCCTATGAGTATCCGTAAAGTTAGGGATGGTGAAACTATTCAAATCCATAGTGACTCAACAAAAACAATTCCAGGGTCACGTCATTATATTCATGCTGAAGATGTAGCATCTGCATTACTATTTCTTCTTGGTAAAAAACAAATAAATCAGTATGTTTGGGGTGGTGCAAAGTGTCCCAAGTTTAATATTGTTGGATCTGAAGAACTGAACAACCTTGAAGTTGCACAAATCATTGGCAATCAATTTACTGAAAAGGAGTTGTTATATGAACTTATAGACTTTCATTCTTCACGTCCTGGTCATGATTTACGTTATGCACTTGATGGGTCAAAAATGAAGGCAATGGGATGGACTCCAGCAAAATCTGTTAAAGAACGTATTGCTGATGTTGTGAAATGGACACTTAACAACGAGAGATGGATTGCTTTGTAAAATACAGTTAATGTGGGAATATATAAGTTACCCGCATTTTTTGTATGGAGATACTCAAGGAGGGTGATAAAAAGTTAAGAACAAAAGCAACAAGAATTGCAAGTATTGATGATACTCTAAGGTCAATTTGTTCCAATATGGTTGAAACAATGCTATCATCTGGTGGTATTGGGTTGGCAGGAAACCAAGTTGGATATTTAAAAAGGGTTATCATTGTTTTGCATGATAATGCATCAATAATTATGATTAATCCTGAAATTTTGAATAAGTCGGAAAGTATGCTTTCCAGTATG
>Ga0209557_1000497_pt1 | contig 23138 bp, 18 predicted proteins | sample SaaInlV_120m_DNA_4_FD_184672 | JGI IMG/M metagenome (GOLD analysis project Ga0209557, IMG submission 184672) | Marine microbial communities from expanding oxygen minimum zones in the Saanich Inlet - Saanich Inlet SI074_LV_10m_DNA (SPAdes) (version 2) | ecosystem: Environmental > Aquatic > Marine... | reverse complement strand
GAGGCTTTTGTTTGTCTTTGTCTTTGTCTTTATTTTCGTTTTTATCTTTGTTTTTGTCTTTGTTTTTATCTTTGTTTTTGTCTTTGCTTTCGTCTTCGTCTTTGTCTTTGTCTTTGTTTTTGTCTTCGTCTTTATCTTTGTTTTTGTTTTTGTCTTTGTTTTCGTCTTTATCTTTGTTTTTGTCTTTGTCTTTGTCTTCGTTTTTATCTTTGTTTTTGTCTTTGTTTTTGTCTTTCTCTAACAATTTTTGAGCAACGGCTAAATTATATCGAGTTTCATCATCATTCGGATTGTTTCTTAATGAGTTTTTGAAGGCGTCAACTGCTCCTTGGTAACTTTTAGACTCCATTAAAGCATTTCCGATATTATGGTACGCTTCTGCTTTTGTGAATTTGTCTTTTGCAGTTTCTGCTGTTAATTCATATTGAGGAATGGCCTCTTTGAAGTTTTTATTTTGATACAAAGCATTTCCTAAATTATAAGATGCTTTTTCGTATTTAGTATTATTTCCAAGGGCTTTTTGATACGCAACAGAAGCATCTGTATATTGTTTTTTTTGATATAATTCATTTCCTTCCCTTAGCAGCTTTCTAGCTTTTCGTTGCAACGCTAGAGAATCTTTCTGGCCAAAAACTTCTTTAGTGGAGAAGAAAGTCATGAAAATGATAAAAAGATATAGTACGTTCTTCATATTAATTTTTTTCTTCATTAAATAAATCAACTTTTCGCAACCATTTTGTTTTTTTATCAAAGAGTAAAATATCAATAATTAAAAAAAGCAATGCAATTGCTAAAAACCACTGGAATTGATCTTTATAATCAGCAAATTGTTTTGTTTCGAATTCGTTTTTTTCGGCATTTGCAATAATATCAGCCATTACTTTCACGGGTTTTTCGGTAATATTTCCATCGATAAACTCACCATTGCCGGCATCTGCTATACCTTGCAATACTTTTGGTACACGCTTTGTAATTACAGTTTCTCCTTTTCTATTTTTTTTGTACCCAATCATAGAGCCGTTTAAGCGGATCGGAATTGGACCACCACTCTCTGTTCCAATACCAATTGTATATATTTTTACCCCCTCATTTGCTAAATTCTGTGCTACTTGCTTTGTTTCTTCTTGATGGTCTTCACCATCAGAAATAATAATTAAAAAACGATTTGTTTGCTCATCATTATTATAGTAGGTTTTTGCCAACTCTAAAGCTTCATTAATTGCTGTTCCTTGGCTAGAAACCATATCTGGATTTGCGTTTTGTAAAAACATATTAGCTGCTGCATGATCTGTTGTTATGGGCAGAAGAGGATATGAGTTTCCTGCATAAATGATGATTCCTACTCTGTCTGACCCTAAATTATCAATGGTTTTAGATATAATTTGTTTTGCTTTTTCGAGTCTATTAGGTGCAATATCCTCTGCCAACATACTCTTAGAAACATCTAACGCAAACACCACATCTACACCTTCTCTTTTTACTGTTTTTAGTTTGGTTCCCATTTTGGGGTTTACCAATGAAATAATTAAAAAAGTGATTCCTAAAAGAAAAATTACTAATTTTAAATTCGATTTAAAAGTAGATGCGTTTGGGGCTATTTTTTTTAGCAAATTTAAATCTGAAAATTTACGCTGGGTTCTTCTTTTCCACCATAAAACAAATAGAAAGATTACAATCATTATAGGAATGATTGCTAAAAAGTAAAAGTAACTGGGTTCCTCTATTCTGTACATTTCTAAATAAAACTCTTAAAGATTGTGTTTTTTAAAATAAATTCTAAGACTAAAAAACCTAGTCCGAAGAAGACAAATAGTCTAAATTTTTCTTGATAATTATAGTATTTAAACTCCTCAATTTTTGTTTTTTCAAGAGCATCAATCTCATCGTAAATTTCTTTTAATGAATTATTATCTGTTGCTCTAAAATATTTTCCTTGTGTTTCAGAAGCTATTTCTTTTAACAAAGCCTCGTCAATTTCTACTTGTTGTTTTCTAAATTGTAATGTTCCGGTTCGAGGATCTCTACTCCAAGGAAAATCAGCCATTCCATTTGTTCCTATTCCAATTGTATAGGTTTTAATTCCGAGCTCTTTAGCGAGTTCTGTTGCCGTTCTTGGATCTATATTTCCGGAGTTGTTTACACCATCTGTTAATAGAATAATAACCTTACTTTTTGCGGTGCTTTCTTTGAGTCTATTTACTGCAGATCCTAAGCCCATACCAATTGCAGTTCCTCCTTCTAATTGCCCCCATTTTAATTCAGAAATGGTTCTTTTTATAATTCTTTTATCACTAGTAATAGGAGTTTGGGTAAAGCTTTCGCCTGCATAAACTACAATTCCTATTCGATCATTTGGCCTTCTATCAACAAAATCAACCGCTACTTTTTTCAAAGCTTCTAGTCTATTTGGTTTTAAATCTTTAGCCAACATACTTGCAGAAACATCTATTGCCATTACAATATCAATTCCTTTATTACTCTTTGTTTTTCTACTTACAGAAACATTTCTTGGTCTGGCTAAGGCTATAATAATAGCTGTCAATGCCAACAGCCTTAATAGATATAAGAAAGGCTTACATTTTGATAAAAAAGAAACTGATTTAAAACCTTTTATACTTGGCATTGTTAGAACTGCAGCATCTTTTTTACGCATAAAAAAATACCAAAGCGCTATTACTGGAATGATTGTTAGCAGCCATAAAAATCCAGTATTATGAAATTCAAAATTATTCCAACTCATCATCATCTTTACCAATTATTGGTTTAGGGGTTAAATTACTTATAATTTCTTCTGCATCTTTTCTGTCCTCTTCAATCTCATTGGCCAAAGGTTTTGATTTTGCAAACTTTACTAAATCAGCTTCACGCAACAATTCCTTCAACTTTTTTAGAGTTTCTTTTGAGGTTTGAATTGTTTCCGAATCTTTAAAATCTTTTAGCATGTCTAAAACTTCATCTGTTGTATTTTCTAGCGCAGGAACTTTTAATTCTCGTTCTATGTACCCTCTTATAATTTCAGTTAATTCGCTGTAATATTCCTTTATTTTATTGTTTTGCCACAACAACTTTTCGTCCAACTCATTTAGTCTGTAAATAGCTTCTTCATAGGGAGGCATCGCTTTATAAGTTGCTTCTTCTTCATTTTCTTTTTGTTTTCTGACAACAAACCAGTAAATCCAAAAACTTACAATTGCCAAAGCGGCTATAAGAAGGTATATATATATTCTAAAATCATCAAAAGTATAGGGCTCACTTTTGATAGATTTAATAGGGAATTTTTTCACCTTAGTTGTGTCTATAGCAATTGTAGCTACGTTTATCAAAAGAGAATCTGTCAAAAAAGCTTGGTTTTTAACAAATATTTGTTGTTGTGGTATGTAAAAGGATCCACTATCAAAACCTGTTAGAATAAATCTTCTTATTAAAGAATTTTTAAGGGTATCTATTTTGGTTGAATCAATAATTTCCAACCCCTTTAGTTCAAGTTTAGGGATAATAACGTTTTGTATTTCACCAACAGATATTTGTAAATTGAATTGTTCACCAATCCTGATATTTGTGGTGTCAATTTCTACTTTTATCATTGGTTTTTGAGTAAAACCAATAGTAGAAATAAATAATAATAGATAGAATAGTTGTTTTTTCATGTACAAAAGTAGAGTCTTTTCTATTTTCCTTTATGTTTAAAATAACCTAATAATTTTTTCACGTAATCTTCATCAACTCTTGTGTTAACAGTTCCAGAACCACTTCTTTTAAACACGTTTAGATAGTAATTGTACAAATGTGATGCATTTCCTTTGTAACTTGTTCTTACAGATTTTGCAGAGGTGTTTATTAATTGAACCTTCCCTGTTTCTGAGTCTAATATTGGCACCATTCCTAAATTAGGGATTTCTTCGTCGTGTTTGTCATACACCCTAATGCCAGTTAAATCGTGTTTGCTCCCTGCTATTTTTAGTGTTTTTTCGTAATTATCATCCATAAAATCTGACAACATAAAAACAATCGCTCTTTTTTTCAAGACACTTGATAAAAATTTTAAAGCAACAGAAATATTTGTTTTTTTACTTTTTGGCTTAAATTCTATGAGCTCTCGTATAATTCTTAGAACGTGGCTTTTTCCTTTTTTTGGAGGAATGAAAAGCTCGATGTCATCAGAAAATAAAATCAAACCCACTTTATCGTTGTTTTGAGTTGCAGAAAAAGCCAATGTAGCAGCAATTTCTGTTACCGTTTCTTTTTTGAATTGTGTTGATGTCCCAAATAATTCAGAACCAGAAACATCCACCATTAATAGCATTGTCAATTCGCGTTCTTCTTCAAAAACTTTTATATAAGGCTCATTATAACGAGCAGTAACATTCCAGTCAATAGCCCTCACATCATCACCAAACTGGTATTGTCTTACCTCAGAAAAAGTCATACCACGCCCTTTAAAAGAGGAGTGATATTCACCTCCAAAAATATCATTAGACAATCGTTTTGTCTTAATTTCTATTTTGCGGACTTTTTTTAGTATTTCTTTAGTTTCCATTGTTTCAGTTAAAAGAATCAGTTATTGGTTTCAGATAATTTTCTATGGAACTTCAACTTCGTTGATAATAGAATTGATTATGTCTACAGAAGTTACATTTTCAGCTTCTGCCTCATAAGTAATTCCTATTCTGTGACGCAAAACATCAAAAACAACAGCTCTAACATCTTCTGGAATTACATAACCCCTTCGTTTGATAAACGCATAACATTTTGCAGCCTTAGCCAAATTGATGCTTCCACGAGGAGAAGCTCCAAAACTAATCAAGTCTTTTAGTTGAGGTAAATTGTATTTTTCTGGATACCGAGTTGCAAAAATGATGTCAAGAATATATTTTTCAATTTTTTCATCCATATACACCTCATTTGCAACTTCTCTAGCTTTTAAAATTTGGTCCACAGAAACTACAGGGTTTACAGTTGCAAAACCACCAGATAAATTTTGACGCATAATGATTTGTTCGTCTTGTAATTTTGGATAATCAATCACTACTTTTAGCATAAATCGATCTACTTGTGCTTCTGGTAGCGGATAGGTTCCTTCTTGCTCTACAGGGTTTTGAGTTGCCATAACCAAAAAAGGTTCGTCCAACTTAAAAGTAGTGTCACCAATTGTAATTTGACGTTCTTGCATTGCTTCTAGTAAAGCAGATTGAACTTTTGCAGGTGCTCTGTTAATTTCATCTGCCAATACGAAGTTTGCAAAAATGGGTCCTTTTTTGATAGCAAAATCGTTTTCTTTCATGTTGTAAATCATGGTCCCAACAACATCAGCAGGCAGTAAGTCTGGGGTAAATTGAACCCGACTAAAACTTGCCTGTACCGCTTTAGATAAGGTGTTTATTGCGAGTGTTTTTGCCAATCCAGGAACTCCTTCTAGTAAGATATGACCATTTCCAAGAAGCCCAATTAATAGGCTCTCTATCATTTGTTTCTGTCCAACAATTACTTTATTCATTTCTAAAGTAAGAATATCTAAAAAGGCACTTTCTCTTTCAATTTTTTCGTTGATAGCTCTTACATCTATGTCCATTGTCTTATTTTGTTAAGTATTATTTTGTGAAACAAAGCTACAATTTTAACAAAAAGACTTTGTTAAAAGAAGGTTAAAGATGCTCGCTCTTGTTGGGAAATATGGACTCAATTAAATTACGATATTCATAAAAACTAGGTGTTTTTTTTTAATTTCAATAATTTTACTTGTTAATTTCAATAAAAATCGCAATATTTGTTTTTAATACTAAATAATTTACATATGAAATTAAAAAAATTACTTAATTTTTTAACTTTTACTTTTGCATTGTTTTTGTCATCATCATTGGCGGCACAGACAATAAAAGGGAAAGTAACAGATTCATCTGGTGAGGGATTGCCCTACATGAATGTTGTTGAAAAAGGAAACACCTCAAACGGAATAGTTTCTGATGATAATGGAGAGTTTTCTATTACCGTAGAAAGCTTACCAGCAAGTTTAGTAGTGTCTTCTATGGGTTTTGAAACAAAAACCGTAAATGTAGCAGACGCTTCTTATCTAACAATAGTGGTGAATGAAGACAATGCTTTGGATGAAGTTGTTGTTACTGGTTCTAGAAATAAACCAAGAACAATTCTAGATTCTCCTGTACCAATAGATAATATTGATGTGTCAGAATTAAAAAATAGTGGACAACCAACATTAAATTTAATGTTAACTTTTAAAGTACCTTCTTTTAATTCTCAAAATCAAGCAATTTCAGATGCAACTGCCCATTATGATCCAGCAGATTTACGTGGTTTAGGACCAAGTAGAACCTTGGTTTTAATAAACGGGAAACGTAAAAACCAAAGTGCACAAGTGTATTTGAATAGAACTCCTGGAAAAGGAGAAGTTGGGGTGGATTTAAAGAGTATCCCAACAGCTGCGATTGAAAGAGTTGAGGTTTTAAGAGATGGAGCCTCTGCAATTTATGGTTCTGATGCCATTGCTGGTGTAATGAATATCATTTTAAAAAAGGATGTAGAGTACTCTACTTTTTCAACGAAAGCAGGGATTACCTCTGAACAAGATGGGTTCAACTTATCATCTGATTTTAATACTGCATTTGGTTTTGGAGATGGTGGTTTTGTAAATGTTACCTTAGGGTATTACAAACAAGAAATAACCAATAGAGCAGGTATCGCTGCTGATGTAGGTAGTACGCCAAGAGATATTGCTTGGTTGGCTGCAAACCCAAGAGCAGGAATGACTGTTGGGCAACCAGCAATGGAAAAGAAAGATCTTTTTGTAAACATGGAACACCCAATTGGAGACAATTCAACGTTGTACTCTTTTCATGGTTATACCACAAGAACTGGACAAAGTTTTGCGTATTACAGAGCTCCATACTGGAGAAATGATGTAGCAGATGCAAACTTCATTACTAAAAACCCAGCTGATTTTATTGGATATCAACCAACCTTTGAAACAAAAATAAATGATTATATCAATGCAATTGGTGTTAAGTTTCCAATTGCAGAAGGATGGAATGCAGATGCTAGTGTAACGTATGGATCAAACGATGTAGATGTTACAGTTAATAATTCTGTGAATAGAGATTATTTAGCAGACAACGGAACGTCACCAAGATCATTTAATCCAGGAGGATATGCTTTTACCAATATTGTAGGTAATTTTGATGTAAATAGTCAATTATCGGATGCTGTAGGTTTAGCTCTTGGAATGGAATTTAAACAAGAAAGCTTTAAAGCAATTGAAGGAAACCCATTATCTTACTACGGTGCTGGTTCAGATTCTTTTGCAGGTATTAAGCCAGCAGAGGCAGGAAAATGGTCTAGAAATAATTTAGCATTGTATACACAATTAGATTATGATCTAAGTGAAAACTTATTATTAGGGGTTGCCGGAAGATACGAAGACTTTACAGATGCGGGTTCCAATTTTTCTTGGAAAGCAAACGGACGTTATAAATTAGGTTCTAAAGGAGCGTTAAGAGCTTCATACAGTACTGGGTTTAGAGCACCAACCTTACACCAATCTCATATTACTTTAAGCCAGTATATTATTGTAGCAGGTTCTTCTGAGCCTTTATTACAAGGTACACTAGCAAATGATAATCCCGCAGTACAAGCACTAGGGGTTCCAAGTTTAACGCATGAGATTTCTAAAAACTTATCAGCTGGATTAACCTATAAATTTGATAGAAATTTTTCTGCTTCTGTAGATTTTTACCAAATAAAAGTTGACGACAGAGTATTATTCTCTTCTCAGATTGGTTCTGATGGTGATCCTTTGACTACAAATCCTGTAGAGCAAATTTTAGAAAATAATAATGTTGTTGCTGTGCAAGTTTTTATCAACGCTGGAGATACTAAAACAACTGGAGCAGATGTTGTATTGAACTATAGAAATATAGAGATGGGTGAAGGAAAGTTACATGCAAGTTTTGCTGCAAACTTTAATAAAACAACCATAGATGCAATTAACACACCTAAAACAATTGCTGATGCTGGTTATGACATCTTTGACAGACAAGAACAGGGATTAATTACCAATTCTAGACCGAGATCTAAAATGGCTTTAGGATTAAATTATATTGGTGATACATGGGATCTTTCTCTTAACAATACTCGTTTCGGAGAAGTTACAATTACAGCACCAGCTAGTGGAACAGACCAAGTATTGGCTGCTAAAATTTCCACGGATTTAGGTTTTGGATATAAGTTAACGGACAGAATTACATTCAATGCAAACATCAACAATATTTTTGATGTGTATCCAGATGTAACTTTAGCGTCTACAAATACATCTCAAGCAGGTTCTCGATTCATGTATTCTTCAGAAGTACAACAAATAGGACAATTAGGAACAAATTATACTGTGGGTATCAACTACCAATTTTAAGCACGATAATAAATTCTAAATGTATACAAAAGAGCAGCTTTATAGCTGCTCTTTTATATTTTTGAAAAAAGCGGCAATTGCCACTTTTTTATGATTTATATTTTAGAAGTTTAAAAGTATTTTCATCAAATTCTCCATAAGTAAAATACTGAATCCAATCACCTAAGTTGATATAGGTACTGTTCTCTTGTAGTTTAATTTCTAGAGGCAAATGTCGATGGCCAAAAACAAAATAATCATAGTGCTTCTGCGTAAGTTTTTGTTTGCAGTATAAAACCAGCCACTCATTTTCATCACCTAAAAACCGAGCATCTTCATCGCCAGAAATCAATTTATTTTTCACAGACATGTATTGCCCTAATTTTACCCCTAAATCTGGATGAAGCCATCTAAACAGCCACTTAAATAAGGGAAATGTAAATACCTTTTTCATCCGTTTGTAGCCTATGTCACCAGGACCTAACCCATCTCCATGACCAATTAAGAATTTTTTATTATTGATGATAAATTCTTGAGGAGAATGAAAAACAGGGATATTTAGCTCTTTTTCAAAGTAATCCTGCATCCATAAATCATGATTTCCTACAAAAAAATAAATAGGGATTCCGAGGTCTTTGATTTCTGCTAACTTTCCTAAAACACGAACAAATCCTTTAGGGACAACAGTTTTGTATTCAAACCAAAAATCAAATAAATCACCTAATAAAAAAAGTACCTCTGCATCTTCTTTTATTTCATCTAGCCAAGCAACAAACTTTTTTTCACGAGGAAAACTAGTTTCTGATGTTGGCGCTCCTAAATGCTGGTCTGAAGCAAAGTATATTTTTTTATTTTCTGAGGAAGTTATTGAAATCAAAAAACGTGTTATTTATGATTGTAAAAATAGAAAAACTTATTTATACAGCATCATTATTTTTCTTATGGATTCGTTTCGCCTAATCGAAAGACTGTTTTTCCGTTCGCACTCATCATTTTTTGCGCTTCAAAATTTGGCATTAAAACCGTATTTAATTCGTTTAAATTCCAAGTCTTTGGGTTTGTAAACCATCCTGCAATATTCATTGTAATTTCGATCGTTGCATTGTTTTTAATTTCTATATTTCCTAAATCTACCCTAAAAGAAGTGTCTTCGAACTTTAAATTCGTTGGGTCTGTTTTATCCACGGCTCTAATTGCATGATAATTAAAATTTGCGTCTTGACCGTTTGCGTCTTTGTATTTTCCGTCAAATTGCATAAAATGATAACCACCACCCAACATTTCTGGGACATTAAAGTTTGCAGAATTTAAATCTTGATAGCTGCCATCTGTATTTTCTGCATCTGATAAACCGAAGGTAAATTTTAATTTGTAGTTGCCAGGATAAACATCAGAGATGGCAATCAGATTGCCTGAGTTTTCCCCAACATCAATGAGAAAGTGGTTTTCACCGCTGATTAAACTAATGTTAGAAATCAGGTATCGCAACCGTTCTATGCTGATGTTCTCTCCGTTAGCTGTAGTGAATATAAAAGCATTAAAATCTTGATTCGTTACCGGAGTACCATTCCAATTGTGAGTAAAAGTCAACGTAACGGTTCGATTTTCTTCTTCTTTGTTACAAGAATAAAAGAGTAAAAGAGCAAGTAATAAAAGTGCTGTTATTTTTTTCATTCTTATTTCATTTGAAGAATTAGTGCATCTGAAAAGCCTTTATTTATTGAAATGTCTCCATTAGAACTGCTGCTTTCTCCAACACCAATTATTGTTTTATCATCCAATTCAACGGCATCATATAAAAAATCGATTTCTGAACCACCAATTGTTTTTTGCCATTCTAAAACTCCTTCAGAGTTAATTTTAAGGATCAAAGCATCATTTTGACCTTTATTTGTAAAGCCATTGTCAGAACTTCGAGAACTTCCTGCAATGACAAAGCCATTGTCTTGCGTCATTGAAATTGATTGAGCAACATCAAAACCGGTTCCTCCGAATGTTTTTTCCCAAATGAGATTTCCGTCTGTTGATATTTTAAGCACCCAGATATCTGCTGCTCCATTATTTAAATTGATATCCCCGTCTGAACTTCTTGTATCTCCAACCACAATAAAACTTCCGTCATGTGAAGCACTAATTGCCCTAGCTTCGTCTATTTCTGAGCCCCCAAAGCTTTTTTCCCAAAGAAGAACTCCATTGGAGGAAAGTTTAATCACCCAAAAATCATAAGACCCTTTGTTGTTTTTAATGTCTACATCGTTACTATCTGAAGAACCTACCAAAATAAATCCATTGTCAGTTGTTTTAACAATTCCTAAAGGAGTATCTGTAAATGATCCGCCATAATATTTGCTCCATTCTAATTCACCTCTACGATTAAGTTTCAACACCCAAAAATCTCCTCCTGCATGGTTTACTACAGTTGTTCTTGCATTTCCTTGTCCGCCAGAAGCAGAAACATCTAAAACACCAGTAATAAGAAGCCCCCCTTCTTGGGTTTCTAAAAGTGTTGTGCCATAATCTGCGCCAGAAAAACCAAAGTTTTTTTCCCACACTAATGTTCCATTGTTTGAGAGTTTTACCAGCCAAAAATCCTGAGATCCAGCATTTGCTGAAACGTCTCTGTCTGCGCTTTTACTGAACCCTAAAACAGCAAAACCACCATCTAAAGTTTGCACAATTTCTGCCCCTCTATCATCTTCTGACCCACCAAAAGTTTTTTGCCACTCTAAGGTGTTGTTTGAAGAAAATTTTGCCACTAAAATATCAAATGATTCATTTGTTTTAAAATTAATATCGAAGTCATTACTTTGAGAATAGCCCGCAGCAATATAACCACCATCTGCTGTTTTTTTTACGGAATAAAAGGCATCATTTTTAGACCCACCAAGTGTTTGAGAAAAGTCTAGTTCAATGGTTGTTTCTATTAACTCAGGGTTACCAAAAACATCCTTTTTAGAGCAGTTGAAAAGAGCAAAGAGACCCAGAAAGCACCAATATTTAGTCATTTATTTTACGGGTTACTTTTTTTAATCACAAAAAACCCATTATTTATATCACTGATAATAATCTTTCCGCTTTCAAAATAAGGATACACATTCCAAACACCATTAAAAGCCGTATTATTATTATCCGGATACGTATCAAAAAATCCAATTTCAGTAAACTCTTTGTTTTCTATATTCGAGACATTGATCATTCTTACACCGGCAGTATAATTTGCTTGATAATAAATATTATCTTTCACATAACCATTATGGTCTATGGCAGCTGTGCTGCCAAAATAATCGAAATGATATGCCGGATTATCTAAGTCTGTAAAATCAAAAATGATGGATCTTGTATTATTTCCAAAATTTCTTTCATCTAACTCATCTCCTAGGATAAAATAGTTTAAGTCTTCAGTAAACCACCCCTGATGAGCGTATCCCACGTTAGAATAGCTAATTGTAGAAATTATAGATGGGTTTGTTTTGTTGGTAACATCTGCTATGACCACTTCATTTTCATTACTTCCAATTAAAATTTCTTTACCGGTATACTCTGAGTCAGGCCCGTTATATGTAATTACCTGTGCATCATGTGAATACCCTCCTTCACTAAAACCACCCTCACTCATTGGGTTTTTTGGGTCTTGAATGTTTATAAATATGGGTCCGCCGTTGAATGCATTACTACCTTTTGCTCCAACGATATAAGCATAACCACTCGTTTCGTTAATTATAATATTATGAGCACTTCCAAATTCTATAAAATTTGTGTCTGCGGAAAACTCGGCAGGAGTATTAGGAACATTTCTTAATCTAGTCAAGTCAAACACTTGCATTCCGTGGTTAGAAGCTTCACTAACAATGAAAGCATGGTCTTTATATACTTTAATGTCTCTCCAACTACTATTTACAGATGCTGTGGGTAATTTACCTAAGTATGTAGGGTTTTCTGTATCTGTAATGTCTATAAAAGCGGTACCGCTATTCAATCCCATAATAGCGTATTCTTTTCCATTTATGGGATCTGTCCAACCCCAAGAATCGTTTCCTTCGGAGTCGAGCCCCCCAATTTCTTCTAAAGAAAAATGAGTTAATAAGTCGTAGTTATTACAAGGATATATACCCGCAAAACCATTTTCACATTTAAAAAGAGGGTTTATGACAATTTGATTATCTCTTTCAAAAACGTTTTTTTTTGTACAACTAAAAGTAATTAGTAATATTAAAAATAATTTTTTGAGCATTGATTTTATTTATTTAATTACAACTTTGTATAAGATTTTATATCATAGTTTAACCATGTGTTTTTTTCCAAGTGTAGTTTAACATTGACGACATTTTCAAATTTTAACGAGTGATCAAAAGGCTATTATAAAACATATATTAACGGATATTTACCTTGTTAATTGTTGTAATTTTCAGATTACATAAAAATACTATAAAAAATATAAATATTAGGACTTAAAGTAATTATATACTTTTTTATAATGTCCTTATCTTTGCAATATGTTAGAAGACAAGAATACACAAAAGACATCATTAGCTGAACTTGGCGAATTTGGTTTGATCAATCATATTACAAAATATTTTAAGGTTGCAAATGCATCAACTGTAAAAGGAATTGGTGACGATGCAGCTGTTTTAGATGCATCAGAAAAACAAACGCTGGTTAGCACAGATTTGTTGATTGAAGGGGTTCATTTTGATTTAAGTTATATGCCCCTCAAACATTTAGGGTACAAAGCGGTAATGGTCAATCTCTCAGACGTGTATGCAATGAATGGAACAGCAGCGCAAATTACAGTTTCTATCGCTGTATCAAATAGGTTTCCTTTGGAAGCAATAGAAGAATTGTATGCTGGAATTCAGTTGGCATGTGAAACATATAAAGTTGATTTAATAGGTGGAGACACCACTTCCTCCAACAAAGGAATCTTGATTTCTGTTACAGCAATAGGGAAAGCTGAAAAAGAAGAGGTTGTTTATAGAGATGGGGCAAAGGAAACCGATTTAATTGTTGTTTCTGGAGATTTAGGAGCCGCCTATTTAGGATTGCAAGTTTTAGAAAGAGAGAAACAAGTTTTTAAGGTTGACCCAAAGAATCAACCAGATTTAGACAATTACACCTACCTAATTGAGCGACAATTAAAACCTGAAGCTCGTAAAGATATTTCGGGGATATTAAAAGAGTTGGATATAAAACCAACTTCCATGATTGATGTTTCTGATGGATTGTCTTCTGAGCTTTTTCATATTTGCACACAGAGTAAGGTAGGATGTAAGGTTTATGAAGAGAAGTTGCCATTAGATCCTCAAGTAATTTCTGCCTGTGAAGAATTTGAGTTAGATTCTACAATGGTTGCCTTAAGTGGAGGTGAAGATTACGAACTTTTATTTACAATTTCTATTGCAGATTTTGATAAAGTAAAAGGGAATCCTAACTTTTCTATTATTGGTCATGTTACTTCTGAGAACCAGGGCTTAAATTTAGTAACAAGAGCAAATCAAGAAATTGAGTTAAAGGCGCAAGGGTGGAATGCTTTAAAGGATCACTAAAGAGAAATCAGTTCATTTTTTATAATACCATTAAATTACAACCTCTTATGTCTGAGTTGTCAAAACGGCCAATAATTTCAAAAGTTCCGTTTTGGTGGACTTTCCCCAAGTCTTGAGTTGCTAAAAAAGAGCAAGAATTATAATTGGCTAAATCAATTATATTGATTCCTCCTGCTTTTCCTTTTGGTAAAATAGTCAATGCGTCTTCAGTGTCTCGCGTTAAAATTCTCATCCAAGAAGGTGTTTCAAAAATGCCATTTCCTATAGAGTATCCTTGACTTAATAATTCTGTCATTCCGTATTCTGAATGAATTGCATCCACACCAAATCCGTTTTGTAAAATTTCATGCAATTCATCTCTAACCAGCTCTTTTCTTCTTCCTTTCATGCCGCCCGTTTCCATCACTATTGTGTTTTTCAATTGAAATTTGTGTTTTTCAATCAAATCCAACAAAGCAAAAGAAACTCCAATCAACAAGATTTTTTGGCCCTTTTTGTCAAGATGAATCAGTTTTTTAGCCAATTCATCAATATTATTTAAATAGAATCCACTTTTTTTGTTTTTAGACCTCTTTATTAAATCAGCTACCATATAAACCAAAGAAGAACCATTTCTTTCTAAATAATTAGGCAATAAAGCTAAAATAGCATAGTCTTCTATGTTTCCATAAAAATGAGCAAACCCTTTTAAGTAACTTTCTTTATAGAATTCAATATCTGTTACATAATGCTTGCTTGTGATGCTTCCTGTAGTTCCCGAACTCGTAAAAACCTCTTGCACTTCCTCTAGAGAGGAAATGATTTTTTTATTCTTAAAAAATTGAATGGGTAAAAAAGGAATTTGTTCAAGGGAGTGAATATCTGAAGGATGAATGTATAATAAGTCACAAAAAGAACGGTATACTTTGTTGTTTTCAAACTGATGTCTAAAAACACTGAAAGCCACTTGCTTAAAATCTTCTTGTGTTTGTATGTTAAAAATCTTGTTTTGCATTTTCTATGCAAAAATAAGAGTATTACACGCAACCTTTTTAATATTATTTCATCTATTTATAAATAACTCTATAATACAAAAAAAATGAAATTTAAAGTTCTGTTATTATTTGCAACTATTTTGCTTTTATCGTGTGAACAAAATGAGAAGATTAATTCGAACTCTAATAATCTTTTGACAGGAAGCTGGACCAATCCAATATATAAGGGTAATCAAATAACATTTACAAGAGCTTTAAGTTTGCCTAATGATAACTATGGAATTCAATTTAAGGGAAATGGCAGTTATATTGAAAAATCATTCGGTTGGTGTGCAACACCTCCATTATCGTTCGTTAATTTTGAAGGAAATTATGAGCTGAATAAAAAAAGCAATGTAATTATGATTTATGGTTCTCACACGAAAGATATTGTTTGGAAAATTAAAGAAATATCAGCATCAACTTTAATTGTAGAAATAACCTATACTGATCAGGAGTTAGATCATAGAATATTACTGGATTTATTTTCTGAAATTGAAACCTTAGCTTACAGTTATACTTGCGAAGATGAAGGGGAATGGTTTTTTACACCTTATGGATCTAAACCTTGTGGTGGGCCAATGGGATTCATCCCATACTCGAATCAAATTGATATTCCTCAATTTCTTGAAAAAGTTAATAAATATACAAATGCAGAAAATGTGTTCAATGTCAAATGGGGAGTTGTTTCAACTTGTGAAATAACTACAGAACCTAAAGGGGTGGTATGTCAAAATCAGGTCCCACATCTAATTTATTAATGTGTTTTAGTTTTATACAGGAAATTATTTGTATAATTAGAAATAATCCTCCTTATAAGAAATTAAAAAAATACAAGAGATTAGACTAGAAGAACTCATAAGAGATTGCTGTAAGAATAAAAAATCAGCACAATCAAAAGTTTATCAACTTTATGCTGATAAACTTTTTGGTATTTGTTTAAAGTATTCCAGAAATAGCTCAGATGCAGAAGACATTTTACAAGATAGTTTTTTAATAATTTTTAATAAGATAAATCAATTTAAGCACAAGGGCTCTTTCGAAGGATGGTTAAAAAGAATAGTAATTAATACTGCAATAAAAAAATATAGAGAAAGGAAACTTATTTATTTTAATGAAGAAATTCTCTTAAATGAACCCTCTAGTGAAAATTTGACAATTGAAAGCTCAGAAATTGGATTAGATTTTTTGTTAAGTTCAATTCAGAAGCTACCGAATCGTTATCGTTTAATATTTAATTTATATGTTTTGGACAATTACTCCCATAAAGATATTGCTAAGATGTTAACTATTAGTGAAGGCACCTCTAAATCAAACCTATCAAGAGCTAGAAAAATTTTAAAAAAGCAAATTGAAAATTACTCAAAACTCAAAAAAAATAAGTAGATGCTTGATAAAAGTAACATAGATAAATTATTCATTGATAAACTTAAAAGTTTTCAAGCTTCACCGGATGAAAAAGTTTGGCACGAGGTAGAGAGGAAACTTAAGATAAAAAAGCAAAAAAAAGGGATTCTTGTTTGGTGGAGATATTCAGGTATTGCTGCCTTATTAATTCTTGGACTCTTCCTTTTACCGATATCGGACAACGAGTTTAATGAAATCGAAAAAAATGTAGTTTCTTCCCCAAAACAATTAAATATTAAAAAAGAATTATTAGAAAAAAAGGTCAATCGTAATTCAAATAAAATATACACCGCAGAGAAAAAAATAAAAGTGAGCTCGCAAAAAGAAAATATTTCAAGTAAAAAAAGGACACATAGTTCAAAAAACAACTTTCAAATAGCTTTGGTAGGAAAAAATAAAATAAAACAGTTCTTACAGCCAATTGCTACCAATATTGAAAATACGTTCAACATTATTGAGCCTAAAAAGCTTAAAAACAAAACAAAGGGTCTTGATTTCTCTAAAAAAGTAAAAGACAATATCTCCATGTTATTAAATGAAGAAAAAAAGAATGCAGAGAAGAAAAAGAACTGGTCTATTTCACCCTTAATAGGTTTATTAAACTCAAATTCATATACCAAAAGTTCACCTGTAAGTAGTAGTTTGTCAAATTCTACAAAAGGAGATTATACTTATTCTTATGGTCTTCAGGTGTCCTATCAATTAAATCGAAAATATTCTGTACAAACCGGATTACATTTTCAAGAAATAAGTTTTCAAAACAAAAACCTAATCGTTGCATTATCAAATATAAATTCGTCCAATATAAATTTTGATACAAGCGCTAATTTTGATATGAACGACTTAAACAGTAATGTTGAAACTAGTGTGGATCTATCTGCAGGGAATATTGTATCTAGAAATGGGAACCTAAATCAGAGATATGGATACATAGAAATCCCTATTGAAATTAAATATAATTTAATAGAAAAAAGATCTTTTAAAACTGAACTTGTTGTAGGGGTTAGCTCTTTATTTTTAAATGAAAATGAAACAACGCTGGAGACAGAGGCTTTTTCCTCAAGCGGGGAAATGAAAAACTTAAATAATATAAATTTTAGTGCCAATCTAGGTGTTACTTTTATTTATAAATTTGATAAAAAATGGGCGTTAAATTTTAGTCCAATGCTCAAGAGTCATCTGAACACTTTTAACAACAATTCAAACGGGTTTAAGCCTTATTATTTTGGAGTGTATTCTGGGATCAATTTAAAGTTTTAATTTGAGAGATCTCTGAAGTTCTTTGGATTCTGCATGATTAAACTCAAAAGACATATTGCCATTTTTATTTAAAGCCAACACACACCTTCAGCTCTTGCGATTTTAATTTATTAGGAATACTCTCTTTAGGAGTCATTTCAAAACGTTATTTTGCATATACTTTTGCAAAAATAGCATTATTACGCGCAACCTTTTAAAATTATTTCATCTATATAATAAATAACCCAAAAAACAAAAAACAAAAAAAATGAAAAATTATTTCATACTTTTCTTTGGATTACTACTTTTTCACTCTTGTTTCGATAACAACCAGGAGGCTCCGAACTATCGTTTTGAATACCTATCAATAGACTCAGCAATCACTCCTGAAAGTTTTACTTTCGGTGAAATAGATACGATTACTCTCACATATTTTTTGCCAAATGGCTGTTATTCATTTGACCAAATTTATTATGAATTGATTGATACCACAAGGGTTGTTGCCGTTTCAGCAATTGTCGAATTGGACATGCCTTGTACCGAGGCACTCATTCAAGAGGAAGCTAAATTTACCGTAAGAGCCACTCAAAAGGAAGACTATCTGTTTAAATTTTTTAAAGGAAAAGATAGTATTGGTTCAGATATTTTTGAAGAAGTGGTTGTTCCTGTAAATTAGAAACAGTAAACAAAAGCCTTCGCAAAACAATGTTATGACAAAAAAGAGGAGCACCAACTAACCTTTATCAATGTTATTGAGATAAACAAAGCTTAAATGTTTAAAAACAAACAATAACAATTGTTTTTGTTAAATTTATAAACCATTGAAATTATTTGTATTTTTGAATTTTAACAAAAACAAAACTACAAAATGACAGATTTTGGAATTAAAGAAGTTTTGCTAGAATTAGGCGTAAAACATTTAAATGAGGGAACTTCTACCGGTTCTAATAATTTTTCTAATGGCGAAATTATTGAATCGTATTCTCCTGTTGATGGAAAACTGATCGGTAAAGTAAAAGCGACTACAAAAGCAGATTTTGAAAGAGTGATGGAAACAGCTACTGAAGCTTTTCTATCTTTTAGAAATATACCTGCTCCACAGAGAGGAGAAATTATTCGTCAGTTTGGAAATAAATTAAGAGAAAAAAAAGAAGCTCTTGGAAAATTGGTTTCTTACGAAATGGGAAAATCATACCAAGAAGGTTTGGGAGAGGTTCAAGAAATGATTGATATCTGTGATTTTGCTGTTGGACTTTCAAGACAATTAAACGGACAAACAATTCCTTCTGAAAGACCTGGACATGTAATGAGAGAGCAGTGGCATCCAATTGGTGTTGTTGGTATCATTTCTGCATTTAATTTTCCGGTTGCCGTTTGGGCATGGAACACAACTTTAGCATGGATTTGTGGTAATGTATGTGTCTGGAAAGGTTCTGAAAAAACTCCTTTGTGTTCAGTTGCCTGTCAAAATATCATTGCGGATGTTTTAAAAGCAAATAATTTACCAGATGGAATCTCTTGTATTATTAATGGAGATTATAAGGTTGGCGAAATGATAACGACCGATCGAAGAGTGCCATTAGTTTCTGCTACAGGTTCTAGCAGAATGGGAAGAATTGTTGGTGCAACTGTTGCTGAACGGTTTGGAAAATCTTTATTAGAATTGGGCGGTAACAATGCTATTATAATCACCCCAACTGCAGATCTAAATGTAGTAGTTCCTGGGGCTGTTTTTGGAGCTGTTGGAACTTGCGGGCAACGGTGTACATCTACAAGAAGACTCATTATTCACGAATCTGTTTATGATAAAGTAAGAGATGCCATTGTTGGTGCTTATGGGCAATTAACGATTGGAAATCCGTTAGACGAAAGAAATCACATTGGGCCATTAATTGATCACAATTCAGTGAACACTTATCTAGCGGCCATTGAAAAAGCAAAAGCAGAGGGTGGAAATGTATTGGTAGACGGAGGAGTCTTAAAAGGAGAAGGATACGAAAGTGGATGTTACGTTAAACCTGCAATTATAGAAGCTGAAAATCATTTTGAAATTGTGCAACACGAAACTTTTGCCCCAATTTTATATTTAATGAAATATACTGGCGAAGTAGAAAATGCTATTGACAAACAAAACGGTGTTGCCCAAGGATTATCATCTGCAATTATGACCAATGAATTAAAAGAGGCAGAAAAATTCTTGTCTTATGCTGGTTCAGATTGCGGAATTGCAAATGTAAATATCGGAACTTCAGGAGCAGAAATCGGAGGCGCTTTTGGTGGTGAAAAAGAAACTGGTGGCGGACGTGAATCTGGATCTGATGCATGGAAAGTGTATATGAGAAGACAAACAAATACAATTAATTATTCTGATGAGTTGCCTTTAGCGCAAGGAATTAAGTTTGATCTTTAATAGATACTAGTCTTTAATATGTTAAAAATCTAACTTTTTAGAGTTGGGTTTTTTGATAAAAAAAATAGAGGGTAAAAATTATAATTAAACCATCTTGTTTTTTTTTAGTCCAAAATGCATGAAATCAGAACACATACAACATTTATATAACAGAGTTGGTTTTGGTATTGAACCAAATAAACTTTTACGGTTATCCAAGAAAAGTAAAAAAGAGGTAGTAAACGAGTTGTTTTTTTTCTCTAAAAAATCAACTAACCTATCAGTAGATACTTCTTTTTTAAAAGAGGTTACGTACAAAGATTATAAAGATAGAGAGAAGAGGATGGCCCTGCAAAAAATAAGTAAAAAAAAAGTAGTTGAATTTTCCGTAGCTTGGTTTGAAAGATTAAATAATCCCTCAGAAATTTTAAGAGAAAAAATGACTTTATTTTGGACAAATCATTTTGTTTGTGAGAATAAAAATATTTTATATGTAGAGAGCTACAACAATATGTTGCGTAAAAATGCTTTAGGAAATTTTAGAGATTTCACGAAAACTGTTTCTAAAGAAGCCGCAATGCTTAATTATTTGAATAATAAACAAAACAGAAAAAAAAGCCCCAATGAGAATTTTGCACGCGAATTAATGGAGCTTTTTACATTGGGCCAAGAAAATTATACTGAGAAAGATATTAAAGAGTCTGCGAGATCATTTACAGGATATAGTCATAATTTCAAAGGGGAATTTATCTATAGAAAAAAGCAGCATGATGAAAATGAAAAAATTTTTTTCGGGAAATCTGGAAATTTTAAAGGTGATGATATCATAGATCTTATTCTTGAAAAAAAACAATGCGCAAGATTCATTTCAGAAAAAATTTACGCTTATTTTGTGAATGAAACCATCAATAGAAAACATGTAAATCAAATGGTTGAAGTTTTCTATAAAGATTATAATATTGAAAAATTAATGCGTTTTGTATTGCTTTCTAAATGGTTTTATTCTGAAGAAAATATAGGAGTCAAAATAAAATCACCAATTGAATTTTTAGTAGGAATCAATACAATAGTCCCTTATAAAATAGAAAAACCAAAACAAATAACCCTAATTCAAAGACTATTGGGGCAAATATTAATAAGTCCGCCAAATGTTGCAGGGTGGAAGACAGGAAGGAATTGGATTGATAGCAATACGATTGTAACACGTTTGCGGCTGCCTTCTGTCTTGTTAAATAATGCAGAAATTGCCTATTCTGAAATTGGCAATGAAGAAACAGTGATAACAGATTTTAATAAAAGAAAATTACGAAGAAAGGCTTTTATAAAAGTTTCTGCAGATTGGAATATTTTTGAAGAAAATTTTAAAAATAAAGGCAATAAAGAATTAATTCATCAAATAATTACTACAAAATTAAATAAAGGAACAGCAGAAATGTTAGAAGGAAACTTAAACCTTTCTAAACAAAGCTTTGTAGTTCAACTAATGAGTTTGCCAGAATATCAACTTTGTTAAATTTAATAAATTATGAAACGTAGAGATTTTTTAAAACAGACAAGCCTGGCTTCTGGGATGTTTTTTGTGCCTCAGTTTTTAAAAGCATTTGAACAACTTCCAAATAGAGCATATAGCAATAAAAAGGTTGTTATTATTCAGTTAAAAGGAGGAAATGATGGATTGAATACGGTTGTTCCTTTCAACAATGATATTTACTATCAAAAGAGAGAAAACATTGCTCTAAAACAAAGCGATTTATTTAAAATTTCTGATGAGATAGGGCTTCACAAAAGCCTACAGCCTCTTCAGAATTTATATGATAAGGGATTTGTTAGCATTATAAATAATGTGGGGTACCCAAATCCTAATTTATCACATTTTAGAGCTACTGATATTTGGCAAACAGCAAGCGACAGTAATGAATATTTGCAAAATGGTTGGGTGGGTCGTTATTTAGATTTTATTAAAGGAAACCCTTACAAGGCGATTGAAGTTGATGAAATTTTATCTTTAATGTTGAAAGGGAAAACACAAAATGGTTTGGCGGTTACAGATTCAAAAATGTTTTACAATTCGATGCGTTCACCATTTTTTAATACTGTTGAAACCAATTACAATGAAGCTCATTTAAGTGAACATAATTTAGGCTATTTGTACAGTACAATGATTGATGCTAAATCTTCTGCAAAACATATTCACGAGAAAACTAAGACAAAAAGTACTTCTGCAGAATATCCTAAAAACATCTTTGGAAAACAACTAAAAACAATTTCTCAGTTTATAAATTCTGGCTTAGAAACTCAGGTGTATTATGCCGGGTTAAGTGGTTTTGATACCCATGCAAATCAAAAAAACACACAAGCAAGATTGCTAAAATTATATGCAGAAAGTATGGAGGTTTTTGTTGAAGATTTGCAAAAAAATAATACGTTTGACGACGTTCTGATCTTAACTTTCTCTGAATTTGGGAGACGTGTAAAACAAAATGAATCCAAAGGAACTGATCACGGAGCTGCAAACAATGTTTTTGTGATGGGAAAAAACCTAAACCAACAAGGCATCTACAACAATTTACCTAATTTAGAGGATTTAGATAAAAATGGGAACCTTAAATATAAGATAGACTTTCGAGAGATTTATGCAACTATTCTAGATAAATGGCTTGAAGTAGACGATTTGGCAATCTTAAACAAATCGTTCTCTAAGTTAAATTTTGTGTGATAATTTTTTGAAAAAGAATTAAAACAAGAGTTAATTATAAGTTACTTTTCTAATAATACGCAACGCCTCTTTGTATTTGATATATGTAGTTTTGTTTTCTAAATTTTTTATATAAATTTTTGCTTTTTTTAACTGCTCTGAAATCTCAGTAAAACCATGTAAAAAGCAAATAAGACAGTTTGTAGGTAGGCGTAAAATATCTTCATGTTCAATTACAGAAAGCGAAATGTTTTCTTCAATTTTTTTAACGATGGCATTACAATTATTTGAGATATGTTGAATGATTTCATCATCGAATTTTGGAGGAATAAATAAGAACTCTTTAACAATATCGTGCTTGCCGTTTCTTTTAAAATTGATAATAGTTTTTTCTAAAGGATAGTGTTTTTCTTTTTTTTCTAGACCTAAAACAATATATTCAGTCACAATAAAAGAA